>Ga0210040_10002244_pt1 | contig 27545 bp, 20 predicted proteins | sample CryGeyCG12114_NA_FD_185462 | JGI IMG/M metagenome (GOLD analysis project Ga0210040, IMG submission 185462) | Groundwater microbial communities from aquifer - Crystal Geyser CG19_WC_8/21/14_NA (SPAdes) (version 2) | ecosystem: Environmental > Aquatic > Deep subsurface > Groundwater | place: USA... | reverse complement strand
AGAAATGGTGAAATGAATCAGCAGAAAGCTGCTAAAAGAGAAAAGGAGGCACAAGCATCATGAGTTTAGAAAACGAAAGAGTCCACAAACAGGACACCCGCAAAAAATACTGCCGTTTTAAGAAAAACGGTATTCAGTATATTGATTACAAAGACGGTAACTTTTTACTTAAATTTGTAAATGAGCAAGGTAAAGTTCTTCCTCGCCGCTTAACCGGTACCAGCCTGAAATTTCAGCGCCGGGTAGCCCAGGCGGTAGCTCGTGCCCGTCATTTGGCCATATTGCCGTACGTAACCGATTCATTAAAATAAGGAGGTAGCACAAAATGGAAGTTATTTTAAAAGATGACGTAAAAGGCTTAGGCTTTAAAAACGATATTGTAGACGTAAAACCAGGTTACGGCCGTAATTATCTGATTCCGCAAGGAATTGCCGTAGTTGCTGATAAATCAAACAAAAAAGTAGTAGCCGAAAATATTCGTCAGGCAGCCCACAAAGCTGAGAAAGTGAAGCTGGATGCACAAGCCATAGCCGACCAGATTGGCGACATGGTAGTTGACCTGCCCGCTAAAATTGGCGAAAGCGGCAGAATATTTGGTGCCGTTACCACTACTCAATTATCAGATGCGTTGCGCGCTAAAGGTATTGAGGTAGATCGCAAAAAAATCTCTTTCGACCAGGAAGTGAAAGCAGCCGGTGATTACACTGCGTCTATTGCTTTGCATAAAGAAGTAAAACACCAAGTACGTTTCCGGGTTGTAGCCGAATAAATTTATTTTACCTGTATAAAAAAGTCCTGCGGTGAAAACAGCAGGACTTTTTTATTTATCTGATTTTGCAAAGGTTTTTTCTGGGTTCGGCTTAAAGATTGTTCTTGCGAAAAATTCTTAGTATTTTGTTTTCTCCCTCTCTCCTATGCTTAATTTGCAAAACTGTTGACTATCAACTAAATCTTAGTTTGTGGTTCCAGGGGCTTAGGATCTGTATCATGTTCTTTTTTCTCGTTCTCGGGCCGGATAATCATACGTAGCGACTGATCTTTGGTGAAGTAAGAGCCCATCCAATTAAAAAGGGTTTTGAAACGGTTGCGGTAATTAATAAGCGAAATTAAGTGGATAAAAATCCACATCAGCCAGGCTATAAAACCTTTAAAGTGCATTTTAGGCTTCGGAAAATCCGCTACGGCCTGGTTCCGGCCAATAATGGCCATAGATCCTTTATCGTGGTAAGCAAAAGGTTTTAACGGTTTGTTTTGGAATTGCGCTATTAAATTATTAGCCAGGTTCTGTCCTTGCTGAATAGCTACCTGCGCAAGTTGCGGATGCCCCTGCGGAAAATCCGGATCGGTGGTTTGCAGACAGGTATCGCCAATGGCAAAAATATTAGCCGTACCGGTAATCTGGTTGTATTCATTTACCAATAGCCGCCGGCCCCGGCCGTAACTTTCCTTCGGAATACCTTCAAAAACTTTAGAAGTTACACCCGCCGCCCATATTAATATATTGGTTTGGATCTGATCACCGTCGGCAAAAGTAATGGTATTATCTACGTAATCTTTTACCAGCTTATTCAGCTTTACTTCTACTCCCAACTTTATCAAGCGGTCATAAGTATACTTTTGCGATTCTTCACTCATGGGCGCCAAAACTTTCGGACCACCATCTACCAGGTAAATAGGTGCCTGCCCGCTGGTAAATTCCGGGTAATCTTTGCGTACAATATCTCGGCGCATTTCGGCCAGCATACCCGCAACTTCCACCCCGGTAGGTCCGCCGCCGGCAATTACAATGGTCGTATATCTTTCCCGGTCAGCTTTGTTGTTTAATAAAGTGGCTTCTTCTAATTTCATTAACAGAAAATTACGCAAATGAATGGCATCATTTACGGTTTTCATGGGCAAAGCATTTTTCTCAATGTTTTTATTACCAAAATAATTGGTTTCGGTGCCGGTTGCCAATACCAAATAATCGAAGGATAATTCCCCGGTAGATAGTACTACTTTATTTTCAGCGGTATTAATGCTGCTTAACTCTCCCAGCCGGAAATTAACATTTCTTTTTCCCTGTAATAATTTACGGAAGGGATAGCTGATGTTAGAAGTTTCCAGAAAACCGGTAGCAACCTGGTAAAGTAAAGGCGGAAAAAAGTTATAATTATTTACATCTACCAAAGTGACATGAAACTCCTGGTGATTGGCGATGCTCTGCACAAAGTTGATACCAGCAAACCCACCTCCAATAACTACGATTTCTTTTTCCATATATTTCTTCGCTATAAACTATTGATTATCTGCCTGGCTGTACTTAACTTTTTTAAATGAATAACAACCACTGCTTAAATATTTTGTTTTTACTGTACTTAACTTTTTAGGTTGTACTATTCATTCTTTCGTGATTAATCTTTCTGTTTTAAATAGCCCAGAGAGGATAAAATCAAGCGTAAACTATTGTTTTATTTTTTTTGGCCGCTTAAATTAAGTGCGCCTGAATAGCCAGCTGGCTAAAAACAAAGAGCCCTGTATTTATCAGAATGAAGATCTGGTAAATACAGGGCCAGCAATTACGCTCCAAAAATAATATTTACTGGCAGTAAACCAGTGTTTGGCAATTCTATTTACTACCAAGCGACAAGGCTTTCCTTACTTAACGACAGGAATTAGTTGCATTTGCGTTTTATAATCTTCGTGGCCGAATTTTTTAAGCATCCGGTAGTGCGATTTTAACGCTGCGAAAAAGGTAGGACTTTCTATGTAAGGCAGGTTAAATTCCTGGGCCGTTTGCTTTATAATCTTAGAAATAACCGGGTAGTGAACGTGGCAAACTTTAGGAAAAAGGTGGTGCTCAATTTGCCGGTTCAGGCCACCTAATAAAAAGCCGGCTAGTTTACTGTTAGTGGCAAAATTAGCAGTAGTGCGCATCTGGTGATCAGCCCAGGCTTCTTCCATGTTTCCTTCTGGGTTGGGCGTAGGAAAATCGGTACCTTCTACTACGTGGGCTAACTGAAATACTAAACCCAATACCAGCCCTTCGGCAAGGTGCAAACAAATAAATCCTATTATAAATTGCCACCAGGTTATATCCAGCACCAGCAAAGGCAAAACAATAAAAAAGAAATAGTAAATGGCTTTATAAAAAAACAAGTTAAAATATTCGCGCCGCGGGTGCTTAGGCGTAGCATGTTCTCCTATTTTCTTTTGAAAGAACTTTAAATAATCTTTACGCAAAACCCACGAAAGAGAAGCGAGGCTGTACAAGCCAAAAGCATATAAATGCTGAAACCGCTGGAGTTTATTTACTTTTTCCTCTCCCGAAATCCGGATCAACCCTGGGGCAACTTCAATGTCTTCGTCGTGGCCGGGAATATTGGTATAGGTATGGTGCACCACATTATGCGTGATGCTCCACATGTACGGACTAGCCCCAATCAGATTAAAAACAAAGGAAAAAATTTTATTTACTTTCGGATTAGAAGAAAAAGAGCCGTGTATGGCATCGTGGCAGATATTAAAACCAATAAACGCGCTGCATACGCCCAGCAACAAGGCCAAGCCAAACATTACGCCCGTACTAAAGATATTAGAGATAATTAAAGTATAAACAATCAGGAACGCCGCGAGGTAAAAAATTGCTTTTCCCCACATAGCTCTATTGCCGTATTTAGAAACGGCGTTTTCTTTGAAATAAGTATCTACCCGTTGGCGGAGAGTAGCATAAAAGGCTGATTTATTGGTATTGGTGAATTTTACCTTAGAGGTCATAAAATATTAGTTGTTTGGTAATAAGTAGAAAGAAAACATGACCGCAACTAATATTTTTAAGAGAAGTTACCGGCTTAATTGTATAAGGCAGATTAAGCTTTCAAATATAGATCTTTTTACTAATGAAGAACTGTTCTGTCATATCAACGCGTATAACTACGTATTAATTCAATCCAGATGAAATAGATTTAATCCTTTCCTTGCTATTGCTTATAACTACCACATTATAAAACATATAAATACCCAAATAAACCATTCGTCAGTATCCATAGCTGTAATTGCTCTTTTTAAGTTTAAAGGACTTTATTATAACGTAGCCAAATTTTAATGATCAGGCTTTATAATGATAATACCGGTTATCAGTAAAAGTCAATTTAAAGGTTGTACCCCGGCCTTCGTGGCTTTGTACCTCAATTTTACCGTCGGCATTATCCATCATGCGTTTTACAATATATAAGCCCATGCCGGTACCGCTCACGTGCGAATGGAAACGCCGGAAAAGTGTAAACATTTTCGATATATTTTCTTCGCTTATGCCCAATCCGTTATCCGCTATGGTTAGCACTACCTGTTTGTTCTGGCGTTCGGTTTTAAGTGTAATCTGCGGTTTGCGGTCGGGCGAACGGTATTTAACCGCGTTGCTGATGAGGTTGTACAGGATACTGTATAGGTTTTTGCGCGAAAAGTTGATCTGGGTAACTTCAAAATCAATATTAAACCGAACAAAATCTTCAGCGGCTAATTCCTGAATATTGGCCCGTACTTTTGCCAGGGTTTCGTTTAAATCTACCCACTCGGCGTTGCCGTCTACATCGCGTTGCACTTTAGCAATATCGGTTAAATCGTCGATTACGGTTTTGAAGGCATGCATCGAATCTTTAATCAGCGAAAAAATAGGAATTGTTGCTTCCTCCAGTATACTTGCCGAAGATTTGATTTCCTCTTCCAAAAGTAATACCAGACCTTCTACGTTAAGTACCGGCGATTTCAAATCGTGCGATGCCATGTACACAAACGTATCCAGGTCTTCGATAACCCGCAGCAGGTGCTCGTTGGTTTTTTGCAGCTTTTCCTGGGCAAGTTTTAAATCCGAAAGATCGATAAAAGAACCTATAACCCGGTACGGAATATTATATTCGTTGTGTAAAATATAAGCGCGGTTAAAAACAAAAGCGTACGAACCATCGGCCCGCGCAATCCGGTATTCATCTGTCCACTGGTCACGCCCGTGGTTAATGGCCTGGTTTAATCCTTTTTTAATTTTCTCCCGGTCGTCAGGGTGCACTTTGTTCAGCCAGCCGTTGATGCCACTTTCCATTTCCTGCACCGGGTAGCCCAACATACCTTGCAGGGTTTCACTCCACCATATTCCGTTCTTTACCAGGTCCCAGTCCCAAACCACATCGTTCGTAGCCATCGAGACCAACCGGAAACGTTCTTCGCTGGCGGCCAGTTCCTGGGTGCGTTCGGCTACTCGTTCTTCTAATTTGTTGTTTAGCTTAATCAGCTCCCGCTCGGCTTTTTTCAGGTCTTCGTAGGCCAGCAGAATTTTTTCTTCGCTGTTTTTTTTCTGGGTAATCTGGGCCATGGTAATGGTTAAGCCGTCGCCCATTTTAACGCCCGAAATTTCGTACCAATCTTTGGTATCTTTTATTTCGAAGTGCTGCTCAAGGTGCAGGTTCTTGCCCAAATCCACTACTTCTACAAACTTCCGGAACAATCCGCTTTTCTTTACAAAGGGCAAATCGGTAAAAATACTGGTATTTAAAAGCTGCGCTTGCGGTTTACCGATCAGTTCTTCAGCTTTTTTATTGAGTAAAATCCAGTTAAAATCAACAATGCTGTTTTTCTCGTTGCGAACAGCCTGGAAAGCCATAATTTTATTAAAAGAGCTGTTTAAAACGCCCTGTACCACATTACTTAAAGTTTTGAGGGCAGTTATTTCTACAAAACTAAGCACCACGCCGTCTTTGTTGCCGTCGTGTTTCAGGTAAGGTATGATGCGCAGCAAATAGTATGTACCCGTAGAGGTTTCTACTTCCTGCTCTATCTCCACCGATTTATTATTTACCTGTTTTATATCTTCCAGAAAACTTGCATAGCGCAGGTTATGCGATAAGTGGTGAATAGGGCGCCCTAAATCGCTATCGATAATATTGATCAGCTCTTTTACCGTTGGGGTAAATTTGCGGATAACCAAGTGATGATCTAAGAAAAGCTGGCCAATATTAGAGCTGCGGATATAATTATCTAAATCTTCGTTAAGCTCCTGTAGTTCTTTTATTTTTAACTGATGTTCGGAGTTTACCGTGTGCAGCTCTTCGTTTAAAGATTGCATTTCCTCGTTAGAGCTTTGCAGTTCTTCGTTCGAAGACATTAACTCTTCGTTCGTAGACTGCAACTCTTCGTTAGCCGTACTTAAATCTTCTACGGTTAAGTGCAGGCTTTCGTGGGCATCTTTCAGCTCTAGTTCCAAAGCGCTAAGCTGGCGATAAAAATCTGATTCGGGAATGGGCAGCGTTTCCGCGGGTGGTAAATTGGTACCAGTTTGTCCTATTTCCTGCAACAATATTAAAATTACCCGTGGCTCATTTTTATCTAATTCTATGGGTCTGATGGTTATTTGGACCAACTGGTCTTTATTGCCCAGCTTTAAAACAACCAGCCTTGGCTCCACTTCCTGGCTATACCGCAGCACTTTCCGGATATCGACACTTAAAATAACGGCCAGTTCTTTCGATACCGCTTTTAGCAGGTTAAAATGTAAGCGTTTGTTCGGGAATTTTAGAAAACGGGTTATATCGCCAACTCCGTGCAGCAATTGATAATTTTCATCGATATACAGTCCGGTTATTTTAAAATTTTCTGCTACCGCATCTATAAAAAATTCATCGAACTGCGCAACTGGTGCGTTTTTGCCGGGCAGCCTGGCCGGCACGCCTAAAGACGGCTTGTATTCGGCTAAACTATATTGCGGTTGGCTACGGATGTTTTCCTTTATTTTACGGTACAACTTCCATTTGCGATTTTCCTCGGCAAAAAAAGGTTTTATATCCCCGATTTGTTCGCTGGGGCCTAATAACAGGTAGCCATTTAAATTAAGGGCGTAAGGAAAAATAGCCATTACCTTTTTCTGCAAACCCGGATTTAAATAAATCAGCATGTTACGACAAGTAATTACATCGAGCTTGCTGAAGGGCGGGTCTTTTTGCAGATCGTGCCGGGCAAAAACTACCATCTTCCGGATATCGGCATTTACTATGTATTTATTCCCTTTCTGATAAAAAAAGTTCGTTAACCGTTCGTCCGAAACATCTTTGGCAATGGAAGCCGGGTAAATGCCTTTAGCGGCTTTATCAAGGGCCCGCTGATCGATGTCGGTAGCAAATATTTTAATTAGCGGTTCGCGATTAGCTTCCGCACAACATTCCCAGCACAGCATGGCTAAAGAGTACGCTTCTTCGCCGGTGCTGCAGGCCGCTACCCATATTTTTATAGCTTCCTGTTCTGCTTTGGCCGCCAGTATTTTGGGCAAAATTTCTTCTTTCAGAATATCAAAAGCTTCGGTATCGCGAAAAAATCTGGTTACACCAATTAAAAATTCCTGGCACAACAGTTTTATTTCGGCCGGATTGGCATGTAAATAATTTAGGTATTCTTCTAAAGTATTTACTTTTACGTGGTCCATCCGCTTGTTTATGCGGCGGTAAATAGTAGGCTCTTTGTATTCTTTAAAATCGGTTTTGGTTTGATCGCAGATTAAATCCAGTATTTCCTGTAATAGCTGGTGCGTTTTACCATCTACGGCTGTTTCGGTTAGGGTTCTTACCAGCGGAACTCGCCGGGTATAGTCCATAATTTCGTGGGGCATTAAATCCGGGGGCAGAATAAAATCTACAAAGCCGGCATCAATAGCACTTTTGGGCATACCATCGAACCGGGCCGTGTTGGGTTCTTGTACCATTACTATGCCGCCCGCCGCTTTTATGGCCTTGCTGCCTTTGGTACCGTCGGTGCCGGTACCCGATAAGATGATGCCAATGGCATAAGGTCCGCGGTCTTGGGCCAGCGATTCAAAAAATAAGTCAATGGCAAAATTAGGTTCGCGGCTGCGTTGCTTTTCTACCAAATGCAATCGTCCCCTTTTTATGGTAAGCTGTTTGCCGCTGGGCAGCACGTAAATGCAATTGGGCCGGGTGCGCATATTATCTTCGGCCTCCTGCACCTGCATTCGGGTATGCTTCGCTAATAGCTCCGTCATCAGGCTCTTATGATCGGGCGATAAATGCTGCACAATCACAAAGGAAAAACTGGAATTACTCGGAAAGTGATCGAACAAATTATGAATTGCTTCCAGGCCACCAGCCGAAGCGCCTACGCCAATTAAGTAATGATCGGTTTGGGGCTTTAGAATAGTTGGTTCGGCCACTTGCGGGTAATTATCTTTTTCGGGCAACGGCATGACTTAAACTCCCAAGACCTGGGGGTATGCTTAATAATTTTCTTTTAATATTTTTTCCAGTACGGCATTTCGCAAAGCTTCGGCGGCACTAATTTCTTCCAATGTCCAGGGCAAAGAAGTATGCTTCACCGTTTCCTGGTAAATAGCAAAGGAATTGCGCGGGTGGTAAGTTTTACCGTCGGGCTCCATCTGAATGGCCTGATTGGGGTTTCCGCCCCATTTTATGGTTTGCAGCACTTCGGGCCGGAAACCCAGAATATATTCTCCCTGCTCCGGATTAATAGTTAAGGCAAGCAGGCCACTGGCTATATCCTGGTAATCCTGGCTGCGGGCATATAGCGTAGGTAAATTATCAGTAAAGTATAATTTATCTAAATTATTCCGGCGTAACCAATATATCAGCTCTTTTATTTCCTGTTCGCCGGGCGTATTACCACTGGTCCGGATTGTGCCATCATAAACAATAGCGGCTCCGCCAAGATTAAGTAAATCGTGCAGATGGGCTTCGTTAGCCAGCAGCCCGTCGGTAAAACGATCGTGGTTATATAGCTGCTCTAGTATTTGGGCGTGAACACCCCGTAACTGCACCCGCAAAAGCATGGCGGCTTCGTTTTCTTTGGCAGCTATCTGGGCCGAAACGATACCCGAAAGTAGTTCCAGCGCCGACCGCATTTCGTAGCTCGGGTTTTTAGGTGCTTTATGATGACAGGAAATTAATCCCCACAATTTATCATCTATAATAATAGGCAGCGACATGGAAGCCATTATATTCAGGTTGTGCAGGTACTCTAAATGCACGGTAGCTACACTACGCAAATTGCAATCAGATAAATCGGTGAAGCGCTGCGACAAAGGATTAATAACCGGCACCAGGCCTACCGGCTGATAAGACCGGGTTGGAATTAATCGGTAAGGATTGCGGAAGTATAAATCGCGGGCTTGTTTGGGCACATCCGAAGCCGGGAAATGTAAACCTAAATAATCGTCCATACTGTCTTCTTTGGCCTGGCCAATTACTTTTCCGTTCCACTGCGGATCGAACTGATAAACCAAGACCCGGTCGAAACCCGTTAACTTCTTTAATTCATCGGCCATTATCTGAGCCACTTCGGCCGTAGAACTGGCCTGCTTAAGCAAAGAAGTTATATATTTAATTTGCTGATAAAGATTGATGAAAGAATTCTCCGGCGAAGGCGGGGCCGTTTCTTCCAGCTCAATCAGGATATATTCTTCTTTGGGGTGTACCAGCGCTGTAAAATTTGCTTGCTTACCATTTACCGTAAAAGTGATGCTGAAAGGTATTTTCTCGGCGCTGTTGTGGTTTTTTATTTTGGCCTGAATATCGGTAAACTGGGTTGGCGGCAGGTAAGCCGCAAGAGGTTGTTCTAATAAGTCATCGGCTGGTACGGAAAAACACTGGGCTATATTTTCGCTGGCCTGCACTATTTGTAATTGTACCTTATCCAGCACCAGCAACATGCCGTGCGGCTGAATTAAATTAACCAAATGCAGCGGAATAGAGCCGCAAAACTCAGAATCATAATTTTTATTGATGGCTACATCAACCGGATTCGAATCAGATTTTCTCATGCAATTTAAAAGGCTTTAGTGCCGGCACCGTTAAGAATTAACATTAAACCGTAAAAAAATAGGCAACATACGAAGCAAAACCTAAATAAGATAGTTGCAGCTTATATTTAGGCAACACCCCATTAAAATGAAATAAGCCGGGCATATACAAATAAACCGGCTTTTTAAATGCTTATCTTTAAAAGTAAATTAAGGGTATAGTTTTATGCCGGTAAAAGAAAGCCGGGCTTTACCCGGAACAAAAAAACTAAACTTTCGGGTCAAACTTATTATTGCTCCGGGTTATTTTGCCGGATTATTCAGGCAAAAACCTCTTGCAACTTAGTGGTAGTTAAAGGCTTATTCAGGTAATACTCAATCCCGGCGTCTTTGGCGTGTTTCATATCCAGGGAATCCAAAGAAGTGGTCAGCATCACTATTTTAGTGTCTGAGACCTGTTGGGGATCAAAATACTGCTTAAATTTCTGATAGAATTCAATACCGTTCATTACCGGCATTTTCAGATCTACCAGAATAACATCCGGAAATTTTGTGCCGGCCTGCGCAAATTCCTGCAAAATAGCCAGCGCGGCTTTGCCATCAGTTGCTGTCAGTAACTCCGCCGAACTATCAACTTTTTCAATTAATAGTTTATTCAAACTAATGGTTGTCCGGTTATCATCCACCAATAAAATATTGTGCGATTGCTTAGCCATCTTATTTTATTTAACCTCATAAAGGTAGGAAAAATATCATTATAACCATAAGTTATGATGTTATCATTTGCTTTAAAGCTGCAAATGCTTCTGCTTACCTTTACTAAAACTTAATAAGTAAGCACTTATAAAAACTGAAGCAAAAAAAGTAAAGCAACTCCTACTAAACTGCTTACCTGAGAACAAAGACTTCCCAGTCTTTGTTCGTTGCAGAAACAAATAACCCATTCAGGTCATATTGCATTGCGGTAAGCATATTGGTTTCCCCAGTCGAAGGCAATCCTGTTCAAGGCCGCAATCCGCTCCGGATAAAGTTTGTCTTTTTCCTGGCGCATCCGGCTCACCCATTTACCCAATTTACGATCCTGCGACCATTTAACCGGTACCCGCGTGTGCCCGTACTTTTGTTTAAATTGCTGCAAACGTTCGAACATCAGTTCCCAAGAAACCATTGTTTTGCGGGTTCGGTGCCAGTCGAACCCAATCATATTTAATAATTCTACTTTTTGGGGCGTTAGCGCTGCCTGGTTTAATTTCATGCGGTAAACCCAGGCCGCTAATTGCCGGTTAGGAGCCCATTGGTGCGGCACCCGCGTATGCCCAAACTGGCTTTTGAAATCTACCAAGGCCTGGTACATTTTCATCCAGTAACCTTCCTGAACGCTCCACGGAAACCCGATTTCATTCAGTTTAGCCAGGCGCTCGGCCGATAATTTACCTTCGTAAAAAAGTTTGCGCTGCCACCTGGTCCAGCGTTGCAGCACAGGGTTTATTTTAAGCGAAACCTGGCAGGTACCGTATACTTGCCGGTATATTTTCAGTCTTTCAAAATTAAGATTCCATTGCGCATCGTAACCCGACTTTAGCTGGGTCGGGGTATTGTGGCTCCAGATAAAATCTAATTGGTCTAACTTCTGCTTTTTCTCTTCGGCTAACTGGCCCATGGCCTCCAGCTTTCTTTGGGCTGCTACCCAGTAGCCCAGCGACTGATCTTCTTTGTATTTAACGGGTACAAAACAATGGCCGTATTCTTTTTTAAATGCCTGTAGTTGCTTATATCGCTTGTTCCAGTTATTCTTTTTAATGTTTTTGAAACTCCAGATAAATCCCAGTTCATCCAACTGGCTTTCCCGTTCAGGTAACAGCGTTTTATTTTTCTTAGCCGTTCTCTGATTTTCAATCCAACTGGTTAGCTGTTTATTGTGGCCGGGCACCCTGCTATGGCCGTGTTCCTGAATAAACTGCTTTAAAGCATCGTAGTAATGTTGCCATTGAGCATCGTAAATGGCGCTGATGTGCCAGATAAAGTTTAGGGCATTAAGTTTTGCTTCCCGGTCCGGCCGTATTTTATTGGCGGCGTACAGGCGGCGCTGCACACCTACCCAATTGGCCAAAGATTTATCCGGTTCCCATTTTTGCGGCACCTGACTATGTCCATACGTTTGCCGGAATTCTTTAAGCCTTAAATACATTTGCTCCCATCGCTGGTCGCGGCTAGTTATCAGTTCCCAGTCAACTCCCAGCAAATCTAATCTTTGCACCTGGCTTTCGGATAAATAATTTTTACCCTGAATTTGGCGCAGTAACCAATCTTTTAAGTCCTCATATTTTTCATCGGCAGGCAGGCTGGTGTGACCATGGGTTTTAAAAAAATCGGCTAATTGCCGATAGCGATACTCCCAGATATTACCTTTCTCATTAAAGTCGAAATTAAGCGCCTCTAACTTATTTCTTAGCGCCGCCGGAAGTTTATTTTTAAGCCGGCTCTGAATACTTAGCCACTTTATCAGCTCTTCATCCATGCCACTCATTTGCGTAAGCCGATTGTTTTTAGTTTGCTCTAAATAGGCTTCCAACCGATCATAATGATGACACCAGTTGTCTAAAAACTTAGTATCGAAGAGTTCTTGTTCTAAATCTTCCATGAGTTTGACAATACAAAATATATGCCTGGTAACACTGAGTATAATATAAACTAATATATAATATTTATATTATATGCATTACTAAAATTATTGTAAAATTCTTTAGAGAAACGCTTGAATGCTGCAAAAAGATGTATTCTATATGAATTTTACAAGTTATTAACTTAAAGATAATACTGTTTGCGGATTTATACGGATGTTGTTTTAGGCAGAAGTCGCTGGCAACCTGCGGTATTATACTAGGGCTCCATAAAGATTAGTTTGTCGGGAATCCTAGTCACCGTTTCAGTGTGTTTTCACCTGAAACAAATTGTCAGTAATTCCACTGCCCGACAATCTATAGTTTATCAAACACTAGTTGTACGGTTTACTTATTTACTCGCTCTGTTTCCCATTTTTATTTATGCTATTCTTAAAGCTGTTGATGATTCTAATTTTTAATTTAAAACAACCTAGGCCGTGTCACTGCGTAGTGCTTCCCAATAATAATGTAACCTTTATTGTATGCATTTAAGTTTATTAATATTAGATTTAATTAGAACTAATTTTATGGGTCAGGGCAAGAAGAAACATAAAAAGCACCAATCTTTTCATAAGGCCTTCAAGCCTTTTATTCACGATAGCCGGGTTTTGTATGCCATACTGGGTGGCTTTGGTGCCGGGGTGGGCTTAGCGGCCATCATAGGTCCGGAAAAAGGGGAAGAACTAATAAATAAATTAACGGTGGCCCTAAAGGAATGGGAGCAGCATAATACCCTAACTCACCCCAAAAGCAAAACTCCTAAACTGCCCGAAGCTACAAAACCAGATAAACCCCCAAAAACCAAAAAGCCTAAAAAGCCCAAAAAACTATTCTCAACCCGGGTAGAATAAAGAATTACGGGTAGAACAAAAGATTAATTTATAGGAGCTGTTCCGTATTTCAATTAAAAGCAAAATTAGTTGCTATTGCGGGTGTTTTTACCGCCAATTATATTGCCTTTGCCAAACTACTTGCCGGTGAAAACACCATGGCTGTCAGGCTAAGATAATTATTGTTTCTGGCGGGTGCTGTTTTTAACCACTTGGCAGTATATGCGGTCATACTGAGCCTGGCGAAGGATCTTACTCATTCCGAAAATGTGGAGTAAAACCATGCTTGCCCAGCGCGCCTTTAAGTACGGGCCAGATTCCGCAATAAGTTCGGGATGACCTGTTTAGCGGCTATGGTGAAAACACATGGTAAAGGCTGTCGGTTTCAATTAGCGAGCAATTAATCTACTACGAACCAAACCGGTTTACAGCATTCAGGTGGAGCTGGCACTTACGGGGTGAATTACTTTTGTGTAGGGTTTCTCCTCTCCTTCTACGTACCATTCTGCCCAGATACACGGTTGTTCATCCAGGGTAAGCGATAGCCAGTTGCGGGCACCCAAAATGCGGCGGGAGGTTCCGGGAAACTTCAGGAGCCGCGCGGTTATGCCACGGTCTACGTCTTCTACTTTGCCACTTAATATTTTTTCCATCATGTAAATCACCAGGGCCGGGGGCGGTATGTTTACCATGGCCGAAGAAGTAAGCTGGTTGATTACATTGGCCTCGGCACAAGTTGCCGGTTCGCGCTCCGACTGAATATACCCCAGCGAAGCGGTATGCGCATCACCGGAAATAATAGTAACCCGGCAGCCGGATTCTTTCGAAAGCTGCAGTAACCGGTGAATAAGCCGGAGGCGTTCCTGCTGGTGCGCCCGGCTGAGCCACTGGTCTTTTAAATCATCTTCATTTCTTTGTTGCCCCGGCTGTATATCCAGGGTAGCTTCCAGCAAACTTAAATTGGCATTTACAATCGGGATGCCCGACATGATCAGTAAATGACGACAACCGGTAAGTAGGGAACCATTCGCCATTACTTTTTCCGGCAACGCATCTTCCAGCCAGGTTTGTAAGCTATTCCAGGTTTCCAGGCTCATTACCTGGTTTTGCGTGCGCTCCGAACGTAAATCCAGCGCTACCAGGGCCAGGTCGCCCAGACGGTAAGCATAAGTAAAACCATATTTACCCAGTAAGGTAGCCTCACCTAAATCGTCATCATCTTTGGCTTGCAACTGAAAAAGGCGGAAGTGCTCGCGGGCCTGGCTGTAAATACCTTTAAAAACGGCACACGACTGCTGTTCGGGCGCATAAGAACCCCAGCCATCAAAAATATCGTGGTCGTCCCACATCATCAGGGCCGGAATCTGGCTCATGAGGGTAGCTGGTATTTGCTGGCTCCACATTTGCAGGTAAAGGTCAAAGTAAAATTGCGTTACTTGGGCCTGCATCTCGGCAGTAAAAGGTGCTTGTACCCGTTTCTTTAACGGTTTGCTTAGCCAGTCCCGCAGCGGCTCAAGTGCATCCCACATCTGATCGGAATAGACCTGATCGCCACCCATGAAAAACAAATGATACGGCTTTTGCTCCTGCACTTTTTGCAGTACTTTCCACATGCCGTTTTTATCTTTCACTTTGTTTATGTCCTTTTGGTTATGAAACCCAAAGCACGAGCCGTAACAAATACGCAAAGGCATGTTTATAGCAGGAACAACGTAACAAAATGTTTCCCCGGCATTAATGGCATATTCTATTACCTGTTCCTGATTAATTTGTTTAACCGACCATTCCAGCCGCCATATAAAGTTAGCCGCATACGTTTTTAACAGCACAGCTTTTTCTGCCGGCTGTGCTAGGCCGCTAATATTTACGACGAGCTGCGGCGGGGTTGCATCTCCCCGGAGCACCACCAGGGCCGATGTATACCAGCGTTCCTGCTTTACCCCCCTAAAGCCTAATATGGGCCCAACAACTATAGTGTTTGACATACGCTTTGTTTTTCCGGTATAGTCATTTTGCTGCAGTTGGTTGCCTTCAGCCGAAAAAATATACACTACCAACCATTATTTCATCAGGCCTCTCTAGTCCCTGGTGGCTCAAAATGGTGAGTTATATGCAATAATCGTATCTTGAAATCCCGTAGTAAAACCGTGCTGCTTGCAATAAGCAAATAATGCTATCTCAATTACTTATCTATTACTTAAAAATGATACCGCAAGAAGATAAAAGTTTAAGAATATATTATTTACAAGAAAATAACAAAAAAGATAAATCTATTCTGATATATAACTACCTTGTAAGTAGTAATAAACATAAGCTAAATTAAGCATGAAAATTTTTGTAGGCAGCCTTCCTTTTACTATACAGGAAGATGTATTAAGCCAGTATTTCGAAAAATATGGAGAAGTGAGTTCAGCCTCCATTATTATGGATAAATTTTCGGGAAGGAGCCGGGGCTTTGGTTTTGTAGAGATGGTCAATGACCAAGAAGCCCAAAAGGCTATTCAGGAATTAAACGGCTCAGAAGTAGGTGGCCGCACCATTGTAGTAAATCAGGCAGAAGAGAGAAGAGAAAATACCAGAAGCAATAATTTTGGTGGCCCCAAAGACCAGGGAAGCTATAATAAAGGTGGTTATAACCGGGGAGACAACAATAACCGGGGCAACTACAATAAAGACGGGAGAAAAGACCGGTACTAACGTAACGCATTATCCGGAGTATTACCGGGTACATTCCAAAGTAACCACCATCAGCTCTTCTGGCCGATGGTGGCTAATACTATATAATAAACCCGAAAGCGGTTTCATAAACGACAGCCCCTTATTCCAAAAACCGGGCAATGTCATTCCTTTTACTATTGCCTCAATCAAATAACGCTTTACTTTCTATCTTAAAACAATTCTGCTTTTCCGTCCATGCAATAAAGAGATAAAACTTAAACTCGATTAACCTAAAACATTTGGATTATGGCCGACAAAAAAGACTTAGATTTTACCTATACCACCATTGATAAGCTTTTTCGTTTGAGCTTAGGGGAAACCGCCGATTACAGTGGCGCCAAATACGATGGCGATTTTTCGATGTCTTTAGAAGCTGCCCAGCGGGCCAAGCATAAGTTTATAGCCGACAGCCTGCATATTGGCCAAGGCAGTAAAGTGCTGGATATGGGCTGTGGCTGGGGTCCTTTCTCTACTTATATTACGCAGGAGAGAAAAGCCGAAAGTATAGGTTTAACGTTATCAGAAGGCCAGGCCAAAGCCTGCCAAAAGAATGGTTTAAATGTTATGGTGAAAGATTGCCGCTATGTAAAGCCCGAAGACTTTGGCATGTTTGATGCCATTGTTTGTATAGGCGGGCTGGAGCATTTCTGTTCTATTGAAGAGTGGCAAGCCGGGAAGCAGGAAACCGTATACCGTAATTTTTTTGAAACCTTGTACAACTTATTACCCACCGGCGGAAGATTCTATATGCAAACCATGACTTTTAGTAAGAACATGCCGGCCTTCGAAGATGTATCTGTCAACGCTAAAAGAGGATCGGGAGAACACGTATTGGCTTTAATGATAAAAGAATTTCCGGGTTCCTGGCTGCCTTATGGCCCGGACATGGTAATCAGAAATGCGGCACCCGGCTTTAAGTTAATTTCCCAAAGTAGCGGCCGTCTGGATTATATAGAAACGATAGGACAGTGGCGAAAAAGATTCAGGAAGTTTAATCTGCAAAAGTATTTGCTTTACCTATCCTTATTTCCAAAATACCTGACGAACAAAGAATTGAGAAATCAAATTGAAGTATTTCGTATTAGTCCTAACCGGGTATGTTTTGAATTAGAAGTAATGGATCATTATCGGTTGGTATTTGAAAAAGTATAAAGTTCCCGAAAAGAGTAGCTGGCGCAAGCTGCGCTTAGCCAAGCAACTCCAACCATTCTGAAAAACCAATCTCCCTACCGGCACTTACGGGTAAACCAGGTAATACTGATCAGGAGATTGGTTTTACTTTACTATAGGTTAAGACCATGTAAGCGGCCTTATAATACCGGCAGCAAACGCTCTGTTTATAAACCCTGTTATCTGCTTTTAAATTGATATTGCTTGATAGATTTACAACAAGATGCAATTGTATTTTCGAGCTTATATCCTTTCTTGTTTATCTAACCCATAGCTGCACGTATTTACTTAATTTCTAACTAAGCCTTTAAAGTTAAGGCCATAATCAATTCAACCGGTAATTACTACTCAAACTACTAAATTTCATACGCCTTCATAAATATTTAATTATATTTTTAATTTATTCCACCTTACTTTAAAACTGATTGATGCAGCGTTTAAAAGCTCTGCCATAGATATTAATTTTTATATTTTTCAAAACAGGTTTGGCAAATCCGTTTAATATTTAATTTATTTCATTAAAATAATTTTATATTATCATTATTGTAAATTAAACATTTGCATTCACGCACAAACCAACCCCTTTACCGCTCCTATTCTTTCAGAAAAAGTTATAATTTTATCGTATAACCAGCTACAGCATTTTACCAAATAAGTTGCTAACTAAATCCTGAAATATATACCTATACTTTTACTTATTAGTGCCATGTTTACGAAACCATACTCTTTTTGGAGTAGCCTGTTGTTACTGGTAATGGTTGGTTTTTACTATCCTGTAGCAGCGCAACATTTAGATAAACACGAATGGGCCCGAGGAGAAATTATCCTGACCAGTGGCGATACGCTGTTGGGAGCTTTAAACTATTATTATAAGCAGGAAATTATACAGGTAAAAAGCCCGGATGGCCGCCTTCAATCGTTCTCCCCGGTAAATATTACCTGTTTTCGTGCCTTCGACGAGCAAAAGCAGACGATTCGAACTTTTAAGCCTTTTATGGGGCCACCCAGCCAGGATCAGCCCAACTTAAACGTCCCGGCATTTTTTGAAGTAGTAACCGAAGGGAAATACACGCTGGCCAGGCGCAGCACGTATGTCATCCGGAATTTAGATCCCTTACCCATGTACACCTCCTGGGGCCGGTATTACGAACCTTACGTAACTGATCCATCTTTTTCCCGGAATTCTCATTACCAGATTGCGCAATTAAATGTTTATTACCTGCTTACCCCGGAAAACAAAATAATCAGCCTGCGCAACCCGAAAAAAGACCTGGAAAGTTTATACCAGGACAAAGCCCAAACCATGAAAGCCTTTATCCGGTGGAATAATTTGTCTTATCATAATCCGGCCGCTTTGACTTACATGGTCCATCACCTGAATAAATTATAACCGCACCAGTCCTGATTTTCCCTATTCACGGATATTTTTCTTTTAAAACAGGAGGTACTTTCAGGCCGCATATGATTGCTGTTAGACAGCTCCGAAAGCAAAGCCCCAAAATCAGGTTTTGCTTTCCGGTACGGGAGAAAAAACAAGGTTTTGATTTTGGGTTTCCGATATAATCCGGTCCAGGTCGGTAAGAATGCTACCCATATCGCGCAAAGTAGTCAGAGAAGTAAGGTGGTGCAGGTTATCGAGGCAACGGGCTTGTTCTAAGCAGGCTTGTTGAATGGCGTTCTGCAGGTTATTTTGCACCTCCGCCGAAGCGTTAATAGCGGTTTGGCCATAGGCCGCAATGCATTGGGCCGTTGCTTCCATCGCTGCTTTTAGCTGCTGCGTATAGGTTTGCTCCAGCGGAAAAGGCTGGTTTACTTGCAAATCGGCGAGGCTGCGGCGGATGCCCCGGATCTGAATGGTAATACTTTCCAGTTGATGAATATTTTCGGCAAGCTGGCTTAACCGGTCTCTTTTGGGCGTTAAGAGCGGATTATATTTCAGGCTTTGTCCGGCCAGTTCCAGGGCTTTCCGGCAGGCTTCCGCTTCTTTAATGAGCGCATCTACTTCGGTGCGGCCGGTTTTTCTTTTTCCTTCGTTGTCATCCAGCAGCGCCGTTAAACTTTTCAGGGTAGTGGCCGCCAGGCTACTATAAGTTAAAATGCTTTTCTCCACGTCCGGTATGGCGTTCCGCGGTACAATTAAAGCATTTATTACCACGGCTATGGCCGACCCCAGAATGGTTTCAATTATGCGTTCGTAGCCGTAGCCTTCGCGCGATTGACCAAAAGCCAATACCAGCAACGAACTGATAGCTACCTGCGATATAATCTGGGGGTTCATTCGGAGGGCTTTGGCCAGCGCCATGCTAATCAGGATAATAAAGAAAATAGAGACGGCGCTAATTTGGAACCAATGCCCCAGCAACATGCTCAGCAGCACCCCGCCCATAATACCAATAATACGCTGGGTAGCTTTATCAACCGAGTCGGCTACGGTAACCTGTACGGTTAAAATAGCCGCTACTGCTGCAAAATAAGGATATTCGGAGTGCAACAAGCTGGTGGCCACCACCCACGACAAAGCAGCAGCAAAAGCTGTTTTTACAATTTGCAAAGTCAGCCCGATCCGGTCGAGTATGGCAATAATTCTGTTCACTGCTTATTCTTACTGCTTTCAGTATTTTAAGTTAGCATTAGCCGGGCAAGCAAACCAAACAAGATAAACCGTGAAACTTTTCAGTAAAGGTTTAAAGTGCTTCTTCTCACAATCTCAAACCACCGTTAATCACCTTTAACCCGTACCCGAAATAGTTTATTATTGGTTCTGCTTTTGTTTTATTTCTTTACGCATAACATCCGCGATCATACCGGCAATAACCGCGTAGCCTTTGTCGGAGGGGTGCAGACCATCGTAGGTCATGTTGATAGCCGCGGGCGGGTAAGGATAAGCATCGGTTTCGGGGTTGAAAGGAACATCTATAAACGTTGGGTAAGGAAAATCTTGGTAAACGCCGGTTCCGGGATCTTTCAGCCGCTTAAACTTTACTAAGTTTTCCAGGGTCATGCCGCTTTGGTTGTACAAATCTATTACCGGGAGTTTTTCGTGTTTGCCAATATCTTTAATAGCTGCGGCAAAGGCCGCCAGCGATTGCCCGTTTTTATCTTTATATGAGCCGTAGGCGTTATTTTCTGGATTGGCTATATATACAAAATCGACCCGTTGCATGGGCGTAATTAACAGGATAGGTGCCTTTTTGTTCAGGCTCCGGATTTTATTTATAATGAGCCGGTAAGAACCATAAAAAGTCTGGGTACCCGTATTATTTTGGTAGTCCGCCAGCGTACCAATTGGCCGGCCCTGCCACCAGTCATTCGTGCCCAGGAATATTGAATACACATCGGCCTTAACCAGATTTAGTTTTTCGATTTCCTGAGCAATTCCTCCGGCCGTCCAGCCATTATAACCTTTGTTTATATATTTTATTCCCGGCAGTTGTTCTGTTACCCGGGTCAGGTAGCCCTTGGTTACCCGGTTGCCGGTTTCGTTTTGATGATCATTCAGGTAAGTAATCGAGTCGCCAAGGGCAATCCAGGTTTTGGGTTGGGTAGAAAAGGAGCCCAGGAGAAAAAAAGTAAGCAATGAAAACAAGAGTCTTTTCATACAAAAAAGCTTTTAGCTACCCGATAAAGGTAAGACCGGGCCGGAAAAATCATAAAAATACCGGCTGATATCAGTACGTAAGAAGTTTTCAGTTGGGCACTGCATTAGCCAGATGCTTTAAGTAATAAATGTTATTCGCTCCTTTCATTACAAATTTTATTTATATTGCGATATCCAACCCCCTGATTTCAGCTAATATAATATGAAAAGAATCACTTTCTTATTTCTGGTTTTCACCTGCTCGCTTGTTTATAATTCCTTGCATGCCCAAACAAAAGAAATTCCCGCCAGCAGCTTGGGGTTAGTGCCTTTACCACTGGACGTAAAAGCGTATGCCGCCAATTATACTTTACCCGCCAAAGTGCTGATTGCGGCTAAAACCAAAGATGAATTAAACACTGCCGGATTTCTGAAAGCCTATTTAAACGAAATAGGAAAAGCGGTTACAATTACCACCGATGCTACTACTGCTCATATAAAATTAAAAACCAGTGCAGCCGGAGAAACCAAAAACCCGGAAGGCTACCAGTTAGCCGTTAATAAAGACGGTGTTACTCTTACAGCTGCAGCAGGCCCCGGTCTTTTTTACGGTGCCCAAACCTTGATGCAGTTGTTACCGGAAAAAAGCCAAAAAGAAGTAAAAATACCTTATGTAAGCATTAAAGACACGCCGGCTTTTACCTGGCGGGGCTCCATGCTGGATGTAGCCCGCCATTATTTCCCGGTAACGTTTATCAAAAAATACATCGATTGCCTGGCGGCTTACAAAATAAATACTTTTCACTGGCACCTGACCGACGACCAGGGCTGGCGCATAGAAATAAAAAAATACCCAAAGCTCACCCAGGTAAGCGCTTTCCGGAAAGAAACCCTGATCGGGGCTCAGCAACTCATGAAAAAGCCCGAAGATTTTAAATACGATGGTACCCCGTACGGTGGCTTTTATACCCAGGAGCAAATAAAAGAGGTAATTGCCTATGCCCAAAAACGCTACATTACCATTGTGCCCGAAATTGAAATGCCCGGCCATTCGGTAGCCGTATTGGCCGCTTATCCCGAATTAGCCTGCCAGCCCGGCCAGTACGAAACCCTTACGAAATGGGGCATTTCCGAAGATATTGTTTGCCCTTCCGAACAAACTTTTACTTTTTTTGAGGATGTTCTGACCGAGGTGGTACAATTATTTCCTAGTAAATATGTCCACATTGGCGGCGACGAAGCGCCTAAAGACCGCTGGAAAAAAAGTGACCTGGTGCAGGACATCATGAAAAATGAAAATATAGATGATGTAGAAAAAGTACAGGGATGGTTTAATAACCGGATTGAGAAATTTTTACTGAGCAAAGGCAAAAAGCTGATCGGCTGGGACGAAATTCTGGAAGGCGGTATTTCCCCGAACTCTACAATAATGAGCTGGCGCGGCGAAAAAGGCGGCATTGAAGCGGCCCGGCACGGCAACGAAGTAGTGATGTCGCCGAGTTCGCACCTGTACCTCGACCACGGCCAGAACCCGGTGCCCCACAGCCCCAACGAACCGCTGATGATTGGGGGTTACCTGCCGTTGGAGAAAGTGTACAGCTACAACCCGCTTTCCGCAGAGCTAACGCCCGCGCAACACAAACTTATTCTGGGGCCGCAGGCTAACTTATGGACCGAATATGTTACCACGCCGCAGAAAGTCGAATACATGTTGTTTCCCCGCTTATTGGCTTTAGCCGAAGTTGCCTGGACTCCTTACAACCGGAAAAGTTATGATGATTTCTTGCAACGCTTAGGAAAACAATTCCCCCGGCTGGATGCCGAAAATATTTATTACCGCATTCCGGAACCGGCTGGTTTAGATAAAGCCCAGATTGTAACCCAGGGAGATAAAGCCATTATTACGCTTCGTTCCATCGTGCCGGACGCGCAAATTCGCTACTCCCTGGATGGCACCATTCCGGATGAAACAACCGAATTGTATACCAAACCCCTGGCCGTACCGGCCAACCTGAATTTAAAAATCCGTGCTGTAACCATAGCTCCCAATGGCCGGCATAGTGTACCGGCAGAAATTGTGATTCCTTAACCTTTTTCCGGCACGTTTCTCTTGACTGATGGCGCCATAAACTAAAAAATAGCCGAATATTATTTAGTTAAGTATATTGAGTGAGTGATTGAATAAATAATTATCTACTGGCAAGTTCCTGCTGTTCAAGATTTATAATCCGGAACAGCGGGTGCAATCATATTAATTGAATCTAAAGGGAAACGTATATTGATGTTATCATTTATTTGTAAACCCAATCTTTTCCTCGGCCTTTACCCACATTTCAGAAGAAATATGGTAGCACATGTATATCTGAAGGCTTGTAAGGGCACCGACCTGGAAATAATCGCTGCTTACTGGCTTATTTAATCAGTAATTCCGCGGCATCGGCCGACTTGTTTAATTGGTCGCGGATGGCGCTGGTTACGTCTTGGGCAATTTTTTCTACAGCCTGCGGATTAGCCGAAAAACTTTCCTGAATCTTATTTTTCAACTCGGGCTCACCTTTTCTCAGGTTCCATTCCACTACTTTGCGCAGCACCAGTTTCCGGGTGAACACGGGAAAATCGGTGTTCCGGATATAATCCATCGCTTTGTCTTTTCCTAAAACCAAAATCACCACGGCAAACAGGAAACCAATAATCCAGCCTACGGGGCCTTTCAGCAACAAAGCCGTGCCGGCGCCGCCCATAATGGTGCCTACCACCGAAGAAACAACCAGGGTTAAAATATCGGCAAAGTCGTCGAGGGCCAGTACTTTTTTGGGGTCGAAGAGGCCGGGCGGAATTTTGCCGCCCCAGGCCCGGCTGGAAGGCAAACTAAGCGACGACCGGCGAATGTGGTACTTATCGCAAATAGGATTGGTTAAACTTTCAATCTGTGGTTTCAGGCTGTCGAACCACTGCATCACTGGGAAAGCTAAATCTTCTTTACCGGCCGGACTGGCCAGCCAGGTTTCCAGCCGCGATTCTACCGTGGGTTCTAAGCCGGCCAGGGTTCTAATTTGCCCTTTTTGCCAGTCGGCGAAAGCCGGCATCACAAAATCAGCAGGTAACTTCTGGGCCAGAGTCGCGGCCACGGCCGAAAGCAAATCCGGGAGCTTGCCCCGCACAATACCTACTACCTGCTCCGATTGCAGCAAACCATCTATTTCGTCACGGAAGGCTTTGGTTTTATGGTCGATGCGGCCGGCCCAGGCCAGGCCTTTGGCAATGGCAAACTCCGGTTCGGCGCCCAGCAATACACGGGCATCCGGAAAAGCCTCTTCGGCCAGGGTGCGGATAAAGCCCATGCGCGAGGCGCCGCCCGTTAACAGCACCAAGTGCGGCAGATTGTTCCGGGTACGCTCTTTCGCAATCAGTAAGGCCTCCCGGAATGCCTCCTGCCAGCTGCGTTTATGTAAGCCGGGCAAAGGTGTGGCTAAAATATCGGCCATGGTGCGCTGATCTATCTTCACCTGGAACAAAATATCTTTTTCGGCTTCTATCAGTTCCACGTCTTTGGCCGGCTCTTCGGCATATTTCTCTTCGTTAGAAAAATACATTTCTTTTACTTTCCGGCATTTCAGCTCACACTTAGCTTTGATATGCGGATACTGGTTAAAAAGCCGGGCTAATTCCGGCCGTTCTTTGTGATGCTGCAGCGTACGTTCCAGAATGGCTACATCTATCAAACCCGCGCCCAATTCATTTTGCCCAAAATCGATGGGGTATTCTTTTAAGCTTTGCACGGCCGTAAAATCGGTAGTGGAAGAGCCCACATCAATAATCAGCACGGAGCCGGCCAGTTGTTCTTCTTTCACGCCCAGGTCGCCGGCCTCTTTGGCATTCAGGAAGGCCGCCCGCGACTCCGCCATTACGGTAACCGGATTCATACCGGCTTCTTTCAGCACCAAAGCGTAAGTGGCGCGGGTTTGCGGGCTCCACCCGGAAGGGCAGCCTACAATAAAATGGCTTTCGCCGCTGCCTTTGATTTTGCCTTCGGCGGTCAGAATGCGGTATATTTTTTCGGCGAATAACCGGATGGGTTCCCGCACGCCGGGCTGGTCCAGGTGCGCGCTCTTAAACCGGATGCGCAGGTTTTGCAGGTTTTTGGCCGTATAGGCATCTTCCCCGATTAATACGCCCCGGCTGGGATGCAGTGCCACCGCAGTTATCATGGATTTGCGGCCTTGTATATCCAACACCTGCGGCTCCGTTACGGCCCAGGTCATGGCAATGGTTAAGGCCGATTCGCCGTGCCCTAAGTCGAACCCAATAATTTCGGAGCTAGTGTTAGCGGTAAGTTGCGGCATAATATTTTTCCTACGGTTTAATGTGAACTATCTTTTTTGAATTAAAAATTATGAATTAGAAATTAGAAATGCGGCCCTGTATTATCAATTTTTGCTTCCGGAGGAAAGATTATTTCAAGGGATTAAATAAAAAAAGCACCAGGCACGTTAAAATTCTTTCCAGCAACTACCCTTTTACCTTTCAAAACTAAACCCTCATCAATTTAACCGAAATGGCCCTTACAACCACAATACCTAATGCTCCTTCAAATTGATTTTTGGAAAAAACATAGGCTATTAATAGAAGTATTAAGTTACAGGAGCACAATTTTTAATTCATAATTTCTAATTTTTAATTTGACAAAGCACTAATTCATTTAAACTTCAACCTGTTCTTTGCCTTGGTACGGGCTCCTCCACCAACCCGCGTTTCAGTAAGCGTTTCCCTTTCACCAGCGCCAGGCGCACCGTTCGGAAGGTGGTATTTTTAGGATTGATGCTTTCCTGAAATTCAAAAAGATGTTCGTTCGTGCCGGTGTAGGCTTCAGTTTGGATGCCGTGACTTTCCAGCAAATGCGGCAGCAATTCTATTTTCATAAAAGCAAAATCACTGTTTTGCCGGTCTTTGGCCCGCAGCAGATCCTGGAAAAACTCCAGCAGGGCGACGTCATTTTCCAGACGGTTACTATTGGTTTGCTGCTTTACCGAAACCACGGCCTCCAACAGTTTATCCGCCGTCAGGATGGCATCGGCCAGGATAGAAACTAATAAGTCGGTATTGACGTGCACGGAGGCTTTGAGCAAATTAAATTCTATTTCGCGGGCTTTACCCAGTGTCTTTAAGAGTCCTTTTTCTCTCTTTCTTTTTTTGAAATAGCTGATTACGGCGCGCACCAATTCTAAAAAGACCAAGCCACCCACTAGCCCTTGGTAACTAAAAAGGTTTTCCAGGTACAGCGTGGTTAAAACAACTCCGGCCAGCAAAATCTGGACGACCCGCAGGAAAATGTTCAGGTAATTGGAAGTTCGGGGAAGATCGCCGGTATTATCGGGCTGGTTGCGGCGCCAAATTTCGGTTTCGGAAGCGGCCACGAGGGCGGATACGGATGTCCGCAGCACCTCCATTACCCGGGTGGCAAAGCGCTTCTGGTCCGGATCGCGTTCTTCTTCTTGCCGGTAAATATCCAGCAAATTATCTAAAAAGTCTTTCACCACCTGCACCGCCTTTTCCGGAGCGGTGTGCTCTTTCAGCCGCAGCCGAAGATCACCCTGGGCTTCATCATAGATTTGAATTAAGGTGGCCATATTATGTTTTAAGAAAACAGGAATAGTTTAATTGTATACCGGGTAAAACGGCGGGGCTTATCCCCTGATAACTTGGTTACGGGCAAAGTTCCCGCTTAGGTTCTTGTCAGGTAAAATGCTGCCGGCGCCAGCGTTTCTTTCTTATCAGCCCCATATACTATATTACTTTTTTACAATACCATGTTCCTTCTCAAAAAGTTAGGGTATGCTGTAAATTATAAAGATTACACCTTGGCTTATCTGTACCGTTTAAACTTTAATCTTGGTTGGTGGCGCGCCGGCCAAAAGATCAGAAATTATGTCTTTCTCTTCGATAGACAACAAGCTAGCCAATATGCAAAGGAACTAGTAGCTGTTCATCGGGGAAGTGGTTGGTGATACACCAACTACGGAGATAGGAATAGCACTGAGTGTTAAGGCAGCGCCCATTGCCAAGGTTTGTGTTCTCACAAACCTTTAGAACGCCAGGAACTTATGCTATACTTTTGTACGGTGAGGGCACAAGGAAAGCAAGTTTAGCACAGCGTAACTTGGGGTAAAATATTGAACAAGTTTTCAACTTGTGCCAGTTACAAACTGGCTCTAGCGAAGGCCACAAGTTACGGCAAAGCCTAAACTTGCGGCATTTGGAGAGGCTTTTTTGTTTTATTTCGAATACAATCCAAAACCCAATTACTTCCCTACCCGCAATAAAAACAAAGCAACTGCAATACCTGGTAAGCTTGTGCATCCATAAAAAACCAAAACTTTCTGCTTAACTTTAGTGGCAGGAAAAAGAAGGGATATGCCGGAAACAACATCAGAAGAAAATAAAGCCAAACCAGCCATTAACTCCGATTATAGGCTACTGGGGTTTACGTTTCCAGTTCTTACCCTCAACCATTTACTGCCGCATATCTCCCCCGAGGCTTTTATGACCCTTGGTTCGGCGTATGATATTTATCCTACTTTGCTGGCGGTAAATGCGGGCGCTTTTGCCAGTAATGCCTCTCCTGGTAAATTTCCGGGAGTAGTGTTAACGCAAACATTGGATTCCATTCATCTTTCCTGTAATTGTCCGGCACTTAAAAGCCATTTGTGCGGGCACATGGCGCAGGTGCTGCAGGCCATTATTATCCGGCTCGAGTTGAAGGTGTTTTTTGATGATAAGCTGCGGCGCGATAAGATAAAACC
>Ga0210040_10002243_pt1 | contig 27548 bp, 11 predicted proteins | sample CryGeyCG12114_NA_FD_185462 | JGI IMG/M metagenome (GOLD analysis project Ga0210040, IMG submission 185462) | Groundwater microbial communities from aquifer - Crystal Geyser CG19_WC_8/21/14_NA (SPAdes) (version 2) | ecosystem: Environmental > Aquatic > Deep subsurface > Groundwater | place: USA... | reverse complement strand
AAAAATCCCCGGTGCATACGACAAATGGAGGCAGCAGATTTGCGTAATTCTTTTCTAATTGTATCACACAAATGTGTCAGATTTTTACTGCTCCGTCCGTTGTGTTTACACTCGTACTTAATAATTTAACTGCACACTGTGTGACAGGTTATATAGTTAATGCTACAGAATTTTTTTTCGTACGTGGCCAAGTTTGGAGCTTGAGGATGACTTCATTGTTCAGTCATCCGAATCGTTCACAATTCTTACCAAATGTTGCATAGTATAGTTAGTTAAGTTGACTGTTTGAATGGCTCGTGCTCAACAGTGAGACGAATGATGATCATGTAATCTATCGTATTTGATGATGATAGTTTAAGTTGTCAAAAACCATGACATTCTACATAACTAGAATACACATTTTGTACAAATATTCTGGCTGCCGTCCATATAGTTCAATAGCGCATTAGATTACAAATGATGATGGGAATCATTATGCAATTCAGTCAGTCAGTCAGCAGCAACAATTTAGTTAGTGCCTCACAGCATAGTGAGCCTAGGCCTAGGCAAAACAATGCTACTTACTGACTACCAATACCAATACATTATAGTTAGTTAGTTAGTTTGGGGTAACTAACCGAATGAGTCGATTTAACCTGCTCAAACAAGACGCAAAAAAACATGTACACTCATAGATTAAGGCGTGATTGAAAAAAAAAAGAAAATCCTTCACTATTTTCCATCAGCAACCCTAAACCACAGTTTCTTCTGACCTGCCAATTATTTCACCGCCGTGTCATGTCCATCCAAACGAACTGAAAAAATTCCAACGCGGCGAAATTCATCAGGATACACTCCTTATCGTTTCCAACTCCAACCAACTCATCTGGCTACAGAAATCCATTGCCATGCCATGGGGCAACAGTTCTTGTGCACGAAAACTTTCTCATAAATAAATTACACGGTTAGTACATACCTTACAAACAGGCTTTAAAGAGCACAAAAAAGCGCACATGGAGTCTATATGCACGAGTTAGCTTAACGTAACGTACCAACTTGATGGTAAAAAACAAAGGTTGAGGTCCAAAACTTAATGTACAATATTATTATTGTGGATGAACACCGCATGTTCATATACACATATCTATCATTTATCCTGACGTTTAGTTAGTTAGTTAGTTAGCTGTAACTTTTCCATATATTATCATTCCCGTGCAGCGGCCTCCAAGTCATACATGCAACAAAGTTTAATCCCAAAACATTCTTCCTTGTTTGTCGTGCATTGCATACTTACCCGGGGAGCATTTACATATTTTTTGTGCACGGCTATCCTTTCTTGTGGTTTCAAGTCAATGTCAATATATTATGATGATGACGCTGCAATCTATTTATCATCATTAGCACAAGAAAAAGTTTGCTACATTTCTTCTTGCACAGTCTTGCGATCATTGGTGTGCAGCATTGGACTACAGGTTTCAATTTGCAATCCTTGCCCCTTGCCATTGTTTAGAAAATAAGATTACGATATGAATGGTACACAAGAAAACACAATTTGTTTGCATCTGTAGCTAACTAACTAACTAGTAACTACAGCTAGTTTTATGATAAACTGGATTTTGTCCTCGGTATTATAGAAAGTCAGTATTATAGTAAGGTTATCACTCACTGGTGTATGCTCATTTAATTTATGACTGTAATCTTGAGTAAATCGACTTTCAATATTTTCATTCAAGTACTTGATACTTTGATCATTACAAACTGGTGGGATTCCTGTTTTCATAATGTGTGTGGGATTTTTATCCTCCTGGACTGTAGAAAATACATTCAACTTTCCATTTATTGCATATTTATTGCTACCATCTCGCGTCTCTATATAGTAAGTAATGCTTGGCTTCATATAAATCTGCAAGAGATTGTGAAGATTAGCTTTTTAGTGGCAATCTGGCAATCAAATGGATAGAGAGATAAACACAATCTGTAACTTTATCCAATAATTGCATTATAGTTTGCTATTGGGGTGGACAAATGATTGATTGCTGGGAGGGAGAAAACAGTAAATCTGAATATCTTTTTGCAATCATTATTATCATTGACTGACGCCATCATAAAAAAGAGTGCATTTGCACAGTCTTAACTATGTACTACTATTCACTAGCAGTTAGTTAGTTAGTTAGTTTCAAATTTATTTTTTCAACACATGTGTGGTGTGTAGATTATTAGTGCAAACGCGAGTAGCTTTTGTTTCGCTTCCTAGGCCTGAACAATGGGAACTCTTGCTCATTCATGAAGATCACAAATAATTGCAATAAAAATAATGATCTACACTTTTTCGTCATGGGGTGTGTGTGTTCTTGTCAAACGCCTATTTGTGCCATCCTCTGTCATAAAAAAGGTAAGACTATCTCCACACATCCGAACCCTGTGGGTTATTTGTTGTCAGGATCCCATGGCATCTCTATTTAAAGTGTTCAAGTTCCGTCGGAAGTTGTAAACAACTACAAAACTTAACGAGTGAATGGTAAGCAAAAGCATCCATTATTGGGCACTACAGTTGGCTGGCGAACAAATGTGCAGGAAAAAGTGCACCCACGTAATAATAATAATAGCATCATCGTGCATATCTTTTTGGTGTGTACACTTTTTACTGGGCACGAAATGCTAACTAACAGTTATATAGCCTGTGTTTATGTCAATCAAACTGAACAAAGAGGAAGGGAGTAGTGTCTGTATACGAACATCATGAGTGCAATTTAAGTATAGTATATAGTAGCAACAACATGATTTCTGTTGAGCTATACCTGCGAGATGAGCAGATGCACAGGTAGGGAGGTTTCTAAAACTTATAAACATGTATAGGTGTATAAATATGATTTAAGCTCATACCAAATACATTGTTCAAGCCAGGTGGGTAGCAAGCTAGAGCTATGCAAGCATTCGAGGAAATTGAATTTTCGGAAACCGTCACATGAAATGAAAGGTGATCCAAACTATCTTTATTTAGACTGATGATTTCTCCCCCTCGGACATAACAAAGCGCTGTTTTTTGTTGTTACCGGTACTAAATACGAAAAGAAACACTCCTATAATTCTAATTTGATAGCGAAAACATAAAATTGAGATTAGACTCGCCCGTTTTCTCACAACGCTCCGATAACAAGGGATGAAAAGAAATGCCTGCTCACTACTTGACAACGTACAACTTCAGTAGCCCAAAATACAGGCAGGTTTATGGCAGTTAGTTATCAATATACAAACTTGGTCGGTGGGTGTACCTGCCATTTGAAGCATCATCATGGTTAGTTCCTATACTGCCAACCAAGTATAACCAAAGCAGCCGAAACCACCTGACAGTAAGTGTGTATACCATATGATGATGATGATTTGGTTGCTACTAACTAACTACGAATGATTCCAAATACAAGGGGAACGAACAAAAAACCTCTTCCTCTCAGAACTAACTAACCAACTATAAGGTTGCTTCATACTTCCTCAAATACTCATACAAGTTTGAATTCTGGTTCTGGTATTAAATCTCCCTGTGCATATATAAAATGTGTGCTTTGCCTTTTTTCGTGTTGTGGTTCTCTCACCTACCATCTTCAGTGTAACCAAAACGCATCATGTAGTGATGTATATATACGGTGCCAGTCAAACCTGTGTACACCACAATGGACTAGCTTCCTCTACCTAACCTATCTAAACCCACTCCTTGAAATGCTAACTAACTATACAGAAGGGACCAACTATTTAACAAGTTAGCTGACTACACAGGTATTCATTCTTGATCACAAACTGAATTCTGCATCTACTAACTAGCTAAAACTAACTTCATTGGGTAAAAGGTACATGAACTAAAAGTTGAACACTCACTCATGCAACTCTCCCAGAGATGATGGCATTATAGCGGACTCAAAGTGAGACTCACTAACTTTTTGTGTACGTTCAATACGAAATGTACATGACTAGCAAACACTTTTATAGTTAGTCAAGTTCACCTACAAGTGCACAGTGTTAGTGTTATTATTCATTCCCATTAGGACTCACTAGTTGGTCCATCCTCAGTGAGTGTGAATCGAGCTTTGCATAAGTACACATCTATAGTCAGCTCCTTGCTACAACTGACAACAGTGTACGAATATCTGTAGTGGTCAGCTAACCAATAATATTTAGTAAGTAGTTAGTTAGTTGGCTCCAAAAAGGTCGTATATAGTCAATAACTAACTGCACTGCTTCAAAGTACATAATAAAAACAAGGGTGGACAAAGACACTGTCAGTGTACTGTTAACCTGTGTGGCACGCTGGACTGGAATGCTATTCTGAAGTATTTTCTCCACTACAGAAATAAGAGTGCTCCTTTTGTGCCTCCATTCCCAGGCTGTGTTTAATTTGCATCAAATCCCAGTGCTATTCTTATTATGAGGGTGAAGGGAAGACATTTTCGACGGAACAAACGAAAATTCCCATGTGATCACAAATAAAGTGGGTTTCTGTTTCACTCGTTCCTTTACAACTATGCAGTGGATTTGAAATAACTTTTAATTTGCTTTAGTTAGCTGATAGTAGACAATACTGAATTGGATAAATTCCGGTATGAATTTTCAAGTGCATGTGGTGAACTAAACGATCGGTATAGTGACAACGAAGAATAGTTTTATTGCCTCGACTAACCAACTAGCTAGTCGCACTAGTGTGTGCAATCGATTGAACGGACAAAAATTCGATTGGGTACTAAATGTTATAGTTTTTTATAAGGTGAGTGAGTGAGCGAGTGAATGAGTGAGTAGAAATCTGGCAGGACTGATCACGACGACCAACGACTTGTGAAAAGTGCATGTATCTAGCCTTCCCTGTGACCTGAAGATCCTGCATGAGAATGAGTGCCGTGGCATTTCGACGTGGAATGACATTTGTCACGTTCCTAACCTGTTGTGCAGCCCTAGCCCTACTTTTAGCGGCGTTGACAACACAACATTGGATCGCTGCGAGAGCTCATCGAACGTCCACATCTACCAATACTAAGTCTGATGGCAGAATCCACATAGGACTTTTCTATGGGAGGAAGAATCTGAATGCCGGGATCGGTTGGAGGTCTTCTGATATTAATGGTGAGTTTCTATGCAAATGTAGTGCTCACGCATGTAGCTAGTTAGTCAGTTAGCTAGTTCCTTCTATTCTCCCGTTATGATTATTATGCAAGACGCCGTGAGTACGTATAAGTAATCACCGTATCAGGTTGAACGCGCATCTTTCAACTTTTAAACTTATCCTCCGAATGTTTATGGCCAGTAAAAAGCCCATGAAATGTGTAATTAGTGCAATCAACTCTGGGCTCCATTGTAGGGCCAACGGCTCTACATGATGTGATTGTCTGCAGCTTTTATACAGTGAGCGTAATTGATGGGCTCACTTTTCTGGTCATTTAGTAGTTAGTTAGCATGTTGGGATGATAGAAGGACACTTTTGTTGTAAGTAAGTAAGCAAGGGGCTTTGAATAGTTTAGCAAGAAGAATACTGAAGGTTAGAAAATGAGAAGAATTATGTTTTTTTTTTGCATTCACAGAAGATTACGAAAAGAGAGAGAGAGAGAGAGAGAGAGACATAAAATCACGATCAAATAATGAACTTGATCCTTAAAAGTTATACAGTAACAATGACAAATTATATAGTAGAGTTATGATGGTGGTATTTAGTTAGCAGTCTATTTTTTTTCTCTTTTTCCTTTCATCCACCTATATAAACAGGGCATTGTGTTTCAGTATTCAACTGTGAATTTGCTACTATTTTGGAATAAGTGGTGCATAGTGTAGTTAGCTAGTGTAGGGATCATATTTCATTCCTTGGATGCATCTATATATCATCACAAGAGATTCTTTTCTATGAAGAGTGAACGACATTTTTAACACTGTCAACATTTTTCGTGCTTATGAGTCGTGTTCGTATACGAGTGGAAATTTGCATGTCCAATTGTCGACACAGGCACTGACCAGAAATGTTATAGTAGTGAATTAGGGAGTATAAAATCCACACGTTGAAATGAAAATTACACATTTGCTTAATTAGTATTCTGTACATTGCAAAGAAGACTAGAGATGCTGATTTCTGGAAGAATTGTGCGGAAAATTATTTTTTCGTCTTTTTTTTACTGAATGCACTGCGAATGTCATGGAGTCATAAATATGCGAGCACTTTCAATTCATTGGCTGGTTAGTAGTTAAGAAATGTGTGTATGATATAGTACGGGATTAATTTAGAAAGATAGGAAAATTAATAGGCATGCATATAGGGTAGATCATAAAGAATGTCAATAATACTCGAGCGTCATGTGTAAGTAAAATCAAAATGTAAAGAGAAGGCTGAATGTGTACCATGGTTGTAGTTGCAGCCAAAGAGTAAAACATCTGAAAAGAAAAAGTGATGGTGGCGATAACACAAAAGAAGTCAAAAGACAAGATTGTTGCTCTAGTATGTGGGCCATTTTTATTACTTATGTATGTCGATCAGTACTACAGTGTAATTTTCATTGTTTGGGTAGTCCGTATGGTGCTCGTGTTATGTGTACCACTAGTTATAGTTATAGTTACTGCTAACTAAGTATCTGTACACACATGATGATGAACTTACACTTTTCAGGTTAACCAAAGATTAACAAGAAAGTTGCATATATGTTGTCTCAAAAGTGTGGCTGCATAAATCAGTCGCTCTTATTTGATACAGTCAAGAATAATCTTTTAGTTCAGCCGCAGGTTTCATCATAAATTTAGGAATCAACTAGAAAAGAAAGCAACTTTACAATAAATGACCTTTGTAGCATAATTTAGTGTGCAAAATGCAATAATGGAACATCATGTGTGACGATGTATTGTGAGCAAACAAAATGCATGCATGTACAGCAGTTTGTGAAAAGTTTTATTTCTAATTTATATTGCCGTTGAAATAATGTTAAAAGCGAAGTGAATATTTATTTTTTGTAGACTCTCAGTGAGATATAGTTGGACTAGAGTTCGTATAATTTAGCACGCCCCTTTAGTTATTATTTTGTACCAGTGGTTGATTACCAAAAGTCTTGAACAGTGGCTGTCATTTTTTAAAATTTTTAAAGCTCGCAACTTTTTCCAACTAACTGACTACAATGATATCCTTTTAATTTTCTTGTTGAATTCATAAATGACAAATGAGATTGGAAAGATAGACGTACTGTTCAGCTCTTCCACACATGGACTCGAAGAAATAAAGATTAGCACCTTTTGGGAGCATGTGTGTGTGAAAATGTAAACAATGAAACGCTATAGTGGAAGCTGTCTTCCCCTATATGCAGTACACACATGATTAGAAATCAGAGGAGATATTATTACACTTCTAAATATGTATGAAGAGAGGGAGAAGATTGTGAAAAAATACAATAACTGACTGACTGAGTGAGTACAATTAGGCTTAATGCAGGTATACACACTTGTGAAACTATATTGAAGAGCTAAAAATAATCGTAATATTGCAAACTGTGGCATTAATTTTTACCAAATACGTATTATCATGACATATACATGTAAAGCAATATAAAATTAATGGGATGAGCCCGAAGCAATAATATAATCTGATTCTCTATATTTCACCGAACTTTAATAGTTATGTGAGACTATTAAACTTTGATGATCATTTCTACACCAATAATGTATTTATGGCCATTTTCAATCCGATGAAATAGCATTTCAGCAATATAATTAATTGAAATTATTCTTTTTAACATATGAAAGTGAATGTGCAGTTTCACGCTTCTCTTAGCCTAATGTGCGAATTGCAAGAATTCTTATGGATACCATAAATACGAGCGCAGAGCGCACCTTTCATGATCTCTTTACAAAATCATAAATATTTCATATGGCAAATAACATTAAAAACAACACTATTTAGCAATCTAACTTTGCACTAAAATGTTAACAGCCGAATCGCTTACATTTAGAAATCTTGTTGTCTCAATAAAAACTAATTAAAACCGTACACTATAAACTTTTCGCCCAAGTAAAATAGAGACAAAAGAGTACGAGATAATTTGACTCTCACTTGACTGACTGAGATTGAGCAAACTATCCTTTCTTCTTTACAAACCGGCAGATAAAATTACCTAGGACTATATAACTTGAAAATTAATCATTTGGGTTGGTTATCGCAATCTTAAGTGCTGCAGAGTATAGTAGAGCTCATCCGGCAGTGTTTGTATTTAAAACAGGTGTGGTAAATGATTGGGCACTTATCATTTCTGGTAGAAAAGAGAAAACTGGGTGACAGTGATGACAAAAACCAAGACAAAAGATGTCGTAATAATAAATCGATGTTTTGTGTCTATTTATGATCTTCCTGCATCCGGGCTGCTAATTCATTTTACACTGTTATAACAAACACACACCGATATCAACTGATACCAATCAATACAGAAGACTATAAGGAGGAATGCCATATCTACGAGACATTTTTAGTGGCATCAATGGCGCCTCAATACGCATGCGTGTGGCCAAAGGACGCTCAAAGCAAACTACGATAGAACGGCACGACACGAAAGTGAAGCATTATTTGAACTTTTCCTTCTCTTTTGTTTTGTATTTTTTTAGCTAGTGTGTGTATTATTTATTATTTTTTAATTAAAGTGTATGCGTTAATTACTTTGTGACAAAGAGGATTTTATCTTATCCTGTTACTTTGATTTCAGTGATCGAGCTCATGAGGGAAGATCCAAATTACATGAGCAATGGACTTTGGATTGCCACCATTGGTTGTGTCTGCTTAGCAATTCTGTTTGCCGTTTTTGCGGCTGTTTTTGCGTTGGTGAATACAGCAACTACCCCCGTTGAGGCCATCACAGGGATTCCGGGTTTATACCTTTGGAATATTTGTGCCCGTAAGTCAATTCGTCAATCGCAATTTTTCGGTCGTCTGAAATGTGATCTTGTTTACTTACGGCTGGCAAAACTGGATTCTTGTTGTAGTTAGTTAGAATGGGGGAACACAAATTGCAAGCAATAAAGAAATAATATGGTAGTAATAAGACCAAGTTAATGAATTGTTTGAGTGAGAGTATTATAAAGGTTCCCTGAACAGCCTCAACGAAAGTAAACCAGTCTGATTTTTGTTCACTTCCTTATAGTGACCGCAGTATTTTATGTTTGTTTGTTCGAGTCGTGAATCATGATTCGATGACAAAGTAATAATTTACGTGTGCTCAATAATCTACAAGATTAAAGGCACTGAACTGCATGATGATGGCATCTGCACTTATTGTGTCCCTATCAGCCTATCATGTTCTATCAGAGAACAAATTGAATGAAATAAAGTCAATTTGAAAACTACAACGGTACAAACAGCAAGTAATCAAAAAAGGAAACAAAACATTGGGAGTAGGTTTTTCAAACTACTATTGTTAGTTTTTTTTTCCGTGCAATCGATATCTAGAAAAGAACAAAATACTATTCCATTATGTATAGTTCTGTATGCCGAATGATGAGATATGAATTAACGGAACACGGAGATTTCATATATTGAAAATGCACATTTTCTGGTTAGATTTGACTTGACCGCAAGATGCAATGATTTGTATTGTAACGTTGAATTTTTTTTCAAATTGCAGTGGCCAGCAATGTGGGTACATTGGTCACTTGGGGCGTCCAATACCATATAAAATTACGCCATAACATTCTGCCATTGGAGGAGAGGAAAGCAAATTGGAGCTCTGAAGGGTTCGCTGTGTTGGGCTACTCTTTTTGGTTCATGGTGGGAACTGCCATTATCCACATTCTGAATTTGGTCCTAGTATTCTTCGGAGCCTATCAGTCGAGAACCGAGAGACACAGACTACATAAGCCCATTAAAGAGGAGAAACATAACGGTGCCATCATGTTGTACTGATTTTGCACAACCGTCAATGTCAACATTACTAGTATTAATTAGTTTGAATGTACAGGGAGTTTTTTATGACTGCATGTAAATAGATGTACTATAATATACTCGTAGATTGAAAGCAAGAGAGAGAGAGAGACAAGCTCGTAACTAATGAAGCTGACAAGCTAAATAATATTTGTAAGCGCCGTCTTTTTATCACTATGCATCAGTAGATAGGATTCGTGTCCATATGATTTGTTCAGGTAGCCTAGTAATAATCAACATTTATTTGTACCATTGTCAACATTGGGAGTGCACTGAGTGCAGTATACGCAATACGCATGAAATACTCAAATCATTCTCATTGTTTGTAGCATTCGTCATACTTTTTCATTTGTTACACAACTAACTAACTAATTATGTTTTAGAGAACTAATGTAGTGCACTTTTTATTGACTGCAAGGAAAAGAATAGCATTGTTCGGAAATTTATATGCTGATGTGAGGGTCATTATATGTTTGTTCTTCTTTGTCTGATCGATTTCTTCTGTACTTTAGTACTTATGAAATGCAATGTTCAATGTTTTCACATATGCCCAACATGAAATGAAACTGATTCTCAACTACTGAATGAAAACAACACAACGAAATTATATGCATACACTTTTCATCGCAAGGCTATGGGGATTTAATGTAATACTCGATTTCAGCACATCGCATGAACTTGGAAAACAAAAGTGATGTCCATATACGCATCAATTTTTGGTACAAACATTTACATTGCCCACCAAAAGAGAGCCTCTGTTTACTAGCTTGGAAAGTCTCAGGCGAATTAGAATATAAAATTGGTCGACCCGATTGAATATAGTTACAAAATTACCGTGCGTAAAGTTTGGAAGCTTAGAACACCCAATACGATATCAATTAACCTTGAGATGCATGCAACTAATACACAGCACGCACACATAAAAGAGTGAGATGACAAGTGGGCCCAGCATGAGAAAATTTACCATTTGGTTCCCGCACATTTGAAGGTTCATAAATATAAAAGACCAACAGCCACTTGCATCCTTGTTTGGTTAAGTGGAATGTTGCAGTTAAATAATCTCATAAAGACCTAATTGGAGTAGTTATCATTAACTCACTAGTTTTTATTTGTAGCAAATTAATTATAGCTTACGTACTAATTGTACATTGTAAGTCGTAATTGTTTGAAAGCGTCTAATTTCTGACTGAAACCAACGTATGAAACAAATATCTATTTTAATTCTAAAGGCGGAAGGATAGTTTAAGCATTATTGTTTTCGTGTCCATCTAATATATAAGCATGACATTGCTGCATTTCGCATAGTATACTACTATTATTATCATTGAATGAGACACTGACACTGACAATTATTATCAGTTAATGTACGTGGAATATATTGTGAGGGGAATGGAATGTTACGGTATCTACTTTTGGTCTTTATACGAGTGAGCAACTTTCGGGACTGGAGAGTTTATTTCATTAATCCTAGTTCTTGCGTTTTTCTCCAAATCTCTGCACCTATACTGCTCTCATCGACGTCATCTTGTTCTGCTAGCTTCATCATAAACATGGCTAGTTCCTTGTACGATTTATTCATCATCATGGACTCTGAACACAGGCAAAACCAATTAAAAATCCATAACAAGAACCGATGAATGTAATATATTGTAGGCAACGTGAGATAAACCAAAAATGTAGAAAAGCGCAAGTGTACAAAAGTACAACATACCTTTTGCATGAGAAGCAACAAAAATTTCAGCGGCAGGCACATTGACAAATACATCGTAAATCTCTGACCGACTCTCAATGGCTGCATCTGTACACCCAATTATATGAAAACTGCTAACCTGAAATAACAATGCAAATACGATTATGAGTCTAATTATATTTACAATGATAAAGTAAACATCTAAAACATAATGATTGCCACACTAAATACGTATAAAACATTTATAACCTCAAATTGAGACATTTCCTCAATCTCCGAATCGACCCATGGATAGATTGAATTCCAAAAGTCAGCATGAGGAACGAAATATGGCACACTAAGAACTATCTATACAGTAAATAAAAATGACAAAAATTAATTAAAATATCCATAGTTTAAATATTGGGTATAATTTTACCCTACCGGAGTTAATATGTCTACGTCATGGTGGTATAGTACTATACGCCGTTTGCGAACAAGGGCAGCATATATAAGTATGGTCTCCAATCCAAATCTACTGATGATCCCTGCAAAAATAATTAGACTGGTAAATCATTCAACGACAACTGACGACTGACTACATTCAAAGATGGTGATGGTAATTTACCTTTTAAATTATAATTCTGGAACGGTGCGTTTGTTTCGTAATCACTGATACGGTACAATTCCCCTTTTTCGCCAATACTACATCTACCAGTAACAGTGACGGACAAAAATAACTGAAGGACATCTACTGGGTTTCCGTTTCGTAAATAAGACTTCGATAAAATATCACATAAGGCTTCATATCTTGCAGGATTAAACTCACCGGCAGATACTATCAACGCTAGCTGATTGACCTAGAAAAATACATATACTATTTGCAATGATCTACATGCACGTATTAACAATGCAGTTTCAATCAATAATTTCAAATGTGGAGACTTACGTCAGGTAAATTATTACTGGAATTCACTTTATGCACAATAAAGTAAAACCATTGTTTATTGAACTTGTAGTATTTGAATTTCTTATCAACTTCAGCTGACTGATTTACTGTAGTCAATCGCCTCATGAAAACAGCCTTTTCTTCTGGTTCTATAGTTGGATACGTCCAAGTCCACATAGTATCGCCATTTACATCACGCTCTATATATTATTCAACCCCTCAATGCTTAAAACTCCAAAACTTCAAGCCTTTTCCTTCTTTTTCTTGCAATGAATATATAATGATATAAAAAGCTCAAAGTTTGGATTGTAACCTAACTTACCAACGAAATGAAACGAAAGGGCTTGAATGGACTGAGAAGGTGCAGTGATCATTTTCCGAATTTTCCCTAACAAATTCCAACGTCTTATCAATTTTTGCTGACAAATAATAAAGATTGAAACGCTCAGTGATTTGGAACGCCGACATTCGAACTACGAGAATGCTGTGAAGATGGTCAAAAATTCGAGGATGATTATCTGCAAAGCAATAAATTAAAACATTTCTCATAATGCAAAGCAATTTGCTTTACTAGATGTCCTGTCAATTTTATTTACTCTGAAAGAATTACCTCTTCTCTTCTTCAACAAGTATGCACAGTTGGCTGAAACTTTTCATTTTTCCTAAAAGGAAATTATGAAGCTCATTACAGACTTTGAGAAATTAAGAGTCGATTGACTAGCCCGTTAAAATTTCGCAACTAAACAAATTTGAATTTGAAGTATTTTCATCTGCTTGTCATTGGCAGTGCAGCAACAAGACAGCCCATAGCCCGAAAAAGTTAGCCCACAAAAAGCTCACAAGCATTCACGAGTTCGACTTCATAGTTTAAAGTTTGAACTAAAATCCCTCCCTGAATCCGCACCGTGTAGTACATAGATGAATGATAATTGGTATTTGTTATAATCACGCTTTTTTATCGTTAATTTATTATCTTTAAAAAAAGTTATTTGCCTCAATAAAAAGTATCATTTGTAATTTAATAACTTGAAAGTCAAAGTACAGGGACAGAGCATTTTAAAACGTTTTTTAAAAATTTTGGCAAATCTGCCAATGAATTTAAAACTGTAAAACAATAAATTTATGTTTGAATCCCCCAAAAAAAGACAGTCAGCTTTTGGGAAATCTGACTCTTGAATTTGAGTCGGTTGAAATAATGATAATAATTTTTCAGAATTCAAAGCTTGAAAAACCTTTACCGTTTATGCCCTCATTTCAATTATCAAAAACAAATTATCCATTTTAAGATAGGTATGATAAGGACAAAAATATAGATCTGCGAAAACGGGGGGCATTATTCATTTATTTTTTTATTAGCGATAAGAGTCGGTGTTATGTTGTGGTTTTTGAACTAACGACTATGGGGTGTCTTATTGCTGCCCGTTTGCAGGAAAAACAATGATAATAATTTTTCAAATAGATTGCATTCGATTAATATCGGCCGCTGTAAAATCATAGAGCTGCAGGTACATAAAAGCGGTGGGCGTCAGCTCTATATTAAAAAATTAGCCACTATTTCCATGGGAAATGGTTTTTTCATAAAAAGAAACGAGAAACCGCTGATATTTTTTACTCATGCTTCAATATAATTAAATTAAGTTTGGTACTTTAAACCTAGTTATTATTATTGAATGACCACACGCTTTATATTTGCTATCAATTAAGATATATTTGTCTTGTTCTGTAAAAACACAGAAAAAGCTTGCCCAAATTACATATGAATTCCCGTCACTCTGTCTGTCTGGAATGTTTGTGTCCAAAATATATAAGTCGCAAACTACCCGGGGGATTTTTATGAAATTTGGTATACATATAATATTATATTGATCAAGTTGTGCCTAACAGCACGTTCCCTCAACGTCAACATCCTATTTCATTAAGAGGGGGGGGGGGAAGTGAAAAATTCAAATGTTAACCTTAAGCTTGAGTTGGTCGATCAACTTCAAATATATCTAAAGGTTATATGCAAGATGCTGAAACAAAAAAAAATATTTACGTATCTTACCCAAGGAGGATGGGTGGAAATCACAAAAATGTGAATGAAAGAAAAAGGCTGAAACCCGAAACCTAATCCTTCAACCGAATTTTTTAACCAGAAGTCCAGAACCCTATATACTATAGCCCAAAATTAACTCAATTTTGTTAAGAACTATTTAGGCAATATTTATAAAATCAACTAGCTAGGTTTTTTAATTTCTTCTATCATATGTATTGCCCAGGGCCGTAGCTCGTGAAGGTAATGCTGTAGATAGAGTCATCAAGACAAATCTAAAAGCACAAAAACAGGACGACTAGCCCAGTTTCCAGCACCCAGCTTAGAAATGTGTTTTGCAAAGCATTATGTTTTTTTCAATTCCTAGTTTTGTAAAAAAAATTGAAATTTATTTGTATTTACGCAAAATTATCGGCAGCTGCCAAAATTTCGGCGATTTATCTCTATATGTTGTTGGGTTTATTGAGGAGCACATAGGAGAGTAGTTGAAAGATTTAAGAGTCACCTAGCAGACTAGATTTTCACCACGAAGATTTTGACTATTTCAGTCAGCACAGCAGTACTCTGTATGTGGACTATATAGTGCGATAAGACTATCTCACGGTTTGCGGCAAAAATCGTACATGCGACAGGACATAGCAGAGAGCGGAGTGGTGATTGGGGAAGGATTAATATTTTATAACCGTCTGGACGTTTTTAAAAAACAATTTGTCCTTTTAAAAACCGATTTCAAAATGTCACGTTATTATCAACGTCCGGAAAATGCCCTTAAAAAAGCAAATGGTGAGTTTTTCGTAATTTTTTTCTACTGTAGTTAGTTATTCTGTTCGCAAAATTTGTACGAAGTTGTGGGCAAAAAACAGGCATAGTTTTGAAGATTTTATGAAACAAAAAAATGATTTACAGTTTATTTATACTGTCCAAGGCCCCTGAGACGACCTATTGATATGGATTTATTTGTTTATCTATATTTTGCTAGCCTGAATAAGTAAAGAATGGCATTTGCATTCCTTGTCTTTTGTCTGACAAATGTCAAACCGGCTTTCGGTCTTTCTGTAACGCAAACTTATACTTGTTTGGTACGAATCTGACTGAATATGCAAGCAGTCACCATTAGCCTGGTGTGGTATATTTTGACTGTAACAAACTAGAAATTTTGCAAGTTTCTTTTAGTCGACTTATGGGCTTTCAACAGGGTTTATAAATATAAATTATAGGTTTTAGATTTTCTACCGGGTGTTATTTTTTTCATATCCCCAGTTTTCCAATTTTAATTGGTTGATTCGGAAAACTGACTATATAGAGCCAGTAATCGAGTAATCGAAGCTCAGTTTGTTGTAGCCTTGCCTATTTGTGCGATTTGCAGAATTCATTGAAGTGGGAAAGCCTACAAGGGCTCTTGATACCTTGTACGATGTCATCAAAGGAAAAAGGCACCGGTCTTTCAGTGAGAAAGTCATCGAGCCTATCATGCTTAAGTATTTGGAGCTTTGCGTGGAACTCCGAAAGCCTCATACAGCCAAAGAGGGTTTGTATCAATATCGGCTCATGTGCCAAACGGTATGCGAAAACTTGGTGAAAAAACTGTACTAAAGCAATTAGGAGTGCTGAACTTTTTATTCTACAATGCTTGTTTTATTGGCTCTAGGTGAACGTTGGATTGTTAGAGAAAGTCATTCGTAGCTACATCAAAATGGCAGAAGAACGCACTGAAGCTGCTCGAGATGCCTTGAAGAAGGAAGTATCTGAGGAGTCTCAGGAAGTTATTGCTGAGGTGGATGACTTGGACAATCTTTCAATGGCTGAGATGACACTGTTGAAGTAAATGAATATGCATTTAGTCTATAGTCTATAGTCTACATTTTTTAAATTGAACGTGAAACAAAAACAATATGAATTTTCATGTTTTTTGCAGTACAATGACCGAAGAGCAAGCTCAGGAAAGAAGTGATCGGGCTGCTTTGATTCCATGGGTCAAATTTTTGTGGGAATCTTATACACAGTGCCTGGATTTGTTGAGGAACAATGCAAGATTGGAAAACTTGTATCACGATATTGCTCAAATGGTATGCGGAACTGAAGCTCACTTACTTTTTGTATCTTGAATGTAATCGGTACCAGCAATATTGCAATATATAAAAATTTCAATTTTCAACAGGCATTCAGATTTTGTTTGAGCTACAGTCGTAAGACGGAATTCCGCAAGCTGTGTGAACGTCTTCGTAAACATTTTGACGACATTGTGAATAAGTCGAATCAACAAATGAATAGCATTGACTTTTCTTCTCCGGAAACTCAACAACTTAATATGGAGACGAGACTGGCACAACTGGATTCAGCTATTCAGTTAGAGCTTTGGCAAGAGGCTTACAAAGCCATCGAGGATATTCATTTGCTAATGAACCAGTCCAAGAAGTCTCAAACTAGAATGATGGCCTACTATTATCAAAAGTTATCTTTAGTGTTTTGGAAAGCTGGAAATTTACTTTTCCATGCTGCAACATCATTGAAGTACTATTTGTTGTGCAAGGATATGAAAAAGAATGTATCCCAGGAAGAACTGCAAAAGTAAGCTCTTACTTTATATAATTTGTATAATTTAAATTATACTTTTACTAAAGCACATGTTCTTTTCTTTGTTTGGTAGAAATGCGTCCCAAGTGGTGTTGGCAACTTTAGCTATCCCATTTCCAGTTTCTCACCCAGAGTTTGAGCGCTTTGTAGAGACTGACAAAGGAATGTTGGAAAAGTCTCAAAAATTGGCCACTCTTTTGTTTCTTCCTCAGCCACCTACCAGAGCTTCCATGATTCGAGATCTGACTCGCTACGGTGCACTGAACAATTCAATTCAACCATTACAGGAATTGTATGAGGTTCTGGAGACGGAATTCAACCCACTGGGTCTTTGCGAGACTGTTAACGTTAGGCTGAAGAAGCTGTTAGAATCAGAAGAAGTAGACTATCTTGAGCAATATATACCAGCTCTTCAAGATGTGGCTATTGTTCGTCTCATAAAACAAATATGTCAGGTACGAAACTCTTCAGTAGTATGTCTTTTAGTAATTTTTGAAAAGTACTTATGAGTAATAATCGCTTGTCTGGATTTATGTTGCAGGTGTACCAGAGCATCGACTATGATCGTTTGTTAGAAATGACTGTGTTTGCTGATAAATTCCATTTGGAACAACTTCTTGTAGACGCCGTGCGTTACAATGATATGCAAATAAATATTGATCATAGGTCAAATAGCATCAGTTTTGGAGCTTCCCTTGCAGAGGCATCGCGTGAAGATTTGCCAGAAGGCCCTCATTTGCAAGACATGCCTTCTGAGGGTGTTCGGCTTCAGTTGGTCAACGTGGCCAATTGTCTTCAACAGGCTTTAGATATGATCAATCCTCCACATATTAAGGTCAGTTGCATATTCTGAGTTCAAAAACAGTCTGAAACGGTTGTAGGATTTGACTGTATTTTTAACTCCATAGGCTGAAGAAGACAACATTCGCTCCAAAGTTGTTGCACATTACAATCTGGTAGAGAAAGCAAGCCATTCAGAGCTAGTCCGTCGTCAAAAGATGATTGCCGATCGACGCGTTGAGCTCGAGCGCAGTGCTGTGGACAAAGAGAATGAAGAAAAATGGCGCACTGAACAAGCTATGAAGAAGCAAATGATATTAGAAGCTAAACGATTGGAAACTGAACTCCAAGAACGGGAGAAGAAACGTTTGGAAGCTGAAAAGCAAGAGATTCATCAAAGAAGGCTTAAAGAACGCATGGCTCAGATTGTGAACACTCCATTTGGCAAGAAAGTAGTTCAAAAACTCGAGGAAGAAGATTTGACGAAACTGGATGTGGAGACTGTTCTTCAAAAGCAACAAGAAGAGATGGCCAAGGAGGCCAAAGAACACATGTCTCGAATGCGAGCGCAAGAGAAACGGTTGGATCATCTTGAGCGTGCTAAACGGATCGAGGAGATTGCGGTCATTCAAAAACACGTTCAGGAAAAGAAAGAGCGTGAAAAGGCAGAATGGGAAGTGTACGAGGCTGAAAGAATCGCTCATGTTATTGAGGAGAGAAAGATTTCTGTGGCCAATCGAGATCGCATGAAACGTATGATTGAGGACAAGGACACTTTCCTGCAAAGTCTACTGGACGCTCGGCGTCACGTGTATGAAGGAAAATTGGTGGAGTTCCAAAAGCGATTGGACGAAGAGCGAGCTATTCGGTTGGCTGAACGAAAAAGAGATAGAAAGGAGGAACGTCGTCAGAAATACATGGCTGAAAAGGCAGAAGAGGAACGTCGCCGTCAAGAAGAGGCCCGACGAATTGAAGAAGAGGCTGAGCGCGAAGAAGAAAGGAGAGCAATGGAAGAACGCAAGAAGGAACAAGAAGAGCTGGCCAAAAAGAATCAAATCACATTTGAGAAACAACAGGCCAGGTTGCGAGAAATTGAAGAGCGAGAGAAGGGAGACAAGGAGACGTTCATTGGTGGTGCTGATAAAGAGAAGTCTGCTCCGGAGCCGTGGAGACCCAAATCATTGAGAACCCAGACTGCTAGTGTAACGGCTTCACCTGCGCCCGCTAATGATTCTCCTACTAGTGTTCCTACTGCTGGCAAATGGGTGCCTCGCTCATTGTCCTCGAAGAAGGCTATGATGCAGAGAGAGGACGGGGCTGAGAAATCGTACGATCCCATCATGATGGAACGCATGATCGAACGAGAGGATCGGGAAACCGAGGCATCTGTCCGTAGTTGGCTGGCTACTGATCCTGATTATAAGGATTCGATAGACTCATCAAGGGATAGAGATCGCATGGATAATCCACGGGATAGAAATCGAATGGACCCTCCGAGGGATAGAAATCGGATGGATGCTCCTAGAGATAGAGATCGAATGGATCCCCCTAGGGACAGAGATCGAATGGATGCTCCTAGGGATAGAGATCGAATGGATGCTCCTAGGGGTAGAGAGCGATTTGAAGATCCCGAATTTAGAAGGGGACCTTCACGCGACTTCTCCCGCACTTCGGTAAGTTTTAATGTAGCATTAGCACTGCTGCCACTGTCATATAAGAGCTATCATATAACATGTGATGGTTAAATTGGACTAAAAATGGATTTACTCATTTCATTGTAGGCTGCCACTGAAAACTCTTGGCGACATGGTCCACCCAAAGGAGGAGATGCTCCTGGGTCTGGGTAAGTTGTAAATCCTAATCCTGTTTGTTAGCTTTTACATGATAAAATTATGATATAAATGACCAGATTCTCTATCTTAGATAGTGTTTTGAAGTAATGAGCGAGTATAATAGAGTGTGGATTGAGTACTACAATTTTTTTGTATGATAATTGATTTCAGGCACATCCCTGGAGCCTATAGGTACAGATAATCATTTCGATTATTTATTCTTAAACCTGCATGCCTATAATCTAACTTAGATTTGTAGTTTTAGTTTATTACTCCCATTAGTCTAAGCTAAATTATAGTTTAGTTTTTGTCGTTCGAGTCAGAGAATGGCCAGCATGATAGTAAAGAATTAGGTGTGAGTAGAGTTGACGAGTGGAACGTTGTGAGAAGAGATTCGCGATTCGCTAATTTTTTTATATTCTGGATAGAAGGGAGGAACGTGGCGGACGTGACGACCGTGGTGTACGCGATGACCGTGGTGGACGCGATGACCGTGGTGGACGCGATGACCGTGGGGGACGTGATGACCGTGGAGGACGTGATGATCGGGGTCCCAGAGATTTCGGTTCTAGATCTGGAGGCCGTGATGGACGAGATGGGGGCCGTGAAAGAAATGGTGGAGGATTCGGAAATAGTAATCCTGAAAGTAATTGGCGACGGGGGACGGAAGAGTCTAGAGCAAAATAATTATTTTTCAAGGAGTCTACCCTTTACTGTCTAAATGGAAAGCCTTACTTTATATTTAATGATGATTGTGTTTGGATGGTTTTATTGAGTTGTGTCTCCTGTTTCATCAATAATAAATCTTGCCTGCCCCTTTTTGAAGTGGGTGAGGATGAATTTAGTTATTCTTGGTGGTTTGTGTGTTGTGTCTTTTCGATTTTGCGTTATATTAAGCGTCTCGTAATGTACATTAATGCATCCACGCCCGTTCCAGTCCCAATGCCTCGTTAGCCCTGTTGATTGATACTTTTTTTGCATTCGCGATTATTGGGCAATCGTAATCATTTTATGTCTTCAATTGTTTTAGAGCGTAGATTTTCATTTGCATTCGAACGCTGAAAAGTTAGTATCTAATGTCTTCATAAAAACTAATCACAAAAAGCACAACGGTGTTCCACAGGCCACTGATTTTACAAAACCTAACCAGTTAAAAATCGAAACCCATCTCAAAATATAATGATATGAATCGAACAGGGTAATGTAAATTAACTAAAGTACTACCTTTTAGCACTCTATTCATTATATCAGATAAAAACTAGAAGCCCAAATGACTGATTGAGTTGCAGGGACAAGACAAACCATGATTTTAAGTAAGGCTAAAGTTTAAGTAAATGCCAAACCCTTGCGCAATATAATCCGTATTCAATGCGTTAAATCCCCAACTATAACTACCTAGACGTTCACGAAACAAATTATGACTACATTGGGGTTCTCCTGAGCCAATGGATTTACATATAAACCTGTGGTATTTACTAAATTTCTTTCTGGTAAAACTCTGTCCATTGGGACTGGAGTGAAGGACTCAATTTAGAGAGCCAGTCAGAGTCACTTTGTTTGACTTATAAAGGGACAGACACACAGATAAAATCCTTCTCATCTAATCCATTATGCTGACAAAGTGGACGCATGTCACAATAGTATGTGCTCACACACCCTGCAGAGCTCTGCTCACACTGCTGCCATTCCAATGGAGCCCTTAAGGGCTCTTTAGTGAGTCTCCATCCTATGAGTGAAAGTCATTGTACTGTCAACCCAAAATGGGCTATATCAGATCCCACAAGCATTGTCATTGTCACACGAACAATCAAGTCCCCATCTCTCTGTGTGAGGTGTGTGGACACTGTGGACACACCTGCATCTTCTTGTGTACACATCTTCCATAAAATCACAAATACCGAGTGTCTCCTTTCTTCTTATGCATACATATTTACCGTTTTAAGCACCATTTTTGTTGCTATCTCAATAAATAACCACTAAATGTAAGTATTGTTACTTAAATTCCCATAACTATTGCACGCGTAGTATTTGAGCGAGCCAAGGTAAATTTACTTTTAAAAATGTCTATTGAAATGTATGTTCATGATTACAGACAGGGAGCATAATACCGTACGCCCAAAAATGTTCCAAATTGAACGAAAAAGATTCGTACAGTTGGCTTTTGGTTTGGATTAACGATCCGGTATAGATAAAGGCGGAGTGGACTGGCATCAATGGATGATATATGGAGAAAAAAGATGGAATATTTATTCTCAGAGGACAGGAAGGAGACAGAAGGAGACCACCAGAGAATATATTGGAAATAGGAATCTATCCATAGTATGATTTAAGTGTGTAACTAGGGATGAGCAGCTGGGGCTTTGATCCCATTTTGTTCTGTGGATCCACATGTCAACCTCTGGCTCTTTGTCTCCAGTATATATCTTTTTTATACTTCCCTCTATGTGTGTGTGCTGCTGCTACCCTGACTTTATTGTGAGACTATAGGCTCACTCCTTCTTTGCTGTCAAACATCCCCAAAATAAACAATCCATCTCCCACTCACTGTTGGCTACAACTAGAAGATTCCATTCCCATGCTTTAATACTTTGTATGGTAAATAGCCCGAGTATTTTTTACTTGTGACATGATCGCACTTACATTTTTATATGAAAGCCACACAAAAATAAATGCTTCACAATGGTGATCCATACAAAATTATGTATTAGCTAGTTAATTGATTAAACGTATTATTCGCGAAATAAAGAAACTTATAATTGAATAACGACCTATTTAGTGGATGATATCAGTGTACGGCAATCAACTGCACTGGATTTTTACCTGATTTCTTGTTAATGTGACAGTGGCACATATGGTTTTGAAATGGCCAAATACATAGACCCTTGAGATTGCACACAAGGCTCTTGCACTACTTTCAGAGTACCCACATACACACTGTGGCCATAAGTAACTAAATACTGATTTGAGATAAGGCTCGAGTGGCACTAACCAACTATGCATGTGGGGACGTGTCTATGCTAGGCTAGTGGTAGTGGACAATTTTTGTCTGCATTTCACTATGTACTTACCAACCACCAAATCCAATAGCAGAGAGCTTGTGAGTTATTCACAGTCAGTCTTGGTTTGTACTCTGCTACTTCCAGTCGTCATTCTTGCTCGCTCAAAGTTATTCTCAACTGGCTGTGGACTCAGGTTCATTTTTCCGGTTCACAAAAAATGTCACATCTTTGAATTTATTCACTGTGCAGCATCATTGCCATCATGTTGAAGAATAATAGTAATAATATGAGAGCTAATTAGTAGTTTTGGAAACTCGGTATAGTGAACAGCGTGTGTTTGCGCGGGGCATTTTGCGACCCATCCCAGACCCAGAGTGTGTTAATTTTGTGTCAGTTCAATTCATCGTTGGAGTATTTGGTTGGATCATAAATTGGTAAGTGAAGCTATATTTTAACATTTTGAAAGTTAATATTTTAGAAAAAACAGTGTTAGAAGATTCATTTAAAAAAAATATTTTCACTACGAAATGGCAAAGCGAGTAAATATTTGCTAATGCATAAGTTAAAGTTATCAAATAAGGGATTTCTAAAATACTCTGACTTTGAATTGTAGTGCACTTACATTCATTGATTCAGGAGCATTAAAAAAAGTTGTTACTAGAAAGTAACAAATTGAAATGACTGTGACTGTGACAAATTGATGTCATAGTAATTAAAAGCTAAAGGATGGAGTCACAGTAGGTAGTTCGTGTAAAAAATGGATGCACGCCCACAAAATTATTACTATACTACTAGTATTCAATCATTACAGTACTAGCTAACTAACTGCGAGCACATGGAATAGTTTTAAACTTGTTTAGTTATAGTTGGGCATTTTCCGTGTACTATAACACTCGAGCATACGGAATGGAGGGAGAAAATCAGCATGGAGAAGGTAAATATACTGCACAGTATATACTTGGGGGGACCCCTTAAGACTTGAAAACAAACATAGAGAGGACTTAAAAGTAGCAAGTGAGTGAGGGATGACACTTTTGGGTCAACACGATTTACGATAATTGATTTATTTGGCTCTATGGTAATCTGTCCATTTAGTCTTTCTCTCTCTCCCTCAGTCAGTCAGTGCACTTTGTTATTCATCGTTGGTTCCTTTCTGTGGACCCTTCACAGTTGCCCAAATAAACATCAAGTGGCCATCAATCATTCCTTCTTGGCTCTCCTTACACTTTTAGTTCTAGCTGGTGTCATTCTTCCCAACAACTCTGGGCCCTTAGGAACTCATTTTATGGCAACACACACCGAGTATCCAGACCCTTTATAACTAGCTATACATAAACTAGAAAAATCATATCATTTCCTCCAAACACTTCTGAGACTGGAAAAAAACAGCTACCATACATATAGTCTTGTTCACTTTATCTCTCTATCTTTATTTCTGTACCCCACATTATGTTCAAATGTATATGCCAAACATTTTTACCCACTATCTTATTATTTTTACACTACTATTGTTCTCATCTCATGTACGACATAATGTCACATACCTCTGGGTCCCATTGTTTGCACAAGATGATAAAATAGTGTCCACAAGTCCACATCCAACTCTTATTGACTCTGTCAAAGCACAACACGGTCGTTTTGTCATAATGGAGTCATTTTAATAGTTAGTTAGTATAAGTTAGTTAGTTGTATTTGTTAAACAGACCTTCTCACAGTCCCACAATTTTATGTTACGGCTTTGTGGTCCCTGTTTGTTTCCAGTTTTGAATGCCTCTTGAGGATTCTTGGTCCAGATGAGGTGGACAGTTTCGGAGGGGATGACCATCTCCTTCCTCTCGCTAGTGATCCTTCTCCTGCAGGTAGCTGGGGAATCTCCTCACATGCCTTCCTCCTCCTCCTCTAATACTCAAGGTAAAAAGCCAAAGATTTCCTATGAAGCATTCAAGTATCGTTTTCGATTGCTAACTATACAGCTACACGAGCTACACAAACTAAATAATGCTAAAAGCTTATACTTCCCTCCTAATGCTCATTGTTTTTCGTATAAATAAATCTTATTTGCTCTGTTGATTTCTCCTAACTTTTTAAAGTTGGGATTGCCATGCTCAACAATTATTGTTCCGTCCAAATTGGATAAGCTGAATGAACCACCTGTTATTGTTGTGAGATAAAATCCGTTGTGTCATTCCCTGAGTCGTTGGGTTTATCTTTGGATTCCATGTTCCATGGAAATCCTTCGTTTTTTCAGTTTGAACACAGCACACAAACACAATGCACTCTATATTTACATTGGCTATGAACATGAGTTAACTAACTATATCAAATCAACTCTTATCCTTCTATTTATTGTGTGCACACACAGCATTCACGAAATTCAAGCAGGCAAATGCCAGAAGTTGGTTTATTCACAGAGACAGAATCATGCACTTCATTGTATGTATCTGCTCCTGTTGATGACTTTGCACTTTTCATGTAATACAATGTGACAGATTTTCCAACTTGCCAATGGCGTCCAAGCTAAACAATTCCCAGATTGTACCAAAACCGAGTACCGAGTGTGTATATAATCTGTGTGCATGTGCACTCCACTTATACGAACAAAAGTGCTAAGGTTTAGTTAGTTAGTTATAACGAACTTTTTTTGTAGAAAAACATATATTATCATCCAAGAAAAGCTTTTCTGGGCCATATAAATCATCGTGTGTAATTTTGAGGAGCAGAAAAAAATGTTTTGACAAACATGATGAATTCCATACTTAGTTAGTTAGCCACATTGTAGTTATAGTTTGTTAGCTTTAGGTAAATGTGAGTTGACGAGTGAAATCCTTGTATATGCTTGGTAAAACAACGGAGAGATTTGAGAGCTTCTTTCAAAACATTCATCATGCTAATCGCATCGCGTATGTGATGAATGTGTGTTTTGATTCTACGCCTGACAAACTGACTGACTGAGGTGCGAACAGGAATCAAGGAGGGCAATCAAAATAAACAAACAAATGGAGACTTGAACATTATGTCAACATTTTTCCTGACTATCTTATCCACAATATTTGTAGTCGGTAGTTAGTTAGTTTGCTGTCAAGTTAAGGTTGTCTCTCAAATGCAATGCACGTACTCTTCATTCTAACTTTAATAATTATCTATGATAACATATAGCCCTTCTAATATTCTTATTTACTTCATTTCATTGGGAATTTATCAAATTTATGCCAATTCAATTCAGTAATGCCAATTCACTTAGTAGGAAGACAGAAAGGAATCGCGTTATTTGATTGATTTTTATTCTTTATAGGATTTGGAATGAGGGCAGAAGTGCGAACCGTTCATTTGGGCGACTCAACGCGACTAATTTGTCCTCTCTCATCCTCAACTCAGAAATCTCAGTCCAATGGTCAGATTCAATGGCTCAAGGTATGTTTTATTTTTTCAATAGTTTACTCTGTCAGTCTCTATGCTACATATGCTAATCAATCAAAGTGGATAACCCAAACGCTGATCTCAACTTTCAATAATTTCTCGAGTCACTCATAAGCAAGCACCCAAGTAGTGTATTATAGTTATAGAAAAAGTAATGGGAAAGAACGCCTCCTTAAATACAATGGATATGAATGTTTGGGAGGACTAGAAAAAGTGAGCAGTAGTATGTGTAGATTTTATCATGATATGGTGTAGACATGTGCGCCGCCGATTTTAATGTCAAATGACTTGCTGTAGCAGAAACATTTTAAGATTTTTTTAAACCGTCGCCGTCGAATGATTTTGATCTGTAAATTTTGATAAGCACTAAACCTATTGAGTTAAAAATAAAAAGAACGCGCCAATTTTTTTCATGCTACCATCGCTAATAAATTATGAAAGATATCCCACCGCTGCCGATAAATGTGTTGGCGCACATTTCTAATATAGTGAACAAAGAAAGCAGACGGTTGACTACACTTACATCATGTGTTATGCATGGGAATGTAGGGAGTAAAAAGTGTGGATTTCATGTCCAGTATTAAGTTTCACCTTAAAAAACCATAACTGTCCATTGAAATTCATCATGACCCCTTTTGTTGTTGTAACGATTTCAGGATGGACAGCCTGTGGATAGCCGGTGGTTTCGATTTCGAATCAGTGGTCGCACTCTCCGCATTTCAAAACTTACATTCCCAGATGCTGGCATTTACGAGTGCAGTTTGGAGAACAAGAAACTAGTTTTTCGTCTCATCGTTACTGGTAAGAAATGAAAGTTTATTTTATATGCATTACATTGACTGATCTCATAACAATGTAGAAAAATAGTTGGACGTCAAATTGCTTAATATAAAACCATGTACATAATACACGTAGTCTAACTAACTAAAAATTCGCTTGCTGGCATTAACATCAAAAATGCATGCATGGAGCTCTGATGAAAAGCAAGTTAATTAAAAAGCATTAATAAGAAAATAACTATATTTAAAGCGCAGTGTATTTCTATGTCTCTTAAACGAAAAGTAAGTGCAAGCATATTAGCATTATAATCTCATAGTAATAAAAGACACCAACACATGGAAATTCCATTGTTGTTTGATCATTATTGTCCCCTGTTACGATTATTTTCACAATGGAGAAAAGGCATGCATTGGTGTTAAATTGAGCTAAAAAGACTTTCAGATGAGTTCAAACATTTCATAACTAACCAACATTAACATTATAGAGAATGGACCAACCTGGCTAAAGAGAGGAGCCAGGTAGTTAGTAGTTAGTACATAACATGCATAACAGATATAGATAGTTAGATAGACGGAGACACATGAGCTAAAAGATGTTATGTACTAACTAACTAACTAACTAACT
>Ga0210040_10002241_pt1 | contig 27550 bp, 37 predicted proteins | sample CryGeyCG12114_NA_FD_185462 | JGI IMG/M metagenome (GOLD analysis project Ga0210040, IMG submission 185462) | Groundwater microbial communities from aquifer - Crystal Geyser CG19_WC_8/21/14_NA (SPAdes) (version 2) | ecosystem: Environmental > Aquatic > Deep subsurface > Groundwater | place: USA... | reverse complement strand
GTGTTTCGGGGTTTGTGCCTGCTTTTTGCTACTTACCTGATACAAATCTGGTGGTTAAAACCTTTAGGCGGCCTTTATTTGCTATTCCTGACTTACAATTATTTCCGGGGCAAATCCACCCCTCAAAAAGAAGATGACATGCTGGATAAAAACCAGCACTGGCTTTACCGGGCTACGGTAGGGTGGATGAACCAGTTTTGGGCCACCGTAGCCTTAGTTGAAATAATGGATTTGGCCTTTTCGATTGATAATGTGTTTGCCGTGGTGGCTTTTACCGATAACATTGTTTTAATCTGGATCGGGGTTTTTATTGGTATTCTGGCCATGCGGTTTGTGGCGCAGTGGTTTGTACAATTAATGGGGCGTTATCCTTTCTTAGAACCGGCCGCTTTCTGGGTGATCGGCTTTTTAGGGTTAAAATTGTTTTTGTCGGTGTACGAGCATTTTAGTCCCAACGATGCTTTTAGTATTTTTTTAAGCAGTCACGGTGCCGATTGGGCCACCTCGGTCATTACCGTTTTAATATTTATTGTTCCGATTATAACCTCTAATTTGTTTAACGTTCCGCGTAAAACCAATACCTAAGAATAAGAGATTCAGGGTTAGCTTTAATAATTGCGGGGCACTGGTAAAATCAACCTTTTTAACTTGTTTGCCTGGTGTCTGTATCTTTAGAAGAGAATTATTATTTATAAACAATTCCTTCTAAAGGTTAAATTGGAAAGCTTACCATTTAACTTTTAAGAAGTTCTAAATACTTTGCCGGTACTTGTTCGGTTAACCATACTTTGTTTTCCGATAAATAAAACGCTAATCCATCCGCGTGCATAGCCGTTGCATCAACTAAAAACACAGCTGGTTTCCCGTGCCGTTTTCCTACTTCTAAAGCCGTTTCGATACTAGTAGAAAGATGTACGTGGTATCTTTTTCTTTTATCTATTCCGGTTTTAATAATTGAGGTTGCCGCTTTTTCACTTGTGCCGTGGTATAAAATTGCCGGTGGTTTTTGGGGCTGATAACCTAAATCAATTTCAACGGAATGACCTTGGTTTGCTCTGATTTTGGTTTTATCGGCGTTAAACGAGAACCTTTTTTTGTTGTTCGTCTCCACTACTTGTTCCAGGATTTCTGGGCTAAGCTGTACCCTGTTTTTATAACTCTGTGCCAGGAGGGTATCCACGTTTGTCCAGCCATTTTTATCCAGGGTAATGCCGATCTTTTCCGGTTGATGCCGGAGCACCAAACTTAGAAACTTACTTAAGCGGATAATTTCTTTTTCATTTTGCAATGTTTTAAAGCAAATATATTAGTTTAGGTACTAGTTTGTTTTCTGGTTAATTTAAATCAGTATACTTTATAAATGTTAAAGTCAAGGAAGTTACATATTATATTTACCTACATTCTAAAAGGATTTAAGTGGGTATATTCCAGGTAGAATTAGATACTTTCTAATTATATTTTACATAAAACTTAGTCATTGGGTTCCTTGTAGTTGTGACTTTACAATTTAGTCTGGCAAAAGCTGTCCGATAAAATTGATTATGTAAAAAAGAGTATTTTGAGCCCGGCATAATAATTAAGAAAGTAGAAAAACAAAATACGTTAATATCATAATCTCCAGGCAGGGCAGGAGCTTTCTCAAAAATTAAAACAAGGGGATATACATTATTAGGAGAAGACTTTATTTTGGTTTAAGTTTTCTCAGAATCTTAGATGTTCGTTTGCTAATTTAAAGTATGACAAGCACCAGCTATGACTCTCCACTTTCTTTTAAACAATTTCCAAACTCGTAAATAGCTATATATTCCTTTTAAGGGCAGACTAAGGTTGTTTAACGGGTAAATATCAGGTATAAAAAATTGAGTGGATTTATTGCTTGCCTTTCGTAAGTAACTTTTTTGCAGTCCAACAATTTTAAGCTATTCTACACTCCGGATCAAGAGGGCATCTATGCGAGAATATGAGACTTAATTCGTACTAACGGCTTTGAGCCGGTACGAATAACAGTCCATACAAATTGAAGCATTTATTGACGTGCATGAATTTTATGTTTCAGACAAAATATTAAACTTGAATGAAGCAAACAGCTTGGGCAAACGTCTTCATTTTAATTTATTTAACACCTAAGATTAAAAAAGTGGCCCAAACTAACAAAGCAATAATGACAAATAATATGGTAGAACCCACCACGGGTTTTATAGTATCAAAGGATGGACTTAAAATCGGGTACACCAAATTTGGTAGTGGTCCGGCGGTGGTAATCGTGCATGGCAGCTATTCATTACAAAATCATTGGTTCCAATTTGCCAGCCTTTTAGCCTCAACCAACACGGTTTATGTTTATGATCGCCGGGGACGAGGTTAAAGCCTTGATCATGAATATATATTTTCCTTTCAAAATGAGGTTGATGACCTTGCTGCAATGGTAGACCTGGCCGGCCCGGATGTATCAATCATTGGTCATAGCTATGGTGGCGGTATAGCCTTAAGTTATATCATGCAAGCTGGGTTTAAAGGTCGGGTTGTCTTTTATGAACCCATGAACGGAATTTTTCAGAAAGTAAGTCAAGGCCTGCTTCCGCAATTACAAGCCTTGGTTGCTGCTGAAAAATTAGACGAAGCCACCGTGTTGACCCAAACCAAAATTGTAGGATTTGATTCAGCAGCAGTAGAAGCTTCTAAACAAAGCCCTACCTGGAGCGCTTTTACAAAAATGACTAAAATTTTCCTCCGGGAACTTGAGGCGTTGGATAATCTTACGCCAACAGAGACCCAAACGGACGGAATAGAAGCAAAAACAATTTTGTTATTAGGCACCGAAACCCCACCTAGCATCCGGACCGCAACAGCTGCCTTAGCGGCCAGAGTACGGGGCATAACCATGTATCCGGTCAGTAATCAGGGACACATTGCCCATATATTCGACCCGGAACAGCTTAAGGATTTGGTGTTAAAATGCCTCAACCAGAAGTGAAACCGGTTCGTTAAAATAAAGAAGCTCAAGTAAATTTATAAAACTAAACACATTACTCTTAAAACCACTTAAAATCAAAATTATATAGCTTATCATCTGGCGCAACTGCTAAGCAAGAGAAGAAGCAAAAAATATTTTCTCTACCATAACTGGTTATAGTCTAACTTACATTCCTGGATGAACTCCTGGAGGATGTTTGCCATGAAAAACAACATCAACATAACATCAGCTTAAATTAATTTTATACTTTTGAATAGTTCTAAGATCAGGAAGCAGACAATACCATACAATCAGGCAACTCTAATATGAAAGCAGTAATTCTACAAGGTTCTTTAAAAAAGGAAGGCTTATCCAATACCCAGGTTTTATCTGAATTTTTAGCCGGCTTTTTGCAAAAACAGCAAATAGAGACTACTATTATTAAGTTGGCCGGCTACAATATTTTGCCGGGTACGTACAGCAATATGGGGCCGGGAGATGATTGGCCGGAAATTTTGAAACGACTGCTACTGGCGGACATCATTATTTTTGCTACGCCTATCTGGTGGAATAACCAATCGTCTTTAATCCAGAAAGTAATAGAACGGCTGGATGAATTGCATGATGAGATACTGGCGGGCAAACCCTCCCGGTTAGACGGGAAAATGGGCGGTATTGTTATTACTGGTGATTCGGATGGGGCGCAGCATGTAATAGCCAACCTGAGTAATTTCTTTAATGCAGTTGGCTTGGTGTTACCGCCATACGCCACCCTTTCGGTTTTATGGGAAAAGCAGGCCAAAGGAGAAAAAACTTCCCCAGAACAACTCTTACAAAAGTATGAACAGGACTATTCCAGCACTGCCGAAAAAATGGTTAACCAATTGTTAAAATTTATGCCCAGGTAAAATACCCTTACCTATGAATAGCCAATAAAATAATCATACCCGATTTTATGGGTTTTGATTGATATTTGATTAATTATACTATTTAAATCCCGCTACTAATGAGTTTGAAGACTAACTCAATTGAAGTATTAATCAACTATTTTAAAGGGTACTTTCCTTTAGATAATGAAGAAGTTCAGGTATTGCAATCAAGTTTTATAGAGCGTACCGTTAAGCGCCGGGGATTTATTTTACAACAGGGCGATGTTTGTAAGCATTTTACTTTTGTGGTTTCCGGATGCTTTAAAATGTATGCGGTCGACCAAAATGGCAAAGAACATAATTTACAATTCGCGGCGGAGGGCGACTGGACCGCTGACCTGGCTAGCTTTTATTCTGAAAAACCGACCGGCGTTTACATAGAAGCCATCGAACCATCTGCCATCCTGCAAATCAAACACGAAGATTTGCTTAATCTATACATCAACTTTCATAAGTTCGACCGTAATTTCCGGATTATAATTGAACAAAAATATATTGAGTTGCAAAACCGGGTTCTGCAAAGTTTAAGTGCCACCGCCGAGGAGCGGTACCAATATTTCCTGGAGCGATATCCCAATTTAGCCAACCGCCTGCCCAACACCCAAATTGCCTCTTACATTGGCATTACCTCTGAATTCCTTAGTAAAATCCGGAAAGACAGGGCTTTAGGCTCCTGAATAATAGGTTATATTGTTTTTTAAAAAATAAGCATCAAAACCAGTGCTTAAATTTGTTCTGGCGATGATGCTTATTTATAACTTCAAAGTATTCGAACAGCTAACGTCAAGATTAGTAAAGCTTGCGTTCGATTTTTAAAGTTATTTAATTGGATAAGTTAACTTTATTATTAAAATATAGAAGGAAATCATTCTCCTTATTTAGTCTTGTTGTACATGTAGCGGGCTATTTTCCACTGACCGTTAACCTTCTGGAACACGAATAGCTCCCGGTTTTCATCAGCAAGCGTTTGGCCGCTGGCTTTTATTACAAAAGAACCTTTTAAGGTGGACCGGGCAAAGGCGGTGTTTCCACTTACTTCTACCTCCAGAATAGTAAATTTCAAAGTGTATTTAAAATTATCAAATACATACTGATAAGCCCCTTTTACCTGCTCGGCACCTTCGGCAGTAGGAGCAGCATTTGCCATTAAAACCCATTAGAGGTATACAGGCCAACAACTTTATTCACATCAGCAGCATTTAGAGCATCCTGGTAAGAAAATATAAGGCTTTCTATTTTGGCCTTCTCTGTAGAGGCAGATACGGTTTCTTTGGCTTTTTTCGGGTTACTTGATTGAGCATTTGCTTCTTGTTGATAGGTAAATAAGGAAGCGATAATCGCTCCCGTAATCAATAATCTGTTCATTGCAATTTTCTTTAAATTTTACAATGCAAAGTTGCTACGCTAAGGCTGGGGAAGCCCTTGAACTAACTTAAGAAATTAGCTTAGGGTAAATTAAGGTTAAGTCTTAAACTAGTTTAAGGATTTTTCTTAAGATAGTTTATAGGTGCCAGGCCCTATGTATTCCGAAATTTGTAGTGTAAAAAAGGAATCGGCTGCACGGAAGGAGTAGGTAAAACTTATAATAAACAAGATTAATGATGGAAATATCCCTTTTAAACGGAAAAGTAATCTTTCTTTTCCTGCTTACTATAATGGCCTTGCCAAATTTTTGCCAAACGCAGGCCCCCAAAACCTTAAGATATTTTATGCAGGCGGGCGCTACGCCGGCCAGGGCAATACCTTATGGCAACAACCCGAAAGCGGGATATTTTTTAAATACCGGTGACGCAAAAATTTATTACGAAGTGTATGGCAAAGGTAAACCGCTGGTAGTACTGCACGGCGGAATCGTGGGCTCCACCTTAGAAATGGGACAATTTATAGACAGCCTTTCCCAACGCTACGAGGTTATTGCGGTATCAACCCGCGGACACGGCAAATCCGGAATAGGTTCGGAAACACCCAGTTATCAGCGAAAGGCCGAAGACGTAAATGCAATTATTAAAGCCGTAACAAAAGACAGCGTAACGATTCTGGGATTTAGCAACGGCGCTTACACCGGCTATTTCCTGGCCCAAAAATACCCCGAAAAAGTTAAAAAACTGATTGCCATTGGTGCCGGCGAATGGAAGCAGGGCTTCCGGACTTTCAACAATACCCGGAAAGTACTTTTCAGCCTGGACAGTCTTTATGTTAAACAACAACTAACCTTAATGCCCGAACCGCAACGGTTTGACCAATGGCTCCTGACGCTGAATAAATACTATAATACGTTAAGTATCGGCCAGGAAACATTAAGTAAAATTAAGTGCCCCGTTTTAGTAATGGCCGGCGAAAAAGACCAGAACGCCCCTTTGCCGACGGTTATCGCCGCCTATAAGATGATTCCGAGAGCGCAGCTAAGTTTATTCCCAATGCCCCGCATCCTGTATTTCTGGTAAACTTCCCGGCCGTGTGGGCAAGTATGTTGCCATTCCTGAACTAAGAAACAAGTCTATTTTTTATTAAAAACTATTAAAATTAAATGAATGAAATGGAAATCAACGAAGCTTTAACCAAAGAAATATTAGTGCATCATCTTACCGCCTTCGGCAATAATGATTTAAATGAAATCATGAAAGATTACACCGAAGAATCGGAAGTGTTAACACCAAACGGCCTCCCTCCTGAAAGGATTGGCTGCTATCCGGCAGTTTTTTACCGATTACTTTGTTACTATACCAACCGGTTCCGACTTTGAAATGAAGCAAATGTTGGTTACCCTCCAGGTGGCTTATGTAGCCTGGGCCAGTGAGTCGGCGTTTGCTAAAATTCCGGTGGGTACCGATACTTTTTTCCTGGAAGAGGACAAAATAAGGTTCCACACCGTGGCGGACTACCGGTTAGCCAAATAAATAAACTGAATATATAATCAGAAAAATTAAACCAGCATGGAAAATAAACAAGTCGAAAAATTAGTGGCGGATTATGCCGCCGCTCTAAACGCCGCCCGGGCAGAACTAATTCCTGCTTTCTATACAGCAGATGCCGTTTTTATGCCGGAGAATACCGGAAAAATAACTCAAGCTGATTTGCTGAAAAAAGGCCAGACCTTTTTAAACAAGAGCCGCTTTAACATCAGCTACTCCATCCAGGATATAGCTGTAAACGAGAATTATGCTTTTGTGCAGGCAACTACTCAAACCAAAACCGTAAATGCTAATTCCGAAGTGTCTAAAATCAGCCAGGATTTCTTTGTTTTACGTAAAGAGCAGCAGGAGTGGAAAATATTCCGCTACATGTTCAACAATGTAAAAGAGCAATAATCTTTTCTGTCGCACAAACTTATAAACCTTGAAAGCAGCCGTATTAAAGGAACCCGGCGGACCGGAAAATTTTGTTTTGGAAGAAAGGCCCATGCCCATTCCAACGAATGATTGGGTACTTATAAAAGTGAAAGCTTTGGGCCTGAACCGGTCGGAATTAATGACGCGCAAAGGTTATTCGCCTAATGTTAAGTTTCCGCGGGTACTGGGTATTGAATGCGTAGGCGAAGTGGCGCAGGACCCTTCCGGCGAATTTATAGCCGGGCAAAAAGTAGCAGCTTTTATGGGCGGCATGGGCCGTGATTTTGATGGCAGTTACGCCGAATATACGCTTCTGCCTAAAAACTTGCTTTATTCTTTCGAGAGTAATCTTAGCTGGGCGCAATTGGGAGCCATTCCGGAAATGTTTCAGACAGTTTATGGTTCTTTGCACCTGGCGTTAAAAATAAAAGCCGGCGAAACCTTGCTGGTTAGGGGCGGAACTTCTTCGGTGGGCATGCTGGCTACCCAACTAGCCAAAAACAGCGGCCTTACCGTTATTGCTACCACCCGCAACCCAAACAAAGAAAGCCGGTTGCTAAATAATGGCGCCGACCAGGTGTTAATAGATGACGGCAACTTAGCGGTTAAAGTTAAAGAAAAGTATCCGGCCGGAGTAAATAAAGTACTGGAACTGGTTGGTGCCGCTACACTGAAAGATTCCCTGCAATGTAGCGCGGCGGGCGGCACGGTTTGCATGACCGGCATGCTTTCGGAACAATGGTCGCTAACTGATTTCGCCCCGATGGATTATATACGGGCCACCGTGAGCCTGACGGTTTATGACAGTGGCCAGATACGGGTAGAAGCAGAAAGCTTCCAACAATTTATCCGGGAGGTGGAAGCCGGATTAATTAAGCTGAATATCAGCCAAACCTTTACCTTAAACCAAATGGCCGCGGCTCACGCCTTTATGGAAAGTAATGCGGGAGCCGGGAAAATTGTGGTGCTAACCTAAAAAACGTATACAACCTGGATGATTTTTGAAACTGAAAAAGCAGATAAGTTAACTGTACCGGATAGTATAAATACAAATGCAGCCTTCCTGGCCGATGTTTTGCAGGGCTTAAGCAGCAGTCCCAAAAAACTTGATTCCAAATATTTCTACGATGCAACCGGCGATAGCTTGTTTCAGCAGATTATGGCCAGTGCGGAATATTATGTAACCCGGTGCGAAGCCGAAATATTTACCACGCACGCCGCCGAAATAGCGGGTGCCCTGAATCAGGATTATGATGCATTTGACTTAATAGAACTGGGTGCCGGGGATGCCTCCAAAACCATTTATCTGTTACAGGAGCTCATCGGAATAAATAGAAATTTCAGGTATGTCCCGGTTGATATATCAGGCTCTATTATCGATTACCTGGAAAAAGAACTTCCCCTGAAGTTGCCCGGCCTGGTAGTAGAAGGGCTGAAGGGGGAATATTTGGCAATGCTGCAAAAAGCCAATTCTATCTCTAAAAGAAAAAAAGTAGTTTTATTCCTGGGTAGCAATATCGGTAATATGGATACGGCGCAAGCCTTGGATTTTCTGAAAGAAATCAGGAAGAATCTGAACGAAGGCGACCGGATGCTGATTGGCTTTGACCTTAAAAAAGACCCTCTTACGGTTTTAGCTGCCTATAATGACAAAGCCGGTTATACCAGCGCTTTCAACCTGAATTTATTGCATCGCATCAACCGGGAATTAGGGGCAAATTTTATCTTGAATCAGTTTGAACATTATCCTACTTATGACCCTATTTCCGGCGCTTGCAAAAGTTACCTGGTAAGCAAGGCCGCGCAACAGGTTTGTATAGCCGGTAAAATTATTAAGTTTGGCCTGGGAGAAGTTATTGACATGGAGCTTTCCCAGAAATATGATTCCCAGGAAATAAAGTTATTGGCACAACAATCCGGTTTCCAGGCTAAAAAAATGTACACCGACCAGCAGCATTGGTTTGTTGATACCATTTGGGAATGTGTTTAAATTAGTTTTATTTGATGGCCTGCCTGCCTTGCATTTTATTTTACCTGCTGTTTGTACATGATTGTAGTTGATAATCTCTCTAAAATTTATAACGAAGTTGTTGCCGTTGAAGAGGTTTCCTTTACGGTTAAAGAAGGGCAAAATCTGGTTCTTTTAGGCACCAGTGGCTGTGGTAAAACAACTACCTTAAGAATGATTAACCGCCTGGTAGAACCTTCTGCCGGGCAGATTTATATTAACGGGAAAAGTATTTTAAACCAGCCAGCCGAAATACTGCGCCGGTCGATGGGTTATGTTTTGCAGAACAATGGTTTATTTCCCCATTACACGGTAGCCGAAAATATAGGCATTGTTCCGCAATTATTGGGCTGGGATAAAAAGCGAATTAAAACCAGGACGATTGAACTCCTGGATAAATTACAATTAGATGCGGGGAAATATTTGCACAGCTACCCCCACGAATTAAGCGGCGGACAACAGCAACGGGTAGGGCTGGCCCGCGCCCTGGCTGCCGACCCACCGATTTTATTAATGGATGAACCTTTTGGCGCGCTTGACCCGATTACCCGGTTAAACATCCGCCAGGAGTTCCTGTACCTGAATGAGTTAAAGCGCAAGACCATTATCCTGGTAACACACGATGTGGAAGAGGCCTTTGCCTTGGGAGATAAAATTTGCTTGATGGATAAAGGCCAGATAGTACAAAACGGAACGCCGGCCGAACTGTTGTTTCATCCTGCCCAGGAATTTGTCCGGAATTTTCTCCACCCCCAGGCGCTTTTACTAAAAATGAAAGCCATTAAATTTAAAGATATCTGGAATAAGTTAGATGATTTTACTGATTTACCAGCCGCCAATTACCCGGTTATTAAGACCGAACAAAGCCTGTGGGACGCCATAGAATTGCTCCAACAAAAAAAGGCCGACAAAATAGTTGTAACCCCGGAAACAGGTAATCAAAAGAAAATTATCAGTTCTGCCAGTATTTTACAAGCTTTAAGTCCGGAGAATTAACCCCATACCATGAATCAACAGCAGAATTTTTGGGAGTTTGTGGTCTTGCAAAGCGATAAGCTGATTAGTCAGACCCTGACCCATATTGGGCTAACCTTTGCTTCGCTTCTTTTAGCTATTTTGGTGGGCGTGCCTTTGGGCATTTTAATCGCCAACAAGAAAAAAATGGCCGGTACGGTATTGGGCATGGCGGGCATCCTGCAAACTATTCCCAGTGTGGCGCTGCTGGGGTTTATGATTCCGGTATTTGGTATTGGTACCGTGCCCGCCGTGGCCGTCCTTTTCCTGTATGCCTTGTTGCCCATCATCCGGAATACCTACACCGGTATAACCGGGGTAAATGAAGCTGTCCGGGATGCTGCCCGCGGGATGGGCATGACCCCCAAGCAAATACTTTTCCAGGTAGAAATTCCGCTGGCCCTGCCCGTTATGCTGGCCGGCATAAGAACTGCTACCGTAATAAATGTAGGCGTTGCAACCCTGGCCGCTTACATTGCCGGCGGCGGGTTAGGCGAATTTATTTTTGGCGGCATCGCCCTCAACAACACCAATATGATTTTAGCCGGGGCCATACCGGCGGCTTTGCTGGCCATTTTGCTGGATTTCCTACTGGGGAAAGTGCAGCATATTATCCCTGCCCGTATTAAAAGTGTTTCGTTGCTATTATCAGTTGTACTTTTGCTGTCAACTTTATTTTATTTTAAACCGGTTGGGGAAAGAAAATTGCTGGCGGGCTTTGAGCCCGAGTTTATGGGACGAACCGACGGTTATTTAGGTTTGAAATCTGAATACAAGTTAAATATTCCATCCGTAGTGATTAGTGATGCGGTGATGTATGAGGCTGCCTACGAAAAGAAGCTGGATGTAATTGGCGGGTACAGCACCGATGGCCGGTTAAAAGCCTATAACCTTAAAGTTTTACAAGATGATAAAGTGATTTTTCCGCCTTATCACGCCGCACCGCTGGTGCGCCAGGAAGTATTGGTTAAACACCCGGAACTCCAGAATGCCCTGAATTTATTAGCCGGTGTAATTGACGATTCCACCATGACGGAATTGAATTATCAGGCCGATTACCTGAAACAAACGCCGGAACAAGTTGCCAAAAACTTTTTACAATCAAAAAAACTTTGGCGGGAACCGCAGATCGGAACCGGCCCCACCATCCGGATTGGCTGCAAAATATTTGGGGAGCAGTATATTCTGACCGAAATGTACAGAATGCTTATCCAAGGGCATACCCAACTAAAAGTAGAAACAAAAACCGGGTTGGGCGGAACAAAAATTTGTTTTGATGCCCTCACCAATAACCAGATTGACCTGTACCCGGAATATACCGGCACCGGGTTATTAGTAATTCTGCAACCTGCCCAGCCAGACATTGATGCAATTATGGCCAGTAGCGATAAAGTATTTAGTTATGTGCAGAATCAGTTTGAAAAAAAATATAAGCTTACCTGGCTGAAGCCCATTGGTTTTAACAATACCTACGCCCTCATGATGCGCAGAGAGCAGGCAAAAGCTTTGCAAATATCCTCTATTTCAGATTTAAAGAATTACCTGGAAAAAGAATGAATTATTTAGAATTAACAGAATCTTATAAAAAGGTCCGGAGTAAAACCCGGGAAATTTGTAGTCCTTTAAAACCAGAAGACTTTGTGGTACAACCCATCGCGGATGTAAGCCCTCCGAAGTGGCACTTGGGACATTCCACCTGGTTTTTCGAAACCTTTGTCCTTAAGCCTTATTTTCAGGGGTATAAAGAATTTGACAGCCAGTACAATTTTGTATTTAACAGCTATTATGAAACCGTAGGCGCCCGGTTATCCGCACCGACCGGGGTAACCTGAGCCGCCCGACCGTTGCGGATGTTTATGAATACCGGGAATACGTCGATAAGAATATGGAAATGTTCTTGGGTACTATTTCTTTAGATAAAAACCTTTTAGATACCATTATTCTGGGCTTAAACCATGAGCAGCAACACCAGGAATTATTATATTCCGATATTAAATATATCCTGGGGCATAATCCGCTGTTCCCGACTTTAACGCCGTAAGCGGATTATTTGCAAGGTAATAAGGCTGCTCATTCCGTTCCGGTACAAATACCCGGTGGTATTTATGAAATTGGATTTGCCGGCGAAGGATTTTGTTTTGACAATGAATGCAGCCGCCACAAAGTTTACCTGGATGATTATACCATTGGAACGGCTTTGGTTAACAATGGCGAATACCTGGCGTTTATTCAGGATGGGGGTTATAAAGATTTCCGGCACTGGCATGCTGAAGGCTGGGATTGGGTAAAAAACCGCCAGATAACCGCGCCCTTGTACTGGCATTCCGTGGACGGAGCCTGGATGAACTATACCTTTAACGGACTAAAACCCATAGATTTAGATGAGCCGGTTTGTCATGTAAGTTTTTACGAAGCAGCTGCTTTTGCGTCGTGGAACGGAAAACGATTGCCTACGGAAGCCGAATGGGAAGTGGCATCGGATAAATTAGATTGGGGGCAACGGTGAGAATGGACGGATAGCGCCTATTTGCCTTATCCCGGATTTACAAAGGCCGCCGGTGCTATTGGGGAATATAATGGCAAGTTTATAGTTAACCAGATGGTATTACGGGGTGCTTCCGTGGTCACACCCGCTGGACACAGCCGCAACACCTACCGCAACTTTTTCCATGCCCCGCACCAATGGCAATTCACCGGCATCAGGCTGGCAGAATAATGGGCATTTATAGATTTAAGTAGCTAAAATTTATAAATACGGCTTATTACATATTCCTAATATTTTGCTCTTAATCTCTTTGGCCAACAGGATAGCTTAATAAAGGCTGTATTAGAGAGATGATTTACGTTTAGATTCAATCAATCCGTATAAAGTTTGATAAAAAAAATGGGTTGTTCCAATGACCCATTTATTTTATATTTCCTGAAAACCGAAATACATGTACGACCTGTTCTTTCAGAAATTTCAAGAGAAGGTGCCCCTTACGGTGGAGGAGGAAGATCAAATTAAAGCTTACCTGACTCCTAAGAAGTTGAGCAAAAAACAATATCTGCTGCAGGAAGGGGACGTTTGTAAGACCATCGCCTTTGTGGAGAAAGGGCTTTTGCGGTAATACCTGGTTGATGCAGCCGGGGAACATATCGTACAGTTTGCCTTGGAAGGTTGGACCATTTCCGACCTTTTTAGTTTTTTGACCGGGGAGCCTGCTACCTATAATATCGATGCATTAGAGGATGCCGAGTTGGTTTTAATTAGTAAAAGCGCGCATGAAGAACTTTTGCGAACGCAGCCGAAATACGAAACCTACATGCGATTGCTGATTACCAATGCCTACGTTGCGCTGCAAAGACGCCTTACTTCCGTTATCAGTGTACCTAATGAAGAACAATATACCACATTCACCCAAATCTACCCGGACATCGTGCAACGCGTTCCGCAGCACATGATTGCCTCCTACCTGGGTCTGACTCCCGCAACTTTGAGTCGGGTCCGAAAAAGAATTGTTAGCAAAAAATAAAGCCCTTTTCCGGTTTCTATTGACGAAAGTCAATGGTTTTTCCTATCCCAAATCAATGCAGCAGGGGGTTCGGTTATAGTACCTTTGTATCATCAAAATAAGTAAATAAGATGAATACCAAGCAAACTATAGCTGTAATCGGAGCCACCGGAAATATGGGTTCCGCTATTGCAAAAAACTTATCCAAAGGCAATTACCGGATACTACTGTGTGCAAACGATGAACCTAAGCTTCAGGCCTTGGCCGAAGACATAAAGCAAGTTAATTTGGCTGCTGATGTAGAAATATTGGATTGTGCCAGGATTGCCAGCTGGGAAGCCGACATCATTATTGTAGCGGTACCTTACCAGGCTAAAAAAGATGTGGCGGCAAAAACCAGAGAAGTCGCTAACCAGAAAATAGTAATTAGTATAGCTAATCCCCTCAACGATACTTACAATGGCTTACTTACCGCCCCCGATACCAGCGCCGCAGAGGAGCTGCAAAAGATGCTGCCACATTCAAAAGTAGTTAAAGCTTTTAACAACACCTTTGCCGCCGATTTTGCCACTCCTGTAATTGCCGGCACTCTGGTAGATGCCTTTGTAGCGGGTAACGATCAGGAAGCGGTAGAAATTGTTTCGGAACTGGTTCAAACAGCTGGCTTTAATCCTATTGTAGCGGGAGATTTATCGGTAAGTCGCACGCTAGAGAATATGACGCTTTTGCTGATTCAGCTTAACATGAAAAACAACTATAACTGGCTGGCCGACTGGAAAATCCTTCATCAATAAACCCTTTTTTAACCTTTAACAATTTTAAAAGTACTTCCCTTGAAAAGGCAGGCAAGAACAACTACAAGCTTAATGGCAATCTGACCCTGAATGGCATAACTAAGCCCGTTACGATGGACCTTGTATACAGAGGCTCCGTAGAAAACCCGATGAGCAAAAAACAAACCGCGGGCTTTCAGGTATCAGGCATCATCAAACGCTCTGATTTTAATTTAGCCAGTGGCTTCCCGGCTCCCATGATCAGTGATGAGGTGCGCATCAAAGCTGACGGTGAGTTTATTCAATAACTGAAATTGGAAAATTAACCCTGCAAAAGGCGCTGTTATAGGTAATTTAATTGATCAGCGTGGCTGTTTAGAATTTCCTATAACGGCAGTTGTCCCACAATTAGTTGAAAATCTTGAACGTTGTTTTAGGTCTGTTTTTTAAGTAAACAGGCCTAAAACAGAAAGGTAGAAAGCAATAATTCTTGTTCCCTGCATTTCAAAAACGCTAAGCAGGCGCCTTGTCAAAACCTAAGAAAAAATGAAAAAGATATTTGTAACAGATATTCAAAATACTTCTGCTTTAATCGCGAGAATTGCATTAGGCATCGTAGTATTTCCACATGGTGCTCAGAAATTGTTAGGCTGGTTTGGCGGTTACGGTTTTGAAGGAACCATGAGATTCCTTACCGGATCAGCAGGTTTACCCTGGATAATAGCTTTGCTGGTTATTCTGATTGAATTTTTTGGTGCATTATTCCTGATTGCTGGTTTTGCAACCCGCCTGGCTGCCCTGGGAATAATTGGCAATTTCATCGGAGTCGTAGTCACTTCCCACTTAAATAGCGGTTTTTTTATGAACTGGTACAATCAACCAAATAAAGGAGAAGGTTTAGAGTATTTCATCCTGCTTTTTGGATTAGCGCTTATTTCACTGATAATAGGTGGGTCGAAAGCCAGTGTAGATGGATTAATTACTAATTCCTTGACCCCAAAAACCACCGCCTTTAATTAATCTATTCACCTATTTATGATTAGTTAAAGAAATGAAACGAAAACAGTTTATTAAAACAGTAGCAACGGGAGCATTAGATATGACAACATTATCAGTATTTAAAAAATTTACAGATAACCTGCCGGAGCAGGAACAATTAATGCCAGTTTTATTTGTCGGCCATGGTTCGCCCATGAACGGGATTAAAGACACCGAATTCAGCCGCCGGTGGATCCAAATGGCGAAAGAAATTCCAACACCTAAAGCTGTGCTGGTGGTTTCGGCCCATCGGTTTACCAAAGGCACCAAAATTACAACCATGGATTTTCCCCAAACCATCCATGATTTTGGGGGCTTTCCGCAAGCTTTATTCGATGTACAATACCCGGCACCGGGCCGTCCGGCTTTGGCCAGGGAAACAGCTGCCCTGATTCAATCGGCTCAGGTAGAACTGGACCATGACTGGGGCCTTGACCATGGTACCTAGACCATTATCCGGTATATGTATCCGCAGGCGAATATTCCGGTATTGCAGCTCAGCATAGATTATACGAAAGGGCCACAGTTTCATTATGACCTGGCTAAGGAAATTTATGCTTTACGCAAAAAAGGGGTATTGATATTAGGAAGTGGCAATATGGTGCATAACCTGCAAATGGTAGCCTAGGACAAATTAAATGACACGAGTTACGGCTATGATTGGGCGGTGAATATAAATGAAAAATTTAAATCATTGATTCAGAATAATGACCACAAACCTTTGATTAATTATACTTCCTTAGGAAAAGAAGCCTTACTGGCCATTCCTACTCCGGAACATTATTTACCCTTAATGTATACCTTGGGATTAAAAGGAAGCAAGGACCCGGTTTCATTTTTCAACGATAAAGCCGTAGGCGGTTCCCTGACCATGACTTCCGTAAAATTTGGATAAGATGCTCTTCCTGTTAAACCTGCTTTCTATTCAAACTTATTTATTTAACTGTACCGGTATGACCTCCCAAAATATCATTGAAAATAATCAAACAGCAGACCAACCAACTCTTAAATTGAGATGCTCTAATAACTACGGACAGTTGATTTGCTTAACTTAGCAAATCCAGATGAAAGAAAAAAAGATTAAAGAGCATCGTCGCAAGTACGATGCTGACTTCAAGCAGCAAGTGCTGCAGATGATTGCTAACGGTCGTCGGGTAAGAGAGGTAGCCGAATCCTTAGGGATTGGCGAGAACCTAATCTACCGTTGGCGTAGCGGCAGGAAAGCAAGGTTACAGAAGGGAAAGAAAATGTATTAGCCACCACAGACCAGCAGGCTTTACTACGGCGCATCCGGTAACTAGAAACGAAGCGCGACATTTTAAAAAAAGCCTTGGCCATTTTCAGCCGGCAGCCTTAAAAGAGTGGTATATGTTTGTAAGTCAGCATACAAAAGAATGGCCGGTGCAGGTAGTTTGTCAGGTACTCCAACTAAGTCGTAGTGCTTATTATAGCTGGTTATCAGCTAGATTGAAGGGTGGCAATCAAAAGCAGAATCAAGTGCAAACTTCCGTCATAGATACTTTTCAGCAGCACCGCCGCCGTTATGGGGTTAGGCGCCTGGTAGTGGAACTGAAAGCAAAGGGAATAAATATTGGCTCGTACCAGGTCCGCCAGGTGCTACATAAGAACGGGCTTAGAGCTATCCAGCCGCGTAGCTTTGTGCCTCGCACCACCGATAGCCGACACCCGTATCCCATCAGTGCTAACCTGTTGCTAGAGCAACCTTTGCCCATAGCACCCAATCAAGTATGGGTGGGAGATATAACGTATATTGCCATGGCTAATGGTGCTTTTCTGTACCTGGCCGTGTGGATGGACTTATTCTCCCGGAGAATAATCGGCTGGCAACTAGATGATAACATGAAAGAAGAACTCATTATAGCTGCTTTCAAAAAAGCTTATCAGAGCCGTTCAGCAAAGCCAGGATTGATTGTCCACTCTGACCGGGGTGGCCAATATGTGGGCAATGCTTTCCGAAAGTTGATTGCAGGTAAAAAAGTTATTCAGAGTATGAGCCGGGCGGATAATGCTTATGACAATGCTTTTATGGAGCCGGAGTTTCAGCCGCTTTAAGGCAGAATTAATGCAGGACGGCGCTTTTACAAGTAAAGAGGATGCCCAAACCGAAATCTTTGAGTATATTGAAATGTATTACAATCCTGTAAGAAGGCATTCCAGTTTAAACTACATAAGTCCAATTAATTTTGAACATTTGTTTTACAACAACTAAGAGAATTAGCTGTCCGGCATTTTCAACACACCTCAGACCATTAAATCCGTGCTCCTGATCGGCGATTATGATAATTGAATTCTAAACTAAGGGGCATTTTTGTATGGATAAAGCTATATTTTTTAATTAGCTACTTCAAGGAATATAATTGGTGCGCACTTCTCTGCCAGAAAATCCGGAATTTTAGCAGCAGAAATTGCTCCAGGCGCATTATGCTTTGTTAATACCTGAAAACAGTAAAATTTAAAAGTCTATTCTCTGATCAGAGAATAGACTTTTAAATTTTACGCAACAGATAGGTTGCTACCGTGAGTTCTACCTGCTTTTTATACTAACCAGATTTTAAAATTCCATGAAAAATACTAAAGAAAATTCCCCTGCCAAGGTAAACTCAGCGTCAGCATTTCCGAAAGACACCTATCTGCGCTGGTATGAGATGATACAGTTAATGCGTAAGTTCGAAGAGAAAACCGGTCAGCTGTATGGCCAGCAGAAAATCAAAGGTTTCTGCCATTTATACATTGGGCAGGAAGCCTGCGCGGCGGGTGCCATCACCGCGCTTACCAAAGACGATAAATGGATAACCGCATACCGCTGCCATGCGCACCCGCTCGGCTTAGGCACTTCTCCAAATGCCATTATGGCGGAGATGTTCGCCAAAGCTACTGGCGTTTCTAAAGGGAAAGGTGGCTCCATGCACCTCTTTGACAAGGCCGTTAACTTCGCCGGTGGTCACGGGATAGTAGGTGCTCAGATTCCCATAGGGGCTGGTTTGGCATTTGCCGAAAAATACAATAAAACCGGAAACTTGTGCATCACTTACATGGGGGATGGTGCCGTGCGCCAGGGTGCCTTGCACGAGACTTTCAATATGGCCATGACCTGGAAATTACCGGTAATATTTGTAATTGAGAACAACGGTTACGCCATGGGTACTTCTGTGGAGCGGACCTCTAACGTAACGGAACTGTATAAAATAGGATTGGGTTATGACATGCCGTCGGAGCCGGTAAACGCCATGCGCTGCGAAGACGTGCACGAAGCCTTAGCCCGCGCCGCTGAGCGTGCCCGTGCCGGAGAAGGCCCAACTTTACTGGAGTTCCGCACTTATCGCTACAAAGGCCATTCCATGTCTGACCCCGGCGAAGTACCGCACCAAAGATGAGCTGGCGACCTACCGGAACCAGGACCCCATTGAGAGCGTACGCTTCACTATCCTGGAAAACAAATTTGCCACTGAGCAGGAATTGGACGAAATCGATAACAAGGTAAAAGTGCAAGTGCAAGAATCAGTGGAGTTCGCTGAGAAGTCTCCGTACCCTAATCCGGCGGAATTATACACCGATATCTATGTACAAAAGGACTATCCATACGTGATGGATTAAGTAACATGGTCCAGCTTTAAGAATACTTGAGTTATTCTTAAAGCTGGAATTAAAAATATATTTTTTGAGTTCACTGAGCCTGATACCCCTGTTTTTTTAAGAGCTTATTAAGGTGGCTTTCATCGGTAAAACCAAGTTCCGCCAATAAATACTAATCGTCGGAATGCTCCTACTCATTAAAATGCAGTTAACTAAATGTTCTAATGCATTAGTAAGCTCTTTCCCTATCGGAAGCAAAGCTTATTATAGTATTCCATTACCTCTTCTGACTTTATACAAATTTACCTGGGATAAATAAGATTTTGTTTAACATAATGAAGATTATAAGCTAATTGGTAAACTCCTTCAATAGCTTATGGCTTATAAGTCTATTTATGTTAGATAAGATTTTTACTTGTTATAAAATATTTAAGAGCCTAATGGAAAATATATTCACGAAGTAATTGAAGTATTCATCGTCTTCCTTAATTAACCATATACATTTTAGTTGTTTTTGGCATTACTACTTAATTTGAAAATCATAACCCGCTCACTGGTTTCTTGGTAGATGGTTTTTCGGGTTAAGAGACATAAAGCAAACTAGCAGCCGAATAGAGATAAGAACCAAGGATAAAACATTTACCTGGTTTTACAGGCTTGCAATATTCTTATTGATTTGGTTCTTGTGAAATTCGCCACGTAGATTTACCAATAATTAAATCTGTCGGCAGGTTTATTCCGGTAACTGCTTGGTTTTTAGCAATATTATCCAATAGTATTTTTAAGGCCTTTTGCCCCATTTCTTTCAAAGGCTGCTTTATATGCGTGATGGGTGCATAAAACAAATAAGAGACATCCGATTCATCGAAACTAACAATAGCTAAATCATCGGGTACTTTTAGAGGCAGGCTATTAATGTATTTCAAACCCATGGTAGAAAGCGTATTGGAAGAGAACAATATAGCATCTGTCGGTTGGGGTAAAGCCAGTAATTCATCAATTGCCTTTTCAACAGCCTGTGGCGAATCGTTTATTGTCAGTTCTTTGATCCAGCTATGGTTTTCCGGCAAATTATTATCTTGTAAAGCCGTTAAGTAGCCTCTTTTTCGTTCCTGCAAATGAAAAAGCGTGGTATTAAAAGTAATTAAGCTTATGCGGCAATAACCATTTTTAAGTAAATGCTTTACGGCGGAAATTGCTGCCTGGTAATTATCAATGGCTACATAATTGGTTGGCAGTTCCGGGAAATAACGGTCAATCAAAACAAAAGGAATTTCCTGTTCCTGTAGATAATTAATATGAGATGCTGTATTTGCAGCGGAGGCAATAATTAAACCATCTACCTGCCGATTAAGAAACACCTGAATTAATTTCCAGGACTTTTCCGCACTTTCATCCGAACTACCAAAGAGCACGGTATAGTTACTTTTTTCGGCATCGTCTTCAATAATCCGGGCCAGACTGGAAAAAAAAGGATTGGCAATATCGGCAACAATGAGGCCGATGGTAAATGTTTTACTTGTCTTCAGGCTTTTGGCTACCTGGTTAGGACTATAATTTAATTCCTGAGCCGTATCTCTTATTTTTTGCGCAACTTCCTTGCTTATTCTTCCTTCCTTCTGATTATTAAGAACATAAGATACCAGCGCGGTAGAAACACCAACTTGCTGGGCTATATCTTTTAAAGAGGTCTTTTTTTTCATAGATAGGATGTAAAAAACCAAAAATAGAGAATTTTGCTGTAACCCAAACTATGTTTAATCGTTTAAATTAACATACATTAAATAATTAGAAACTTAAAAGTTAATTGTTGTAAGTAAGAGTACAGTTTTAAGTTGTTGGTAATGAGATTTAGTTTTTGATTTACAGCTGCTTCCTACAGGGGGAACAATAACTTAATTTTTTCTCTTTACTTAATTGTTTTGGTTTAAGATTTCCTGCTATTAATTATTGGATAACGCCTTTGGAATTGCTTAAAAGCATTCCTTTTTTTTACCAAATTTGTTTAATCGTTTAAACAGATGTGAATACTCAAACTTAGTATAGATGTAACTTTAAAACTATTAGAGCGTCTAATCTATAACTGCTTTAAAAACAAGCATTTAATATTGAATATTTAAGATATAAGCTATGAAAGAGACCCAAGAAAATCAAACAACTAAGGAAAACCCATTAGAAAAGTATCCGCAGCCGCCGCAACCTGAGCAGCAACAATCGGTGCCGGGCACCGAAGCAGAGATGCAACTCAAGCCCGATCACGGCGAAGAATCATATCGCGGTTCCGGTAAGTTAACCGGCCGTAAAGCTTTAATTACGGGTGGCGACTCGGGTATTGGCCGGGCCGTAGCCATTGCTTTTGCCCGAGAAGGCGCCGATGTGCTGATTTCTTACCTGAATGAAGACGAAGATGCCAAGGAAACAGCTAAATACGTGGAAGAAGCCGGCCGGAAAGCTGTTTTAGTACCCGGCGACATTAGCGACGAAGCCCACTGTAAACAACTAATTGAAACGGCTGTCGCAAAATTAGGCGGCTTAGATATATTGGTAAACAACGCTGCTTTCCAAATGGAACGCGAATCAATACAAGAGGTTTCTACTGAAGAATGGGACCGGACTTTCAAAACCAATATTTATCCCATGTTTCACCTGTGTAAAGCCGCTGAACAATACCTGAAACCCGGCAGCACGGTGGTGAACACCACTTCGGTAAATGCCTACAAAGCACCGCCCAAATTAGTAGCGTATTCTGCCACGAAGGCCGCTATTCAAAATTTCACAGCCAGTATGGCCCAACTCTGGGCGGAAAAAGGTATTCGGGTCAACTGTGTAGCTCCTGGTCCGATTTGGACTCCATTGATTCCAAGTACCATGACGTCGGAGCATGTAAAGTCTTTCGGTGAAAGTGTGCCCTTAAAACGACCTGGTCAGCCGGCCGAACTCGCACCTATCTATGTATTGCTAGCTTCCGAGGATTCCAGCTATATGACCGCATCAACCGTGCAGGTAACCGGCGGTTATCCTACCATATAAATTAAACTTTTTTATCTCCTGAATGCTTATTAGCGGCTTTTTATTTATTAATAAGCCGCTAATAATGTTATTGGCTCTATTCTAATTAAAGAGGTATTTATTTGTACTTCTAACATAGGCATTTAGGAGATTGACTTATTAAACAAGAAATACTTACATCAAAAGAAAAATATAAAATGGGAAATAGATTAGAAGGAAAAGTAGCCATCGTGACGGGTGGAGGGACCGGTATCGGCGAAGCAATTTGTAAAAAGTTTGCCCGCGAAGGAGCAAGTGTAGTGGTGGCCGGTTTGCCGGAAGACCCGGTTAACGACGTAGCTCAAGAAATTGAAAAAAAAGGCGGTATTGCAATTGCCTTCACCGGCGATGTATCGTCGCTGGCCGTGGCGCAAAGTTGTGTAGATTTAGCGGTTAAACAGTTTGGTAAACTTGATATTCTCGTCAACAATGCCGGCGTATTTGTAGAAACCAACTACCTGACCGATTATTCAGAGGAAGCCTTTGATTACATGATTAAGAATAACAATAAAACCACGTTTATGATGAGCAAAGCGGCGTTGCCGCAATTGCAGAAAACCAAAGGCAATATTGTTACGGCCGGCTCCGAAGCAGGCGTACTTGGTATTCCGCAGAACACGCCTTATGGCGGTACCAAAGCATTTAATCATGCCTTTACCAAAGGGCTGGCGGCTGAGCAGGCTGCTTATGGGGTAAGATGTAATATTGTTGGTCCCGGACCAATAGACACCGCCTGGACGCATAAAGAAACTGGCCCCATGGATAAGAAAATGGAGAAAACCAACAAGCAAGCCAATTTAACCGGCCGCCGGGGTACGCCGGAAGAAGTAGCCAATGTGTATTTGTTTCTGGCTTCGGATGAAGCTTCCTATGTAACCGGAGCGCTTTACATGGTAGACGGCGGTATTACCATTGCCAAAGGACCGGTGGGGGATGAGGCCGATTCGTCTTTTAAAGAAGAACCTAAAGGAGAATTAGATCTGGATCATTCTCAGGAAGGGCACACTTCCATCCGCCAGTAAATATTTGTATCTGCATATAATACCATGGCAAATAAACTATGGTATTATATGCAGGTCAAAAAAGAATCAGATTTTAAGACTTTAAAACTTTAATATGGATTGGTATCCTTTAAGACTAACCATGCCCAGCCAAAATCACGTATTTGGCGGTACCTTAATTCAGGAAAAATTAGGTAAAGAAAATTTGCAACCCCGCACCGTGGCCGAGACCTGGGAAGTAAGTGATGTAGAAGGCACCGGAGCAACCATTAAGAATGGTGTTTTTGCCGGAAAAACCCTGCGGGAGTTAACGTTGCAATTTCCAGATGAGATGGTGGGTGCAGGTTGGCAGGGGCCTAAGTTTCCATTGCTTACTAAATTTATTGATGCTACCAGTATGTTGCCGGTGCATTTGCACGCGGATGATCCCACGGCCCAGCGGAAACATAAGGAACCTAATGGCAAAACAGAAGCCTGGCACATTCTCTGGGCCGCTTCCGGCGCATCTATCCTGATTGGCGTGAAGGAAGGCGTAACCAAGGACCAGTTGCGAAGCGCTTTACTGCAACAAGATTACGATGCGGTTATGCCGCGTAAACCCATTCAAGCTGGCGATACCATCTATGTGCCGGCGGGTACTTTGCATAGCTTCGGCCCCGATACGCTTATATACGAAATTGAGCAAACCTCCAATATTCAGCAAACGGCCATGCCCTGGCAAATGGAAAACGGCCAACCGTATAGCGAAGAAGAATGGCATCAGAATATAGAGAATTTGCTGGATGAAATACACCTGGGTCCTCAACCCGAGCCGCATCCCGGTTTTCTGATTCAGGATAAAGGAAACCAACGCTGCTTTTGCTGTGCCGGACCTTACTTTGCTTTGGAACGCTGGCAGCTTACGGCTCCTTACCGGTACACCTTCCAGAAAGCAATTATTCTTTCCAATATAGGAGAAGAAACCCAAGTGCGCTATCGCGGCATCACGGAACCGTTAGGGAAAGCTGAATCCCTGCTTTTACCCGCTGCTTTAGGTGAAGTGGAAATCTTAGGGGGTGAAGTACTGATTGGTTACCTACCTGACTTGGAACAGGACGTGAAAGCACCATTGCGGGTCGCAAATTATGCTGAGGAAGAGATAGCGGCATTTGTAACCGAGAAAAAAATATATGAATAGTATTGCTTTTTAGGTGGTATCTCTACTTGTAATTGTTTTTTCTCTTTCCTGATTACGCTATTTTTTGCCGGAAATATAACAGATTCTATCCAGATGCGCAATCAATTCGATAAACCATTAAACTTGCCCCTTGTTTTACAAATAGTTATAGATAAATCTAAGTCTGGGTAAAAACTTGCGCAAGAACCGGTAAGACAAAAACCTCTAAAACGAGGTTCAATTTAAAATATTAATCTTTTATTTAAATAAGATTATCATGCCTTATGTAACTACAAACGATGGCGTTCAACTTTACTATGAAGAAGCCGGACAAGGTCGGCCGCTCATTTTAATTCACGGCTGGACCTTTAGCGGTCGCTTCTTTGCTCATAACATTCCGGCGCTGGCCAATATTGCCCGTGTTATCACGGTCGATTTACGCGGTCACGGCCGGTCCGATAAGCCTGGCCATGGCTATCGTGTTGCCCGTCTCGCTGCGGATCTGCGAGATTTACTCGTTGAGTTAGAATTGCAGGATGTTGTTTTGCTGGGCTGGTCGCTGGGCGCGCCGGTTATCTGGAGTTATTGGGAGCTGTTTGGGCGTGAGCGCGTGGCCGTGGCTATTTTCGTGCAGCAGTCGCCGCGGCAATATTACACACCCGATTGGAAACTAGGCCACGGCAGTTGCTATGACGCCGAGAGTCTGGCCGCCGTTATTACCCAGATACAGGTAAATTCGGCAAAGTATGATGAACAGAACCTGGCTGCCTGCATGAAGCAACAACCGTCAGAAGAGGAAAAACAAAATTTGCTGGCCGAAATGGCAATGTCTCCGGCTGATGCCCGGTCTTCCATCATGGCCGATCACACGGTAAAGGATTGGCGTGATTTACTGCCGCTATTAGATTTGCCGGCGCTGATGTTGGTTGCCCGTCAGGATAGCGTCTTCCCACCCGAAGGGCCAGCCTGGGTAGGTGAACATATGCCTAATGCCACCAACGTTTTCTTCGAGGAGAGCAGCCATATGCTTTTCCACGACGAATCGGAAAAGTTTGAACAAGTCGTAATTAATTTTTTGAACCGTATTGGGTAGTGAGGGGGCGACATAAAAGCCCTTATCAATTTAAATTAATGAAATTAAATAATCTGTCCGATACAGTCGATGTGCTTTCCGCCATGATTACCCCGGCGGTGATGATTTCTGCCTGTGGCTCGCTGATACTGACAACCCATCAGCGATTAGGTAAGATCACGGATCGGGTTCGGCAGGACGCCAGGCATCTCAGGAACTTTAATAAAAGTAATAATCAGCAGGAAATTGATACAGCAGAGTATGAATACCTAAGGCAGCAGCTGCTCTTCGACGCCAAGCGGGCCAAACTATTGCAGCGAGCAATGATGTGTTTGTACCTCACCCTGGGTGTGTTTCTCACTACTATCGTTTTGATTGGCATTACGGAAGTGTTGCGCTTACCTGTTGGCGGGGTAGTAATACTGCTGGGAATTGCCGGAGCGATACTTTTCTTCTTTGTCAGTACCATCCTAATTCGCGAGTCCCGGTTAGGCATTAAAGACGTAGATAGAGAAATGGATTTTATTATACGGGAACATAAATAGCTTTAGAGCCAGCTGTTAGCTATATTAAAAGCATTCTCAATAGGGGAATACCTTAGTAAAACCAGCTATAAGCCCGAAAGAAGCTTCTCCGTTATTAATAATATTTGGTATAGATGCTTGTTTATATAAACAGGTTAGTGCAAGTTGATAATTTTCCCAATGCAAACTCTCTGGGGATGGTCAAACCTTGGGATAACATAGACTTACGAGCTATTAATCATCAAATCAATGATTCGTTAACTGGTGCCGGACGAATAAATAAGCGTTCTTTTAAAATTTAATAAAGGACATGAGGCATTTGATTAATCATCTGGAAATTCCTAAGCAAAAGGAATGTTAAATCATTAGAAGTGGAAAGATCTAAAACCTCTGTTTACCATAACTGTATTTATATTATTATTTTCTTGGTTTACTGCATCAATTTTTTTCTCATCATATCCTGAAAAGAACTTCGGTAAGTTTCTCCCAGCATAATTTCAGCTTTAATGTTCTTCAGGATAATCTGGTTGCCTTCAATGGCAATTATGCGGTGAAGTGCTATAATAAAAGATTTATGCACCCGCATAAATTGTTTTTCCGGTAGTCGTTCTTCCAAATCTTTCATATTTAAGAGCGCCAGGGTACGCAGGCCGCCATGATGAATAGCTACGTAGTTTTTCATCCCCTCCACGTAGTCAATGTCTTGAATATTAATCTTGAGCATCTTTCCTTTTTGCTCTGTTTTCACAAAGATGTAATCGTTTTCCAAAGGCATTTCTGCTTCAGTAGGAGTAGCAGTTGGCTGGATGGTCTGCATTGCCCGTTGTACAGCCCGCAGGAAACGGGGCAGCGAAATTGGCTTTAATAAATAATCCACCACCTCCAAATCAAATCCTTCGGCGGCAAATTCACTGTAGGCGGTGGTTAAAATAACTTTACTTTTTCCGTTAATGGTACGGACCACATCTAATCCGGATATTTCCGGCATCTGAATATCCAGGAAAATTAGGTCGATGGGTTAAGTATTGATAAGTTGCAAGGCTTCCAGCGGGTTGGTAGTGGCAGCCACCAAATTTAAGTAAGAAACTTTTTTTAGATGATGCTTTATTACCTCCAGGGCGTGCTCTTCATCATCTACAATCAGGCAATTCAGGGTCATGATTAAGTTAAATTATTAAACTCCGGTTGAGCTTTATTTATGGAAGTTTTTATATAGCCCCAATCGGTTTAATTTAATGGCTAAGGATATGGTGTAGAATTCAGCCTCGTCTTTTACCGAAAGTTCATGCCGGTCTGGGTAAGCAGCCGCCAGGCGTTTACGGGTATTATCCAGCCCAATGCCGTGGGAGGTTTCTTTAGGGCCTTTTCGTTTTTTGTTAAAAGCCGAAAAACTTATCTCTTGCTGATGATTTACCGCCAATACAAACTGAATAGGATATTCCGGATTAGATAACTCCCCGTGTTTAAAGGCATTTTCTACTAAGGTAATTATACCAAATAGTATCAAGAGATTTCCATATCATAGATAGCCTTATTAACAGCATTGATAATGTATTCATATCCGGTCAGAGAAGCGATTTGCTCTTTTGAGTAGGCGTTGATGGTGTTGTTAATCCA
>Ga0210040_10002240_pt1 | contig 27561 bp, 12 predicted proteins | sample CryGeyCG12114_NA_FD_185462 | JGI IMG/M metagenome (GOLD analysis project Ga0210040, IMG submission 185462) | Groundwater microbial communities from aquifer - Crystal Geyser CG19_WC_8/21/14_NA (SPAdes) (version 2) | ecosystem: Environmental > Aquatic > Deep subsurface > Groundwater | place: USA... | reverse complement strand
AATTCGCTGTTAAATAGAGCTTTTAAATATTTGCGGACGTCTGTTGGGCCGTAAAGTGAACCAAATGGGCTCATCTTCGAAAGCAGCCGTGCGACAGGCTATACTAATGTCTATGCAAAATTTTAAAGAAATCCGTTGATGCGTTCGAAAGTTAGAGCATTGAGATGCTACGACACAATCACGGTTCCATAAGCCCTTCCTGTGTTGGGCTAAAAACCTTAACTAACTAACTAATTCTAACTTACTAGTGATGAAGGGAAACATTTAGTGATAAGCTAACGCAGTTACTAACTACTGACTGCAAGCAAAGAGGTTCAAGTTGCCAGCCAGTCTACACACACACACACACACATCATCTGATGATGAGAACAAGAGCAGTAGCTAAAATGGCAAACAATGCAATCACGATGATGATACAAAACGAAAAGGGCGTCAACTGACAGCTGCCCGTTGCAAAAACCTTTTTGAATGCGAATCCGTGTAATCATCTTAATCTCTCTTTTGAACGGACCTAATAAACCTTATTAGCATGAAATGAAGCAGCGTGCAAACATCATCATCATCAAAGTTGCATACCTGTTCCCCTTTATAGTTTCCACTTGCTGTATTGTTGATCTTTTCAGGAAATAAAGCACACACGTTCTTCTCATGTAAATCCCCTTTCCTTTATGCCATTAGGGATCATTGCAGCATTCACATTATTGACTATCTGCAGATTTTTGCTAACAAATTCAAAAACTTGTGTACCACTAACTCAACTTACCACACAGATAATTCACACTATGGGAGAAAGTTAGCTAGTTAGTTAGTTAGTTTCATCATCATTAGATTCTGAGGATTGTGAAAGAAAAGCCAGTGACCAAAAAAGGAAGGAAATCTAAAAGTCACTAACTAACTATACAGCAGCAATAAGGCACAGCACACAGATCTAGATTGGAATGCACTTTGCCATCTTCTTAAATTGCGTGCGAAAAGATCAATCAATCAAATGGGAGCAAACAATGGTCCATCAGAAGACGTTCATCGATAAATGAGCCCAGGCACACAATATACAGTGCACTGCAGTCCAGGTTGGGAAATCGTACATTATTGTTTAGTCACTCACTCACATACCTAAAAAAACATAACATAGTTACTTACTTACAAACTTCCCCGCTCATCATCATAATAATCATTGCCGATCCATTAAAATTAGCTACTTAGTTAGCTAGGATGGTCAAACCCAGCATTCTTTTGCCAGTGGGTTAGATGTTGTACACAACATGTAGATTTGTCTACTAACTAATAAATTATGGGTTGACCTGCTCTCTGAGTAAATAAATGAGTGAGCGTGTTCAACTAATAATGGTCTTCTTGCTTACTTACTTACTTACTGACTTGACTTGCTCTGTATTTTAGATGGACTGCACCTTAGACTTATCGTGTTTGTGGCATAATAATCACAGTTAGGTTGAAAAATAAGATCAATGCACTCACTAACTGTGTACACATAGTTGGGATGTCAGTTAGTAGGTGAAAGAGGAGTCAAAATTTAAAAAAAATTGCCAGTGATTGGAACGATTTCCACGTGCATTACTATTTGATGACAATAATGTATGGAATCTGTAGACTATGAAAATGGAATATTGATCATCAGTGTCCATCTGCCGTTCCAAATCTGTCCAATGCAACTAACTTAATACTATATCTTGACATCCAAGAAAGAAAGACTTGCCAATAATGATGATACGATAGAAAGATAAATGGGAAGGAACATCTATTATGAATGAACAAAGTTTCTCTCCCCCATTCAGCTCATGATCTGTGTTTTTTTTTGCCAGGCTGTGTGGGTTGAGTGAAAGATGTCTTAATCTCATTGTCCCTTATGTATAAAATCAGTTTGTATGTAATTATGTGTGGATTGAGACTTGAGGAAGTCGGCTAGTATGTCATTGTGTACAGTAAAGTGAGAGTTTGTAATTGTCATTTGCAATCCAATGGTTTTGTAATACCAAAAAGTACAAAAAGCTAAGATGATGTGTTTACCACATGCGTTTGTGATACCATTTTAGATTCGACATTTCAAGATTGATTTTTTTGTTTTCATTAACATGAGCACCTGTCATCCAGTACTGTTGCACTGGACCACACAATTGTATCATTAGCTGAACGTTTATGGAGATAAAGAGTGCATATTCGTATCCACACAATTTTTGCGCACAGTTCATTTGCACTAAAAGAGATAAATAAGTTGTGAATATCCCTAAAAATGCTCACTCAGTTCACATGTACTCAGGACCAGGAGTCAGTTTACTATCAAATGAAAATGTGATTACGCAGGGCTGACAAAGTTTTTCCTCATCATGTCATTATCAAATGCAAATGTTCTTATTTTTTACCACATCCCTTTTATCAGTATATACAAGGAAACAGGTGTCTCATCACACTGAGTCAACTAGTCCAGTTCCAGTCCATGTGCACCCAAATATAATATTGTGCCTTGGAAAGTAGGAATCACTTATTATTACAAACTAACTACTAACTAACTAATAAAAGTTTATCTTATCTTCAACATGGTACACATACTATATAGTAGTTAGTATGGTCCGTTCATACATTGTGCAAACAAAATTATTTACATACACAGTTAGGTTAGATACTTTGTCATTTTCCTTGCTCAATGCATTTACTCAAGCAGAGAGTAAAAGCCGTTTTCGGAAATAACCTTGTTTGTCGGGTGGTTTTATACAGCTATAAAGCCCATATAATGTTCTTGTAATGCATTTGATGTGAAAGCCACTTATCTCCTATCTTCCTTTTCATAGCAGTGATATAATCGGACTTGGACTTTGTGTATTCTATGGACTGTGGACACTTAATGATGGAGATGACCGTAATCATTCATATTTCACCTGCTCATAAAATTTCCTAGCTTTTATGTATGAATGAAATCTACTAACTAACTAATCATTATCCTCATGCATTCTTACGTCCTAGGAATACACATACGGCCAATATGTCACGTCATGTATGACAAAGTCTCACTTTTACACTGAATAGTCTGGTTGTACCATTAAAGTGATGGGACAATGATAATTTGTCTTCACATATGGATCAATAATGATATGCAACTTGGGCTGGTTTCATGGAATCGGAAAATATAAATGAAACAGACGACCACCTTACTAATCCGGCTTAAAATTACCGTCATTTAAGTGTGGCTCAAAATGAAAAGGTTGATCCGTAGCTGTATGCTATGTATACATATACTGTACGAAATGCAGGTCAAATTGAGTTAGCATGCTAGAAGTGTACGTGTGCCTAATCTCCCTTATGATGCCGGTGGCAGGATTTTAAGTACACTCACTAATTAAGACTTCGAGAAGCGAAACATGTTTCCAGTTGCCAGTTGTTTTGTCAAGTTACAACCTGAGAGTATAACAAATGCCGTGCGTAGATATGATTTATAATCCAAAAAATATTGTTAGTTAGTTAGTTTAGTACGAGAGGAGCCAAATGAATGAAGATCAAACACTTTGCAACTATTTTTAACCTCAAGATGCGTACTAATGATCTAGTTGGGATGAAATGTGATGATTTGGCAAAATGTGGTGGAAACCTGTACACATGTTTTATCGATTGAAAGCAAACGCTTTTGCATTTTTATTATAGTCAGTATTGATATGATCAGTAGTAGAACATGTCATGAGAATGAATCCACACAAATATGAATAAGGCTCTTTCTGCGTATTATAAACAAAGATTAACAACAGGCCATCATTATCGGGAATAGAACAATACTAAGGCATTCAAGTATTTGAACCGCGTACACAAAATTATTACTTGTGCCTTAATGACTTTTCTTACAAGCTAGTAGCAACAATCTAATACATTCACATACAAAATTATCAGCTAATAATATCAATGCGTAACTCGAAACTGTTTCAAAAACTTACAACAGCAACTAAACTAACTTTACATTGTACAATGACACATCCTGAGAAGGCATTCCCAGCCCAAATGCACAAACTAATTAACCTACTACTGTAGTATACAGGCAAAAAATATTTCAAAACTTGAATATACAAAATGACTAAAAGACATAAAGGCTTTGAATGACACTACTTTCCATTATATAGAAAGTAACTCTATTCGACTTGTGTAGGTAGAAATGGCAAAAATTTACAAATCTAACAAGGCAATACCACAAGTCCCAACCGCTTTCTATTATATTATGGCACTCAATAATTAAGAGAGAAGAGCACTAGATGCACCGTGACACGAGAAATTCTGCACAAGAATCTAACTGGACATAACTGGCGATGAATTGCAACCACTTTCTTCATGTTTCACCAACAATGACATCCTAGAGAAAGTTTTGGAACAGGATTTGCAAGAGTATTTTTTCACGTCCGAGTGAGTTTGAAGGTGAGCTCTGAGATTGGATCGGTCAGCAAACGCACGATGGCAATGTTGACAAGCGAAAGGTTTCTCTCCAGTATGTGTGCGAATGTGTCCTTGAAGGAGCCATGGTCTTGAGAAAGCTTTTCCGCATAAATTGCACTTGCAAGGGAGAGTATGAGTGCGAATGTGCATTTTCAAGGCACCCAAGGAAACATAAACTTTCTCGCAGAATTTGCAGACGAACGACTTCTTATTCTGACTGGCACAATGGAACTGAATATGTTTGGAGAGCCCAGAGAAGGTCGAGTATGACTTGTTACAATCAGGACATTGGTAACGAACACTGCCATTCACATTTGTCGGGGTGATGGAGCTCACTTTTTTGGACAAGTCTTTAGTATCATGACCACCATCACAGTTGGTGTCATGAGTGGACAAGGCTGACTTGTGATGATGATGAGGTTCCCCATAACGCATGTCTGTCGTGGTGTTAATTTTTTTTACTTTGTTGGATTCGTACGAGTTTGGCGACAAGTCCTCTTTAATAGTCCTGTAGTACTGGTCCATAGACGGATGGTAAGGCTCCATTTTCAATGGGGGAGACACATGTGGAGGAGAACCGGACATGGGAATGAACTGATGATGATGAGCTGGTGGATAAGCAGCAAAGGCAGAATTTTCCAAATGTCCGTAATTGAAATGAGACATGGAGGATGGCGTGTGCATGTAAGAGGATGGATTCTGATGATTGTTGAATTTCGCCCAGGCTGCAGGTTGATTCATACTGATAGTTTCCAAAGGACCACCCCCAAATGATTTGCCCATCATCGGTGAAGGAGATTGCTGGTGGTGGTGTGGACTGTATGATGGAGATGGAGGCAAATAAATTGGATAATTTGGTGACATAGATAAAGACGATGTGGGCGACAAATCTGCTCCCCGGTGTCCAGCTACTAAAGCCAATGGTGGTGGTGGCAAACAAGGAGAGCTGCTGGTTGAACTAATCTTCACATTCTCGAATGTTGTTGATTCTTGCTTCAAACGCAAGTCCTCTGGCTTGGTTGACAAGTTCTCGGGTTCAGCGGCAGTATCCATTAGTTTTGGTGAGCAACCACCTGAATAAAAGTAAATTTCATTAAAATCTTTTTCTTGAAAGAAACACAATAACAACCACACACTACTATTACTAACAACCAATTATAAATTCCTAACTAACTGACCAAACAAAAAATTTAAATTTACCTTTATAAGAGTAGTCAGAATCTGATTCGTTATCATCCAATTCGTACTTAATTGGACGTTTTTTCAACGGGCAGTTGCTGTAGTTAGCAGCCCTTTTGAAGGCAGCCTTCATTACTTGAGGCATTGTGAACTACGAAGGTCGACGTTCTAAAGGTACAGAGCAGAAAAATTTGTGAAATGAAACTTTCACTTGGCCCAACAAACAACGTTTGGGGAGACTTGGAACAACTCAAAGAGCAAGTCAGACAAGATTTGTAGTCGATGTGTTCTGAACGCGTGCAAAGCACAAACTGAAGAGGAAAGCTTCCCTGCTTCAATACTTATCAGGTGTGTGCTCCAAAACTCGAAACATGCACTTTTCCATCTCCACCGTATATTTTCTGTACAATTATTATTGGTTCGTGGTAGTGGAAGGTAAAGTGCCATGGGTAGGTATTGTAGGGTACGTACATACATTTCAGTAAGTAAGTTGGCTAGTATATGGGTAGTTAGTTAGATATTTGGTCATCCACTAGTCACACAGTAGTAGTGGGAAATGCACACACATTAGACGAACGTAGTAAACTAGTAAGTACGCATATTTACATCTGTAGTTAGTTAGTTAGTTGCTCACAAAGTGTTTTCTGTAGGTACTGCTTTCGGTAGGTAGGTCCAATTCTATCATCATCTCCCTTTTTTCTTTGGGAACATCTGTAGTGCCAGTTATAGTTATTTAGTTTGTTGAGGAAAAAAGGGGAGCTCATGTTCGTTGGGACCAATGATGATGATGAAACATTATTATTGGCATTACTACACATGTAGTATGGTCCAACTAAGGGATGGAGCACGTGCTTTTTGGGGTCTCCAAGGAAGAAGGACTTATTCTTAAGATCCATTGGAAGATGCAATATAACCCAGGATGATTGAGTCTTGGGGAAAAACAGCCGGCTAGAGAGCCTTCTCCTTCTTTCATTGAAGAACAGGTGCAAGACTAGGTTCAAGTTTGGTTTGTTAGTTAGTTTGCTTATGTATATTCCAATGGTGAAGGGAAATCCGCTCCATATGGACGAACGAACCAAGGGAGTTGATGATGGACCATGCATGGTGTATATAAATCCGTGCTCTTTAAACGTTCATAAAAATGTGATCTTTTTTCCCCAAGAAGAAGGTTCATCATCATCTGCCCTTGTTCAAGTAGGGTAGCAGCACATGCATTTTCAAAAGAGGGTACTTATACTAGCTTGCTTACTTGCTTGTGTTGCCAACTTATGTAACCAAAGCAGATGCCTGAGTTAGTCAAATACATGGTATGTAGTGGGGCCCTTTATCTATAAATTCGGTTGGATAAGTTAGTCAAAGTTAGTGCTTGCCCTTTAATGTATGCATGGAAGCATGTGGGGAACAAAGCTTGTATGTTTTGAGCATTGAAATTGATCTCGGATTTGGTAGGAAGAACCATATGCCCTCTTCTCATCATTCGCGCGACAAATGACAAGGGGAAACATTTGACATCAAATTACAATGAGTAAACGGACAAATACCAGTAGAGCATGGTGCTGTATGGGGTTAGGGTTCTGAATTCGTATGCACAGGCTCATTAAGTCTCCCCTGATTGATTTTTTAATGTATTCACCCTTGATGGTACCATAGCCTGTGTTTTCAAACCGATTTAGAATCCCGGAGAAAAAGTTACACCTGAAAACTAAGGAATTTTTCTATACATTTTATGTAAAAGCACACAATTATCACTCTGTCCTACTTACAGTTTGACTTCTCAATCTATATAGTATATTTTCAGCATTCCCTGAATTCCTATCTCACATTTCCCAATTGTCTAGCCCTTGTGGGGAAATATATGGAATCTTTAAGATTCCTCGGTCAACTACATTTGCAAATAGTATCAACCAATTATTTAAAACATTGTCTACAAGCATTCTAAATCCTATTTATGCATGTTCAAACTAGAAACTAACTATTGTAATTCTCACACATGCACTCATACAGAAGTTGGTAACAATGAGAAGGTCATCTAGTCACCAAAGCCAGAAGCTAATAATACCATGCGTTGCTAACTTGTTTAACTGACTAACAAATCTTAATCTTATGAAATAATGCTGTCGTGCTCAAACCATCTCATTTTTCTTCCAAGACTCCTTTAGTTTCCTAAATATGTGTCCATTGTAGCACCTTGATTTCAATGCTACAAAAGTGTATATTGTTTTTTTTTTCTATATTTCACAACAAACTCCATTGAATCATTATATTTCCTTCTATTCCACGTAGTCAAGCATAACTTTTAAAGGTCTAAGGTTCCAACGGCCATACACAAAACATTGGCGTCCACATTTCCAAAAATCATTGTTATCCACTTTGTTTGTTCCATTTGAAATGGAATATGGGAGCTTTAGTCAACAAACTATGAACATGTCATCATGGGCATCATAAGTGCGTGGCATGTGCACACTATTTTTGTAGAGTGCAAGGTTACTCCCTATTATTTCCAGCTAGTGTGTACGTACGTATAAAGTGCGGGACTAAAATATCAATGCAAGAAAATACCATGGTTTTAGCTTTTCCCCCGAATTGGTTCGTTACATGTACTATGATGAAATGAGCACGGGGTGTTTTCAAAGTGCCATCAGTTCATCCCTATAGTACGTATGTACACTTGGTAAGTAAATACTATGCCTTTAAAGCTCATTGAAAAAGTAGTGCACAAAAACGTGCAATCTCATCTTTTAGCTCCCTATAGGTGACCTTTATATAGTTAACTAACTATATAACTTTACCCAGATTGAATTGCATTTAAGAGCTGTTGATAATGACTACTGGCACTACTACTACTAACTACCATTTGTAAAGATTTCCAGGGTGTACTTTATTCTACATAACGTACTTACGGAGAGCAGCTGCAGTGGAATCCCTTCATGAAAAAAAGTAAAATAAAAGGTGAGCTCGCGACCAACTTGCGACCTGGCGCAAGCCCCAAGCACATATGTATGTAGTATAAACCCAGGATCTATACTACCCTTAGTGCCTACCCTATTCAATTCCTAAACCTTTTCATTCCAATCATAATAGAATAACTGACTGCCTAGAATTTTGAATCCACCATGCAAGCTGCCTGCCAAGTGAATCTTTCTGCACACTGCAATCACCATGATGATGATTATTATTCCCTGGTCCATTCATTCATTTAGGAAAAGAACCTTTGAAAAAACCTGACCCGATGGATTCCTTTTGTCACGTAGTAGCTCCGGTTGCTCTTCCCCGTTCATCCGTTTACATACACAACATTGTTTAGTTCGTTTGAGCTACCAAAAAGACTGAACTTGTCCCGGTGTTCAGGTAGATTCCATTATATTTTTATTTTCCTCCAAAAAGGACATTATTATGCCTAGGAGAGGTAGCGAGTCAATGCACACCGAATATCATAAACTATGTATGTGCCTTGCTTGGAGCCCGGATTTTTGCCTAGGATTCATTCCTTCCTTCATCTTTTGTTGTTATCCACCAGATTTTTGGACGTACGTAGTAGGTGATGCTGTGATGATACGCGTGCCACACTGATCATCATCAACTTCAGCTGCCACTAATGCTTTGTTCGACTTGTTTGTGTGGTGGTGGAAAAAAACTATATGGGGAGTAGTGGTACTACTAGTTAGTTAGTTTGGACGAGAGGTTTGGTTCATATGATTATGCAACGACGTGCTTATGGTGTGCACAAAGAAAAAATAAAAGAAGAGCGAAAGATCACCTTTGTTATTATAACTGATTACTATAACTGATACATATGGTGCAGCTGGATAATGAAATTGTAGACGGAAGGTGAAGTATTTATCAGGATTATTATTATGTGCAGAGTATGGGCATGTGTACAGTTTTTTAAATGCAGTGGGTTTGATTAGCCCACTAGGTTTTAAAAAACGGATGATTTTTAAATCGTAAATATAGTAAGTAACGTCGTTTGGTATAAAACGGAGAAACTGGCTGTAAGAACTACGTTGAAATATGCCTTTTTTAATCTATAGCAGAGATTTATTATTATTAGCAGCCAGCCAGTCACTATAGTTAGTAAAGTATGGGTAGGTGGAAACTATGCCATATAAGTTTTGTGGTTTTATGTTTCTTTGGTGTAGTCATTCATCGTTTTATGGGTAAAAAAGACGAAATGTAGTGATTATTATCAGATCATCCTTTTCTTGCGGCTTGTAACTACAACAGATGTAATAATGAACTGTTTTTGAGAAAGTGAAGATGAACGGAAACGCTTGAGTGAGTTGTGATAAGATTTTTTCCCATTTTAAGGAATACACGGGAAATGTTTGTTTCTTTTAGGGAGAGAAAATGAATTGCTTTTGTGTGTCGGTGTAAAACGATACGAGATATTTGTATTGAATATTCTTTTTTTTTATGGCCGGCTAAAAAAGTGTCTCCAAATGACATACTTAAACATATGCACGCCAGTCAAGAAAGATGCTGTTAATTTCCCTTTCACAATTTTTACGATGATGTCACCCAGTAATGGATAAGAAGAGTGGAAATTACATTTTGCTTCGCTCCCAAAATAAATAAAATATACAGTTTTATTAGCTTTTGAAAGTGATTTGACAATCGGTCAAGGAACAAGTGCAGTTTATTAACGAAATATATCTATATAAGCATTTGAGAATGACCATTAGAAGGAGTTTACGACTGGATTTTAATTTCATTTTCACTTGACACGATATCATCAGGATGGTGTGTCCAATTTTTCAAATCAGTCACACTGCATCTTCATAACAACTGAGATGAGTGTAAAACTAGGATTTGAAAGTTGTATTTAAAAACTGCAGGAGCAGTCAGTAAGTCAATTTTCATAACAAGGACTGGCTATTCTTATTGCTGTTATTATTATTTAGGTAAGTAGGTAATTCATTTCACACCTTGGTGCCAGCTAAATGCCGTACAATTAGTAAGAAATCTCCCAATAAATCATCACAACGTTCTTCGTGCACGGAACACGCATGAAATAAAATGAAACAACAACAGGATTCTTCATTGGGAGACCACAAAAACAAAATTTGATTGAAAGGGCCATAAGCCATTAACCTCGTGAGAGCAGTATTAGATGAATCTGCATTTTAGAAGTTGGAAAACAATTTTTTGTGGGTTTTTGATGGAAAATGAGTGTGTAAACATGGATGCACATGAGATTTAAAGCAAAACAACAAGTCAAAGAATTTTAGTCAAAGAAAATCGGAGAATGCTTAAAGTGTACACAAACAGGAGAAAATATGTGGTTGAAAGTTCTCAAGTAGTTTGAAAGAACTGTTTATTTTCCTTTGAAAATTAGTTTTTTGTATTTAATAGGTTGGATTGTGAGCTTAAAAATCATCACGTACGCAAAAATAGTAGTAAAATCATGCGAAAATGTAGTAACGCACAAAAAGCCATAATAATTATTATGATGCTAGCACACATTTTTGGGTCAAAAACCATAAAAGCGCTAAAAGTCGATCATAAAGTTGCCACCAAAAGACTCCCAGGTTCCATTTGAGAATAAAATAATAATATCATGCTAAAATCTGAAGCTTTAAAAAGGAATTTCATTTGATTATGTTGATAGATTTCTACACACCACAATTTCTCTGTTCATTTTATTCCTTTCTACGCAAGATTCTATATGTTTCTATTGAATTCCAAATTCTGAGCAACACGTGTAATGGAAACTGGTAAAACCCAAATGATAATAGTAAGTAGAAAAATAAGGTAAAAGAAAATGCTAATAAAAATTCGTACATGCCTCCTACTTACTCGTAATATTTATTTCCCAACCAACTATAGCTAAACGAAATGACACTTTACATAATGCATAAGTCCAAGATTTGTTCACTGGTGTGGTTTAATGCTCATAAAATGCGTAGCATGTAGGATTTCGCAACATAAAAATTCTTTTCAAATGTAAATATCAAATTTTGCCTTCGTTTTGAATCCCTTTTTTTGTGAGTTTCTTTCTATAATGTGCCCTTTTCATCTCTTTCATACACAAGAGGAGATCCAGCAGTGAAGATTTCAAGTATTTTCATCCCAAGGTTCGTAGTCGTGAAAAAATGTGTGATGAACTATATAATGTGTATCTAATAGGCTATAGTTGGTTTTGGCTTTTATCCGTTCCTGTGAATATTATGTATAACATACATATGCAATAGTGTTTTTTCCTCACCTACCTGCTCCCGTTTCGTATAATTTATTTCAAAAAGGTTAAATACAATACACACTAGGTAACTTTTGTTAGTTACTTCTACACACCGTGCATTAATATGTTGACTGAGCAAAATGACATGTCTGGACCAGGTAGTTTGTATTTGTCACAAAACGAACGAGGATACATACGTGTTCTGTATGTATTTATTCTTGGGAAATAGTATTTATAAGAAAAAATATGGTAAAATCAACCTTACAGTAGCTACATAAAAGATTTTCATTGCTTTAGTAGTAAGATGAGGTAATCTCGAGTCTCCAGAGATTACAAAAGATTTGGCAAAACTGTGTAAGAAATCTTTAGGGGCTATGTGTGCATTGATGATGACGGACGTGGAAAAACTTTTTTTGCACTTAAATACATGTTAACTAAATTCTCAAGAACTGAACATTACCATTTCAATGCATTTTTCCGTTTTATGGCCTCCAAAAGTCGCAGTTTCTTTTCAACTGTGCATAAAATGTGTATGGGAAATAATAAAGTTGTGGTAGTTATTGTAAAAATAACGTTTTAAGTGCTACCGATACCAATCCCATAATTTTCTGAAACTGTAAGGATCGCAGACAGATGCATGAAAAGTTTGTATTTGACGGGAAAAATATTCACAAGCTATACACTACACATAACAACAGTAAGTATGAAATCCGGATTTTATCGCTTTTCGAATTGGATCAAGTAGACAGTTTTAGCATAGTGTTCAGGGACACTAAAACTTTAATTTTGTGTAAAAAATATGCTAGTCCGCAATTCTTTGAAGGACAACAGATCTTTGATCCTTCGGCGTCAATCATATACAGCCTTAAAAATCTAGTCTATACAGTCAAATTTTTCTCTTCCAAGTCTAGGATTGAAATTAAGTTTTTATCACATCCAAAAAACATGCATTTTAAACAGATACTCCTTCCTTTGTTTTTTATGTCATACGCAATGCGTAGTTTAAATTGCATATAACTTTGTTATTATTCACTGATTCACTCCTTACTTGCATTTACATTCGTGAAGCAAAACTGAATGTCCAAATAAAATCTTCAAATGTTGTTACTAAACCACTATTTTTCAATACGTTTTTACGTCTTACTCAATATCAACCAGAAAAAATACTATGTAACTTTTTACTTTACCGATACCTCAACCAAATCCTCGGAGCATTTGTAGCAAAGCTAAAAAAATCATTTGCAACCCAAATCTTACATTAATTTTAAAACGCTGTCAACACACACATTTAAAATTCCTAACCGACAAACCATGTAGTAAACGCATCATAGAAAGAACCTGATTGACAAACATTGCATTTAAAAAACGTCCACATATTAGTCATGCCGATTCCCGTTTGAGCCACAGATCCAGACCCAATCCAATACATTTTGAAATGCTCAAGAATGTGAGTGAGCTCTACTGAATGAACTGAGCATTTCTTCACCCATTGGGATATTTTAAGCAGAACACAAAGGAGTCACTGTCACTCACCATAGTAGAACCTACAACCCACACCCAGCCCATTTTACGATGTGCCATGTGTACTCTTTGGCTGTTGTTACATAATGCTGCCAAAGGCATCAGAGCTTAGCTAATCGGAATTTTAAGAAAGAAAAATAGCACATCGTTACAATCCGCCTATAGAGACGGAAAGGACACATTCAGTTATAGTTAGTTACTAGTCCAAAGATATTTCATGTCTTTGTGCTGTCGTTGGCTCATAGAGTTTTTCAAGTTGCTCCCTGATTTATCGAATGCGCACCTGTAAATCCAAAGAAAGGCACAAAAATGCTGGCTTGGTAGGTTAGCAAAGCAAACTCAAAGTGCCAGGTAGGAAGGATGGAGAGGAAAAAAGGTTCTTCGTCAGTCACTATAGAATCTCCTTTTATCGACAGGCAAAGAAGATTCCAACAAACATTTGAGTACGCAATATCATTACAGGTTCAAAGGTTCAACTATTTTTTGTGTGTATTATTTTTCATTATGGAAAAGGTATAATAAGCTAGCTGGTAGAAATTTTTCACCTTTTGATGAATTCTTCATGCTATATGATGGGTTACATGATCATAAGAATCATTGGGATTTGTCCATCGGTATTATATACATGTATATGTATGAGTTGTTATGCAAGAGAATGGCTACTTATGTACAAAGTTGTATCCTTTTAGAGAGCTTCTGTGCTATTATTATTGGTAATTAACTATCTCCAATAATGTATAGATCCCTTGTCAAAATTCAGGTATGGGATCTATGCATGAATAAAAGGGTACTGTATGGTTATTTGAAGCGCTACATGAATTATCCTGTGCTTGGTTAGCCTGTACCTACAGATTTGAAAAAAGTAACGTTTTTGCCGACATTTTTCTCTCCTCCGATTCATTAAACATGTTCTATGGTGATATTAAGAATGGAAAAAGGCATTAACTCATTCAGTCCATTTAGTTAGTATTGTTATGAAGGATCGATTATCACTGAACGAGCTCATAAAATCTTCATTGCCTTTTGAGAATGCCAAAGCATAAATTATTGGGATTGTGTACTGTTACTGTTAGTTTGTGACCGTTAGAAATGAAGGATTCTTGAAAAAACTTGGGTTTGCGTTCTCGGCGTTCTGTACATATTTTGCATCTGCACTTACATAGATTTGCTTTTCCCTCAATCTAACGAAATGAAGATAAATGAGGGATATTTTTCCGCAGGTGTAAAGTATCTGTTCCTCTGAAAATAGCGGGTTTTCGAAATTAGCTTTGCAAGATTTTGCTCAGCATGACACAATACGATTGACCTCTGCATTTTTCAGCTTTACGCATTTAGTTTTCCAATGATTGACTGACTGACCATAGATACTGATTGGGAAGAAAAAGATTCACCTTTTACTCCTTATCCTGTCTATTTGCACTGAGTGACTGACCCTAACTTTTATGTGTGTGGTCAACAGGACGGACTCATATTATTCACCCCTTTTGTCTCTTGTATAATCTATTTGTTTTCAAAACCACAGTGTTTACTCGTCCCTTTTGTTACACTTTTCACAGTCAGGACATCCCGGTAAATAACATTATTACCCAAAAAATGCTGCTCTGGCCCACAAAGAAAGAAGAACAAATAATAAATTACTTACTCACTTACTGGGAAACAAACCAATTGACCCGGTGTGGAGAACAAACCCAACCAAAAGTCAACGAAACCACACATAAATGTGTAGGCAATATACATGTAGCTCATTTGTCTAACTATATTATACTAGTTAGAGCGACCTAACCCATTTTCCTAGACCTCATGCGAAAACAAAGGGTCCTCCATGTAATTTCCCATTGACCACCGTGCACACTCACAGCACGCGTTTCTCTTTACAAATCTTTTTGACGCTTTCCGTACATTCATTAGTTTTGGCTTAATTCCGTTTGCATGGCACAAGTTTTCATTCCCTGTTAAGCGTGCCAGTCTAATCACACATTGCAGTGTAATCTGAAAATTACAATTCATAGCCAATGGCAAACTATGCTGCACTGCATACAAACTATAGCTAACGAACAAGAAATCGATTCTTTCCCAAATAATTTCTTCATTTTACTGTTACGAACTAGCTACCAGTTGCAAGTAAATACTACGTTGCAATGGCTTATCAGATAGGGAAAAAATGATAAAGCGCGTCCATCCATCCACGTTGTTTTTCTGGGGGACACCTTTTTATTCTCTTATCTCCATGTTCTATCAGTATGTTTTTCACACCTTGCGTGGATTCTGTATTGCTTGTAGTAACTAGTTAACTACCAAATAGCTAACTCAAGTTGGCTTATCAGATATGAACAAGGTTTAACTAGTGGACTTTATCAGGTAAATCTTTTTTCCATACTCCCTATCATGGTCACCATCAGGATGGCCGGTCATGTTCAACAGGATTATTATTAGAGAAAAAAAAGTTGCACATGTGAGGTTTTGTGCAATCTCAAGAATTTTGTTTGTCTCTGGGCACGCACACGGATAAAAGCAAATGGACATTTGGGCAACAGTTATGTGTGACGAGCATTGTACGTAGTTTTGTTTTGTTATCATCATCAAGGATTTATGATATAGCTTTTACTTGCATGTATACATGAGAGGTTACAGCACTTATCGGAAAAGGGTATCTTTTAAAAATTTTGGAATTTTTTTCAAAGTTGGTTGCTATTTGTCGCCCTTGAATTCAATAAGGGAGTATAAGTTATTGACATTTTGGGCAAGACACAGGATTTTAGCATGGAACGTGTGCTATCATTGAATTGGAATCTGTGAAACATGTTAAGCTTGGTTTCCTAATGTTTATATTCATGATTTGTCAACTGAATGGGATGACGATGATGATGGGGTGTAAAGGTTACAAAAAATACAAGAAGAAAAATTAGTGCTCCATCCTATTGGATTGGGAAATTTTAAAGTCGCCTATAGATTTTTAAATGTCCAGTCGTCAAACTGACTCCAGCAAGTACCTATATGTAAATGTTCGGGTTGAATTAAAAATTAAGGGCATTGACTTGTGCATTGCATTTTTAGAAATAATGAGCATCTGTGTGCTGTTATCAATAATGTTTGATCCTGCAGACAAATGTGGCATTATAATAAGATGAGAATTTGTATCTTTTAAATTCACAGGCTGTAGGACTCAGAGATTATTAGCAAGCAAACAAATGTCTCATCTAAAATTATAATTAGTTAATGACTGTACATCTGGAGAAAAAAAAGGTAGACAAAACTTTTTGCAATGAATGAATTGGATGAGTTCGTATTCTTCGAACCAGATCTGAAAGCAATAAAAAAATCGCATTGTATCGCTCAAGTGCATTTTTAGATCTACAACGCTGAAATGGCAAGTCTCTGTAGTGTTCTATCCTATAACGCAGTTCTGACCAGCGTTGATAGATGATGACCTCAAAATTCCCCGAAAGTTTCTCAATAGGGATATCACGCAATACAAAATGCACCCTGTAAAAAGGATTACAAAGCAAAAACAAGTTTCACGCCTACTTTAATCCACCAGTATCCATTTGTCTACCTGTCCTTATGAACAAGAACGAAATCTTTAGTCTCTGATGATATTTGAATCCTCCATAAAAAACATTATCTATCTATTGATTCCATACACATCATCAATAGCAAAAAAACCTTGAATCCAACTTTCAACTCTTTTACCTTTCCATAGGGTCACATCACTTTCAAAATTTGTAAGCCCAATAGTGAAAAAAAATCATATTCTTTGCCTTGTGTGCCTCAAGTCAGAATAAAAAGCCAAAGGTTCAGAGAACAACTAAATCATCAAGTGAAGGAAATCATAGCTAGAATTAGAAACCCCTTTAAAGGGTTGACAACAATGACTTTCAGGGCACATACAGAATGAATGGATCTATTCTTATAATTTTCTTTACCCTAGTCTGATTTTTACAGAAAATGCAGTAGTCAGTGGTGGTGAGCTCATGACAGAAAACTCTGTGTACAATACAAGCCAACAATCCTACATGGAATGTCTCATCGTTCAGTGAATCTTCAAGTTTTCAGCTCTTTTAATAAATTCTCCACACATTTCATCACTCGTCAGTCAGTCTCTCACTTTCAATCTCTCTTTTATTACACATCAGTAGCAGAGTTGTCCTCACCCTTTTGTAAATCGCTTCATAATCAAATTGACTCACTCAAGTTGAAATACGAGAGATGTTCAACTCCACTTGAGAGCAAGCACTGCTGTGTTGACCAAAAAAAAATATGAGTACTTACTGACTGACTGACTACATAGAGTTCTCAATTTCCTCATTTACACCTGGATCTTAAAATAAAGGGACCATTCAGGTGAATTTACTAGGTTACTTACTTACTTGAGCACATGCTTACATACCGCTATATTAGTTGGTTAAACGTTTTACGCTCTGTCTTCATCAATTACATTGATCATTATGTGTACTCGTGTTACAATTGTGAAAAAAAAACATTCTAAAAACTAGCTGCTTTAACGAATAAGCAACCAAGAGATGGTTGAATGTTATTGACTGAGTTAACACCAAGAATCACGCAATAGTTAGTCAGTTTGTAAGTAATATAGCACACACACACAATTTAGTAGATAACTAAAATGCGCCCATTATTATCCAAATTGTGCGTAGGATTTGACAGATTCGTGTGTAATGGCTGTTGGGTAGTTAGTTAGTCAGCATTGTAACTTCATCCGGCATCTGACCTGACAAATAAAATAAATCGGATGACACAATGCACGATTGTATGCTTGCTCAGCCAGTCAGTAGCTAAATAAGCCAGTGAGAAAGGAAAAGCAAAACTCATGCTCGAGACCATTATACGTTTGATCATTGAAAGTGGAGTAACAGTGAAGGAATTGTATATGCTGCTTAAGCTACTACTATTAGTTTCAATTCCATTGCACAATCGTGCTTAGCTCGCGACAAAAATTAAGAATCAATTTAGCATATGTAGTTAGTGTTACACATGTGAACTGTCAGTAGTTTGCCACCGCTACAACTACAGCTACTAACTAAACTAGCTTGTGATGCTGCTACAATTGTTCACAACAAGTTTTATAGCACTTTCATTTCGCAATCTGTAACTGCTCGTAATCAGATGACAATATAATAATTGCAAGATTGCATCACATCTTGAAGTGCTGAAGCTAACAAAAGATTTTAGAAAACATCTGCGAAAGAAAAATGAGTCTCTATATACTTCTCCCAGTCACTAAATTTTCTGTCCCAACAATACAACATGTTGGCTCAGGTTGCATGCTACAGCAAGTAAGTAAGTAAGTTACTAACTAAAACTATTCAACCATCGTACAACATGTCACGGCCTTTAAACCCGATCCATTTAAAAGAATGGAATCCACAAACAAATATAGTAAATACATTGGTTTTGAAGCTAAAACTTTCCTCTCTTTTCTAACTAACTAACTGTCCTCGTTTTTTCTCATTTGGAACCATGACCATTTATCACAAAAGGATAGCAACTGAAACTATCCTGCGGATGTAACCCGAATACACGTTTCCTATTGCGTTATGTACTTGCAGTTCTGGCACGCGCCAAGGGGTTTTGTCTTCCGTTTTGCGTTCAGCTCCAGCATTGTGCTCCTGTTGACATTGGATGACCAAAGGAACAAGTTTCCTCCCAAAGCTGGTTGCACAATAGTCTATATAGGACACAAGATTTAATGAAATGGTTCAGGCTCTATAATATAGACTATTGTTACTAGACCAACAGACCGAACCAGCTAAGGGACCTGAACGAACGGAACACACCAAAGTGTGCACATGGACGTGTATTATTGACGGATGTCAAAGAATTCAATGTGTACAGTGAGCTGTGCATAAAAGGTAGGAGCGTGAAAAAAGTGTGTCTGATGAATCACGGCTAGTATAGTTACTTTACGAACTTATAGTTAGTATTTGCTGTAGTAGAATAATGGTAATATGCGGGTGATGCGCAAAAGAAGGAAAAACATCTGCTTCCCATTATTATGATCGCTATAAGGATTGCCCAATAGCTGGGCAGGCAGAAGCTCCAATATTACAATCCACAGAATACTTGTGCACGCATACTGAAATTAGTACGCTTTAGTTAGGAGGAGGGATGAAGGGACTACAAAAGCAAAGTGTTTTTTCCACCGGTTTGCAACTGCAGTTGCGTGCCGAGGGAACAAGTTGAGTTAGTTAAAAGTCCGGTGCGTTCAGAGAATGCCCGCCTTTTTGCTGCCCGGGTGAACAGATTGCGGATGAAAGGTATAATAGGGATCATGCATGCAGGAATGCAAGAGCGTATTGAGCCCTGTGCCTACTTGGCATTTGAAACGCTACAATTACTAGAATATACGCAAATATCGGAAACTAAAAATCGCAGAATTGATTGAGTTTGAAGTCGAGGATAGTTTATTGGTATGGGCTGGTATTCAGCTATGTATTTTAGAAAAGTATTTATGTAGCTTAGTTTTAGGATCATATTATATATAGCTTGTAGAAACTTGCAAGTTTATTAAAGGAGCATAATATCTGAACGTCCTATCGGAACTTGTCCAATATGAACTAAAGATTTAAAGTATTTTTAAAACGCAATTTCATGAAACCGGATTTAAAGTGCGACAAATGGAACAAGTTTATCGTATTGTCAGTTTCCCCCAAGTAAGTTGATTATAAGAAGCTCTCCACAGGTAATTGTCCAGTAGGATGAATAATTACAAACAATTTGAGCTGATAATTTCATTGAATAGAGTTTTTTTCACACAGGGTATACCTTTTTATGAAGCAAAGACAAACAACTGAGCTGAAACGGATAAAGTGTATATATTTATTCGCTAGAATAATTAAAAACGAGCTACAAAAGTGGACATGAAAGTAAACTTGCTTGTAAAACGACCCATCACAGGTAGGTAACTAGAAAACCTATTCCAGTTTCCTTTTTTATCAAGATCCCTTTAACTAGCTTCGAAAAAGGATTCTTAAATGGGAATGAAATAATTTATATTCTGCTGTACGCACAAGACTTTGAGCAAAGGGACAGATTAATCGAGATATGCATGCAATGCATAATAATCAGCAGAAATGAAAGGCAAAGTGAGTACTAGCCAGTCCTAAATTATCGTGTGATAAAAATGAAAAACGTAATAAAAAGATGAGCTCTGAAAAGGTGATTCAGAATTGAAAAGAAAGCCCTTTTATGCAAATTTCGTTCGTGACCATTCATTTCCGTAAGGTATGAAAATTTTATTCCTTTTCTTTATTTTTTTGCCCTCAGTGAGCCAAACTTTGTCTTTATCGTCAATTTGATGGCCCCAAAGAAAGGATTCCTTTTCAGTCCACCATCTTCCCATAACCTTCTCACAGTCAGTTTAATCTGTACAGCCAACATAGAGCAAGTGACTGACTACTAACTTGGTTCCCTCAAATTCTTATGACACAAACAAAGCTCACTTTTATTACGAGCCCAACAAGTAATCATCTCATTATCATAATTTCTTAGCCTTTCTTATAAGATTCTTACTAACAAAGTTTTATGCAGATACATGTATGGAACAAGTACAATACGCAATCGTATAATTTTTGTGACCCCCGTCTTTATCCGAAAATCAAGTCGGTACCCATACTCTCTCAAAAAAAGGTCTCTAACTAGATTATACATTATGTGCATACGCTGATCATATTATGATTATCTTGTGGCTACTGAATCTTACCGACACGTCTAGGAAAAAAAATATTCAGTAGCATCGAAAATTAAACCAATGTCAGTCAGTCTCCAACTTTTACTAACTATAGTAGCACAGTGTATTATGTAAGTTCTGATTCTGATGGGAAAAAAATCCAAGCATTGACTCACTCATTCACTGGCTATATCTCCTTGTCTCATCAGATTCATGCATAGATTATGAATATGACAAATTTTCTGTTTGTTTGTTTGTGTCATGTAGCCGAGGATGGAAAGTGAGGGTGACTCACTGGCTCAGGGAAAATTACATAGTTTACTACTTTGATTCCTGATTAGTATGCAAGACCATGCTCTGATCATCAGTTTTTCCCAACACCACCACTACAATGGAGCAAACACTGGCTCCTACTAACTAGTGTCAACTTCATTTGATCGTTGTTGGTTGCTATTACTATCTATCTAACTAACTAACTAACTTTATGGTCTTTGCATTAGTTAGTGGATGATAAATGTGAGTAGAATTTGAATGTTAGATTTAGTTCCCACACTTGTTGGTCTATTTCATGCATGGTTGATCTATTACTCATTTGGGTGATCAATTTTGAATGTGCACTAGTTAAATCTACTAATTTAGAGTTTGGAATGCATCTCGGGCGGGCATTATTCATCACATTTGACGTTGATGAATTTTTATGAAATTTCGGAGTTTGTGAAGAACTATTGAAGTTTTGAATAATTTGAAAGTATTGACTTTTTTAGAATTGCTTTGTTCAAATAATGAACTTGATTAATTCGTCAAACACATCTCCAATTAACAAGGTCTTTACATAATGATGTGCGAGTACAAAACAAACCCATTGTTTGACGAAACCAAAAGCCAGCATGTACAAAAATGCGAATCATTATAGGTCACCAAGTTAATAAGAACAATAATAGCATAGCAAAAAATTGCACCCCATTGGCAATAATGAGCAGTAGCAACAAGTGGACACTTGATCAAACCAGATCAATAATAATGCACGAACCATATGCATAAACAATCAAATAATGCTACTGCTAGTTAGTTGCTGTTACTAACTAAGCTACTAGCTACTACATTCTTGCACAAGCATTATTATCTCATTTGGAAGCTCCACAGAATGCCAAGTAACTTACTAGCTAACTAACTATGCACAGTGGGCTGCTCCAACAATGCTGTGATTGACACTTGAGTCTGGTAAATCCTCCTTTTGTTCCCTGTGCAATGTGTAACAATTGTATCAAGATTTCGTGATTCGCTTGTCCTACTCGTAGCAGTTCAGTAAGTTAGTTACCTACACATTTGCAAAACTAACAATTCTATACACTGTGTGTCTGCTATGCTTCCTGCCATTTTTTTTCATCCTATCCAGCCAAACTGAAAAGTTACTTTCTTATAGTACCTAAAGTTTTTAATGATCTAAAAAGTAGTAGTTAGTAGTGGTAATTTAGTGTTGTTGTGAGCAATTATTATTATTTCATTGTGGACAGGTTATCATCACAATAATAATAAGAATGGGTGCACACAAGTGACCACATGTGCATTCCACTATGTACACTATTCAAATCTCAGGTAACAATCAACATGAAATCAGCACACGACTTTTGACTCCCATTGTTCCCTCTTCTTTCGAATACAAGGTGTTTTCATTCTTCTTGGACACGCATAATCATTCATTTCGTCATCAGATGAGGTGCTCTAATTATGTTATGATTACGAGAAATTGTATCTCTGTATGTCCACCACCACTTGATTGCATTGACTGGATTGCATTGAGAGTTATATTTCTTACCTTTCTCTGCCAGCTCTTATCGGAAGGAAAAATCTTTGCATTCCTTGTTTACCTACTTACTTTGGTATACTAAAAGCGAATGCAGAGATATTTTTAAGACAGATTTATGTACTATTTGTTATTGAAACGAAACTTTAAACGAAATAGCTTTTGATGCAAGATTGTGAGGAAATCTAAGACGACAATTTTGTTTAAAAACGGTCACACTCACTCACTCAGTGTATTTGATCTGTTATGTGGTCCGATTTACACACGAATAATAGGCTACCGAAACGCACTTAATTTTTGTGGAAAACTCCAGTCTACCGTATTGAATGCTTTTTAGAGCAAGTGAGGAAATACATGCTTTGTTGGCATTCTAATGGGAGTAAAAGTATGTAAAAACGCTGTTTACCACCCTAGTGAGTTTGTTTGCTTGGCATTATTACAGATTCGATTCGCTGCCTGGGTGGTTTCAACGTTTTCTTTGGCTTTCCGTCTTTTCCAAAGGCCACGAGTCATTTCATTTCACCCCCATGTGTTAGTCTATGTGCCCATGATGATGTGATGAAGATGAGGAATGGAACGACTTATGCTTTAAATGGCTGTTATTGCGCCTCTAATTTATTATTTATTTGGAACCCTTTACATTTAGTTGCATAGGTTATTCATCCATAATAAATTTTCTCAGAATCTGTCCAAAAATATCAAAAACTCAGCTTTATTTCACATTTACGTTTTCAAGATTTCAATTTTTATGGTAGGGAATCCAAACGAAGCTAATATACCGTGTATAGGTTTATTTGGAAATTAAAAATATTTTTCCGTCCAAAACAGACAAACGAGCAATAATGATTAAGACGCAACAGTGCATGTGTATAACAGCTTGTTTATTTAGTAGTCAGTTGTAAGTAATAACCAATCGGTTCGGTAGGTCATAAACAGATGGCCAACGAAATTCATTTAGTCACCCATGTTATTGGTGTGTGTTCTGTGTATCTGATACTGTGATGAGAGAGCTGGAAAACAACATTAAGATATCATGAGTTTCCTATTAAAATGCATGGAGCTCCCTGATGTCCATTGGATAATGATTCGGTTGATTTTCACTTTAAAATGTATGAAAACCTTCTGAATCATGACTTGCATTTCATAAAGCCTACTATGTCAGTTCAACGCAACAGTAGCTACAATAATAATTATTGCGTGTAAAGTTCAATAAAATGGCTGATTGAACCGTAGGCCAACATCTGTGTGCTGAATGCAAATTCAAGTCCGGCATTTCCACTGTACCATATATTTAGGTTAGGTTAGTGAGTTGGTAAGTCCCGTATTTTTAAAGTAATGGAAATTTAATCAATTTCACACATGAATTCCTCTCTTATCAAGCTATTATTATTATGAATTACTCGTTTGGATGGCAAAAAATAATGCTTTTTCATTCATTAGTAGCATATACACAAAAGTTATCCAACTGATTTGTATCAGCCTATTTGTTACATAGCTCAAAAATCATGTCAGCAACCACTGTACTGTCTGATTGATTATTTCAGCCAGCATGAATAAAATATGCTCACCCAGATCATTTACATTCTCTCCACTATTATCAATGCGTACGTGCTAATGACTTTGGTACAAGGGACAAGAATTATTAGTGGTCATGTGTAGATCCCTATATTTGTACTAGAAGTATATAGGTGGACACAATTGCATAATTTATTGGGCAGCTGGTTGAACGCATGTCAAGTTGAAAACAAGCCATGATAGCAACTTTATAACTATCCTTTTATTGGATTTCGACAGCACCACTATTATGAGTTAAAATTTTTGATAGAATTCCAAATAATCCCTTAAAGTATCACATTAGTGAATCTGTTTACACAGGAAACATGGAGGTTAGTTAGTTACAAATCCATTTAGTTTTCAAGCAAATCCAATTTTTCTAGTCCCTTAAATACACATGCCATTATAAATACGAGTTTTGTAGGTCTAGTTATTTTGTAAGCTGTGATCAAGAATTTTTTACAAACGAAACCACTGAAAGGATTATTAAGTAAAGTTGTACCAAGTTTCTTAAAAAAGCCGAAAAGAATATCTCGGTCGAGTTAGTCAGTCGGTTGTTTTGTGTATTGGTTATGTTCTTGTTCTTTTATCATATCCTTTTCCCCCTTTGGTCACACATTTTAAGTTGAGAAAATGAATGCACATATACAAAGATGCTCTTCTTTTGCACCCAGGCCAAAGCTTTGTCGGTACATCTACGGTGTTAGATGAAAAGACCGCAGAAGATCTATACCGTCTAAAAAAAGAAGTGCTTTTCCGGACCGATGAAATCCATACAATCCTCTCTTTTATTTTACAGGTCATTTCATATCTTTTCCACAAAAAAAAACTACAGATCCATCTAATTTAAAGGGTACCACCATGTGTGGTGTGGTGCCACAGCTAACTAACTAAACACAGATTTGGGATAAATAAACCCTTTTTGACAGACAAGATCAATGATATGACTTGATCTAACTCTTGTCAAGAAAATCCTCCTTTCATTACAAAAACGTCGGTAAAGGTACTACTTTTGGAAAAAGAAGAAAAAGAGTTGATATTTTCATTAGTTGTGCAACCTGTTAACGCACGGCATGATAAAGTGGTTTTAAAAAATCGAGTATTCAATCGGGTTGAAAGATAGGCCGTTTCGTCTTTACGTAATCAATACGAAAACGAAAGGGACAAGTTAGTATGCACATGTATAAACTCATTCAATGGATCCTATTTGTGAAAAATTCTTGCCCAGGTGCAATACTGATAGCAAGTTACGTCGACTCTGTCAGTTACATACGTCCTACTAACTAACCGGAGTTGAATCAATTACAGGTGGCGCAATAGAGTAGCTTTTGCATTTTACCTCACAAATTTACCGAGGCCTACGATAATTTCTATTTTTTGTCCGTATATTCGATGCGGAAATGAGATTTTTTATAAGCTCACTTTAGCCTTTGGTGAAAGTTTGGGTGTATTTTATATAGTTTTAACATGCAATTCTAGGAGGTTTAATACTTGTAGAAATACGGCAATAGGTGGCTTGAATGAATGAACAAGTACCAATGAATGGAATAGAAGCAAGCGGTTGAGCGAGTACACGTAAATAGAAATTACAGGAGACCAAAGGTCGCGTAGCTTAAAACACCGTTCAATACAAAAGTACTTGCTCAACTCTCCCCTTTTTATCTAACAAATAGCTGGCTTTTAAAGTCCTCCTTATCTTGCCTCAATGTTCCTTGCAAACAAGGGCAGATGATGATAGGAACACAAAAATGAAAGTAGTTTATCTTGAAGTACACATTTTTTAGACATTCAATCAGCTAGCAAACAATTTGTTTCAGGTGGCGAATTCTTGCTCAATTTATTCAGCTTTACGCATGCAGAAGTTGAGTGGATTTTACTTTTTAATAAGTCTGACGTACAAATGCAGTTCTTGCTGACTGCAAGTTAATAGATCTACCATCATGTGCGTATAAGTTAGCAATACGGTAGAACTCGAACATTCTATAAATTTCAAAATATACATTTATCCCTGCAAATTAATTTTGCATTAGGCTAGTTCACTGTACAATTCAAATACAAATCGAATCATTTCTTACCAGAACAGCCATCATCATTTTACGGTACAATAGTTTATTATTAATGCATCAGACGAATCATGTTTGAATTACCTGTAGACCCCCCAATAATTAATAACGAGATTAAAGATTATACAGAGCGTTTTGACTTTCTAGACGAAATTAAAGAAATTGTTCGCAATCAGACCATATTTTCTGCTCAGGGACAATGCAAGTTTCTGATTTTTAACATTAAGGATCACTTAGTCAATCAAGATAGGTGAAACGAAACAGTAGCAAAAGATCCACAACAATTCCAGTTCATCAAATCATCTTATGAGGACTTAATCTTTTGGAAATGAGTGGGTTGTCCTAGACGGAATATCCCTCAGAGGAAGTATTCACAGATTAGAAACAACCACGTTGCTCTAGAAAATTAGGACATTAATGAGCTTGAGGAGTAACTTATTTCAGCAAGAGAATACACGACCACATTGGGATACAAAATCGTTAAATTCACATACCCAAATCAGTTTTCAATTTTTAAATTCAGTCGGAATAGTCTTTTGGGATTCTACACACAAGCGGTACTACAATTACTAGACAAAAAGACTGCTGAAGTTCCTGGGATGACAACACCAGAGATATTGATTGGAGTTTGGAGAGCATGGGACGACAACTCCCATGCATATGGAGAATACCGATGTGGGTAGCCTCAATAACATGATGGATTTGGTTGGCGAGGGAAAGTTATGGCATTTTTTGGCGGCTTCTGATAGAGTCAAGTTGAAAAAATACCTGGAAAGAGTAATTAATGGTAATATTCCCAATGGCCACTTACACTAGCCCTAACGTTAGTTTAAGTGGCCATTGGGAATATTACCCATATTGGGACTGAAGCTGTCCCAAAACTGAAAAACTGCCAACAGCCGATTAAGCTAAAAATTAACACGTCCTCTCGCGACGAGTTCTAAAGCAGAATGACAAATTTGTTCTACATCTACGTTGAACCCAAGGTATATAGAATAGTATTTGTAGAAGGTACGGCAAATAAAGCCAATTTGCTAAGCAACGATTAAAATTGTCGAGTGCAGAAATTCAGTGGGTATTTTTTCAGAATTTACGTAGAGTCATAATGTAGAAATGTTATAATTTGCACAATTTCCTGATTTTGACCGGAATT
>Ga0210040_10002239_pt1 | contig 27572 bp, 19 predicted proteins | sample CryGeyCG12114_NA_FD_185462 | JGI IMG/M metagenome (GOLD analysis project Ga0210040, IMG submission 185462) | Groundwater microbial communities from aquifer - Crystal Geyser CG19_WC_8/21/14_NA (SPAdes) (version 2) | ecosystem: Environmental > Aquatic > Deep subsurface > Groundwater | place: USA... | reverse complement strand
CGACATGCTGTTGATCGTTCTGTCCACGAGACCGTCCTTGTGATACGTGATGCGCAGCTGAAGTCTGAGCGAAGGCTTTCGAGTGTCCCACCGAGCGGTCAAAAGAGACCAGGTAGTGGACATGATCAGATTGCAGGATTAGGAAAAGGTCAAAAACGGCGGCGCCGGCGATAGTTCGGCCACGTTGTCCAGTCGAGAAGAACGCTGTTTGCTCATTCTGGCTGACTTCCTACCGGAGGCCGCAACTGAGGCGGCCAAAGGCCATACTATCCAAGCCCAAACACCACTCTTCTTACCAACCCCTTGTCGATCATATCCTGCAGCCGCTTCTTCCTCTACGCAACGTTCTTCCCAGGCCTAGCACCCTTAAGCAGAACCTCAGGTGTGCTTTCAAGATATGCACCTCCAAGTCGACGAACACTATTGAAAGTACCAAATTTCTCGCCAACAGTTTTGCCACTGCTACAAGTACCACCCCGTTTGCACCATGAGAGCAGCCTCAACGACAATAGCACTATCATTGTGAGGACAGCCATACCGGTGTTCAGAGTCGACAGCGAATGTTCGCTCGTCGAGAAGCGGAAGCAACCATCATCATGTGCGGAACATGAGAGTGGCAGGTAGGATCAGAAGAACGCTTTCGGGGCGTTTATTCATCATATCTATTGCTTCTTTCCTGGATTTCAATGCACCGAAACGTGAACAACTTGAGAAGAGCATCAAGAAACTGGAGGAAATATTGGAGTAGCCGTGAATCATCGAGTTCTAGTCCTTAAAACCAGAGAACGACAGGCTATAAGCTCACCAGGTGTGACACTGGTCCCACGCGACTATCGACCGTCCGCATCTTCCATAACGCTCGAAGTCTGAGCTGCAATGCTTAGGAGCAAGCATGGGTCCGTAAGTAGCTCTCTTACCGTTGCACAATGTTTAGATAAGCAGTGGAGCACTCTTCTTATGAAATAACGAGCAGTCTTATGCCCCTACCAGCAAGTGTACCGGTAGTAGTGAGACTAGATTCAGACCTGTTCGTGAACACTTGTCAACCTCGTGACTGTTGAGCTTCTTCTCAAGGTGTTAGTAATACAATGTGTCTTGAATAATGGCACATACCTTCGAGGGCATAACAGCCGGATCGTTGACTCTCCCAAAAGAGAAGCTCCTGCCAAGCCAAGTTGCTTCACTCAGCGACCACTTGGTCTTGGCTGGTCAAGTTCCTCACCCGGCCGGCTAACCAACAATTCTGGCCTTCTCGCCCTCGAGAAGTACGTCTGACCTTTTTCGACTGCATGAGTTCGTGCTAGGAAGCCCAAAGTCTACGCCGTGTCCGTCCGCAGATCCCGGAAACTATGTGGAGCTTTGGTTTGTCAGCATGAAGCGGCATGGCGTCCTTCAGGCTCCTGGCTTACTGAGAAAGCGACAGTGGGAACGGATACTCGCAATTACGGTTCGAGCACAAGCTTTCCCAAAGTATAGTAGCTGGACATCAGGCGACTAACCAGGTAACCCAGCCGCCTCGTTGACCGGCGGCCTCCTGCAGTGCATGAAGACAGCAGCTCTCGGCCGCTGTCCAGGCGTGCCACATCCCATGCCTGATTACATGGGTCCCAAGATGGGAGCTAACTGTTAGTACTATAGCTTACCCAGACCAGCTTCTTCTCGAGTATGTCAGATTTGCTGCTTTCACTCTAATTCTGGAACCATTTGAAGTCTTCGACATGTCATCTATCAAGCTTTGGTATTCGCCTGGAGCATGCTCTTTGGCAACACATATCTTGCTGAAAGAGACCGGAATGGAGTTCGAGGGCATCAGGATTGGCGGCAAGCAAGGCCTACCGGACGAATTCCGGAAAATCAATCCGAAAATGAAGGTTCCGGTCCTCAGTGTCAATGAGGATATTATCACCGAGACACCTGCCATTATGACGGCGATCAGCCAGCTCTCACCAGATAGACACCTCTTTGGCACCACCGGTATCGAGATTGTCAAATCGTATGAATGGTTGAATTGGCTTTCGGGGACCGTACATGGGCAAGGCTTCGGCGGACTGTTCCGCCCTACCAGGTTCTCCGACGTTGTGAGCATGCACGCCGCAATCCGGGACAAAGGGTGGAAGACTGTGCAAGAATGCTTCGAGGTGATTGAGACGGGGTTGAGTGCTGTTCATGCGGTTGGCAAGAACTTCACTGTGGTCGATCCGTACTTGTACGTCTTCTATCGTTGGGGCGTGGACAACGGGACCGACATGGCTGCGCAGTACCCCAAATATGCAAGGCTTGTTGTTGAATTAATGAAGCGACCAGCGGTCCTAGCCGTGTTAGAGGCTGAGGGCATCTCATCACATGCGCCAAAACTGTGAGCCAGCGAGATCTTGAATGGCGATATACCCGACAATTGGAACGCAAGTGCGGTTGTTGTAGGACCCAAATAGCATTATTGAGCCCCAGGTCAGACATCCATGCCCATAAACAAACCGTCGCCTATCAAGTTATTGGTCGAACAACAGGTCCCACCCAGTTGGAGAAGAGAACAGATTCAGTCCAGGAAAATCCCATTCGAAAATAAACTCCTCAGGAGTGAAAGCGTCCAGCTCTCCTGGTCGTGCCTGATTTCTTGACTCGTACTTCTCTATGCTGAGTCGTAGTAGTCGCAGGTAAACCTCACTAGAGCCATATACGGACGATGCTGTAAGCTCAGTGAACAACGCCCTACCTTTACCAAGCAGATCCTGATCAGCGGCATCAGGCAGCAGAATCGTCAGTTTCAGGAGTAGCAAAAACGAGAACGCGCACTTCGCCCAGACGAAATCCATTGCATACCTCAAGTTGGCATCGCCTGCAACATACAACTGGTGGCGCAACGGTGTTCGTAAGCTCAAAGAGCAAGGCATTGACGCGATGTGGAATGACAACAATTACTACACTCTGCCAAATGATATGCTCCAGATGTCCTTGCAAGGCGCCAAAGCACCAACAAAGGCGAAGAACATGGTAGGACTGTGGGGGCGCGCCATGCAGACGGAAATTATGGTAAGGCCTCATACGAAGGTCTATTGGACGTTGAACCGAATGTTCGCCCTTTCGTCCTCACTAGAAGTGCAAGCATTGGCACGCTTCGGTATTGCTGCAGCTCATGGAGTGGCGACAACATGACAAGCTGGGACAGCATGAAGGGCGCAAACGCCCTGTCATTGACCGCCGGTACTTGCTTGATGCATCAGTACGGCCACGACATTGGCGGATTCGAAGGACCCCAACCATCACCAGAACCGCTACTTCGGTGGGTCCAGCTAGGTATTTACGGGCCCAGGTTTGCCATCAACTGCTTCAAAACATCTCCGCAGGACAATACTAACGGCGAAGTCGTCGAGCCCTGGATGTATCCAGAAATCACGCCACTGATACGAAAAGCAATCAAGCGACGCTACGAGTTGATGCCATATTTCTATTCTCTCGGCCTCGAAAGCCACATTGATGCGTCACCACCACAGAGGTGGATCGGATGGGGCTACGAAAACGATCCCGAAGTGTGGACGAAGCGTCTCAAGCGGGGTGAGGAGCAATACTGGTTCGGCGACACTTTACTCGTAGGCGGCGTGTATGAGCCAAGCGCTTCCGAAGCACAAGTCTACCTGCCTCGTAAGGCAGGCGACCAGTTCGACCACGGCTACGTCAACCTGAATGCACCACATCAATATCTTGCTTCCGGCCAGTGGACGACCGTTTCTTCGCCATGGCAAGATCACATACCAGTTCTTGCCAAGGTTGGGGGTGCACTGCCAGTTGGCAAAGGCGTGCAGACGAAAATGCCTGGTGATGTGGACCGTGCCTGTAAAGTTTTGGAAGAAAATGACTACCGCGGAGTCGAGATATTTCCTCCCAAGCGGAGCTTATACGGCACGAGCTTCTCGAGTTCGTGGTATGAAGATGACGGTCTTTCGCTCAAGCCCAATATATCGAAGTTTACGATCGAATATAGCTCAACCGCCTGAGCAGCCGAGCCGGCGACAGATTCATTTAGCCATGGAAGGAAGTAGTGGTCATTCTGCCACAGGCTGACAAAAGGCATGTAGTGTCAGCCAAAGGTGAAGGGCTGACAAAGCTCGATGCGGATGAAGCCGGCAGAACAAGATATCGCTTTCCTGCGCCATTTGCTATTCCAGAGCAGCAATTGGTGAACGGCTATCATTAAAGAACTGTAGGCCATAAGGCATACTTACCTACCTATGATATTCATCTCGATGTTTGGTTCGACCGTTTTATCGCAGTGTACAGTGAATTGCGGGTAGGCGTAGCAATATTTCCTCGTCGAATAGTGTCCCAGTCCAGGTAAACCGCCCCGGGATGTTCCTCAACCACGCGCCGGAATGGCTGCCGCAACAGCCCCAGAATCAGATGCGTCGATTTGAAGCAGAGCATTGAGCAGATGCAGTATGTTTCGTCCAGTCTGCTGAGTAGAAACACGATCCATAGATCACGCCGTTGGTAGCGTCACCTGGACCAGACCGAGGTCAGCAAGGAGCTTTGCGACCGTGAACGACTAATGAGGTGACCTGTAAGGAGTTACAGAGAAGCAAGCTTTCCCGCAACGCAGAAGGCCTGCTGGGGAGAGGTATGAGAACATACCTTGACCAGCTATCCGCAATCATCGCAGCATCGAGCGACAGAAGACTTTCCCGCTAACACGTGGAAGATCCAATACGCAAGCATCCTGATCTTGACCATCAATCTAATGTGCCAATGCTCATGACTTCCGGAAATGACCCAGGCTTCGAAGTCGTCGCACCGTTCAACGACACGAACCACTCTGTCATCGACCTTGTCAGGAAACACATGTCTCACTCACTCGTGCCGATGCAGGCTAACCATTTCTCTATCCCCTGCCTACCTCCGCAATTGTCGCATTACCCCAATTGGTAGTCCAGCCCACCCAACCACATACTTCTCGATGAGTAGCAACCCGCGAAACAACCTACACCAATATGATAGAGCTCCAGCTCAGGTCCGTTCCATGTCCTGGTACAAGCTCTCCGTTCATAATGCCATGGACATAGGCTTCGCCGAGCAACTTGTAAAACTCACCATCAGTACGACGCAGAATGAAGGGCACCCTTGCACCCTTAAAGATATGGCATTCATCACCAGGCTGAAGTATGAGCGGGCCCAGCCCGAAGTACCCTTTGTGTGTGGCGAAGAAGCTGCGACCCTTGCACGACAGGTTCAGGTCGAAGTAGAACTTGTTCACCTCACTGGAGTTTTCCACGATTTGCTTAAGGTCCGTGGGATTCTTGTCACTCGAGACTAGATCCAGCACCTCGCAGAAGGCGTCAAAATTGTCTTTGTATTGGCGGACGTCGGCTTCCGCTCGTTCGTAGTTCCTCAGGCCAGCACCTAATGACAATGCCAAGGCGAGTAAACGGTCACTCGGAAGATAGTAACACGGCCTCACATCGCGGTTGACATGTGATCTGATGGCGTTGATTGTTGACCTTAGATCATCTCGCATGAGTGCATCGAATGTTTTCTCCGGCCAGTGATTGCCGTCGGCCGGGAATGCGTAAGTATGGTTGACAATATCTACGAACGCGGCGTCCACGACCAATCGATCACCCTCTACCTTCGGCGAGGGAATCGCGTGCTCGGGACCGGAAGCACGATAATAGAAAGGGTGATAGTAGCCCATCGAGTTCCAGACGACACCCATATCCCATCGCACTATCCAAGATGGGAGGTCGTCATCAATGGTGACAGAATCATGCTCCACAGCTGACAAGAATTTCGGGCCAGCCATGGGAAGCACGAGTGAAGTGAATTCTCGAAAGACCTCGTTGACTGGCTTATCGTAGTCTGGCTTAATGATCGGACCGCTGCCATCTTCCTTTTGCAGCAAATGGTGGCCAATGAAGGCATAGATGTGGTCATGCATGACACTGCACTTCAAACCTTTCGCGGCACTCAAGAAATCAACGAGCCCGTATTCGTAGTCAACGTTCGCCTTCCAATCTTTCGACCAATCTACCCAATCCGTGTGGACTGTCAAGAGTGAAATCCCAAACTTGCGTTGCAGTTGCGATGCACAACGGATGATCCACCTCGCCAGTTTCATGAGTTCTCTGTATCTGAATTCATATTTGCCGTACAACACAACAGGATCGACTGCCACGCCGACTTCTTGCATTACCCATGCGCGTGTAAACCACTTGTTCTCGAACAGTGTAGTAAGGGATGACCAGCGAGGGTCTTCGAATAAGGGATCGTCTGAAGCAAGGATGGGCATCTGCGTCACGGACTCGTCATTCGGTGTACGTACCCAATGCTCGTCGATCAAGGTCCTGACATTGCGTGCATCATCGTCGGGAGCGGCACCCATACATACAAGGACCTTCTCAGCATGTCTGTAGACCAGGTTCATGAAAGCCACATGGTGGTTCTTCTCGTTCGTATTTCTCTGATTGATACACACAGCATCTGCCCATACGATTCTAGAACGATCGCTCAGCCTAATGCGCCGAAAAGCAGCATCAAGCGTAGCTGTAATCGAGAAAGGCTTGCCATTGCAAGTTATTGGTACGAGTCCCGGTGATACACCCCAGACATACGAGATAGCCTCGTATGACGGCGCATGCTCCAGCTCGTGAATATGTAGTCGAATGTCAATCTTGTCGCCTGACTCCCCTGGCCTCAGCTCGACGAGTCGGATAATGTGTGCTTTGACGAGCTCAAGGTACATAGGCAAAGTATCAATTGACTGTTCCGGATCGATCTCACGGTTCGCCATCTTGATGGTCTCACCGTATCATGGGAGACCATGAAGGAGCATAAGGGCAATATCCGTTGGACAGCTGTCATGATAAGATACAACGTTGAGTGCAGTGGCCCTTCTTGGATCAGAAGCGGGGTTCCTGCAAGAAATACGAGAAAGAGGAGGAACTACATGTTGATTTTCCCTGTGAAAGCTCGCCAAGCCTGCCGCGCACTCTTGGCAAGAAGCTGAATGGATTGTGCTGTGAGCAAGGATACGGTACGAACATTCAGAGGCAAAGGAATGATGGTTAATGACTGTTTCCTCCATAGCTGGGGATGGAAAGGGCAGAAGCAAGGATCTCCAGAGTCCCACCATCCGCTGCTGGCGCTCAGCTATGGAGACTGCGAAGTCGTGTACACTCGAGTCTCAGAGCTGCGCACCCACTGATTCGGCCCTCTCGAGCACGAATACCATGTGCTGTAGCTTAGGGTAAGTTGACCATCATCCGCAACTTCTTAGCCTCATTGGTCAGTGAAGCTTTGCTTTTGGACCTTCCTCAAGAGAAGGGCTTTAGTCGTGCTTGACATAATGCGGAATCAGAGCTAAGAAGTCTAGCCTGACAGAAGCTCCGTGGCGCCAAACGGTCGAAGGGAGACACTGCTGAGCGATTCGCGACGGCCTAAAGCGGCGGGCTGAGACAAGAATGGGAAGAGGAGACAACACGCTGGGTATCATTGGGCGATGGCTAGACATCAGTGAAGAATCGCTATTGGCAATGCCAAAGTTTCGCGTTACCATGCGCTCTATGCACTCAATGATAACAGCAAGTTAGAATGGGCCGCTACAGGTCGGTCCTAGCCATCGAAAAAGTTGCAGAGAATCATTGATTGCCGGGCCCGACGCATACATTGACACCTGAATCATGTTTCCTTCTTAGCTTCTGCTGCCGCAACCTCAGCATCACTTTTCTCGAATGACCAGCCGTTAAGGTAGCCAGTTCCGGCCGTGAGGTAGGTCGCGAATCCGAGCCAAGCGAGGTACGGCACAAGGCAATACGTCGCCGTCTGATCAACCTTGTTCCAGACATATGCTAGGTAACCCACCGTGCCCGTTAGGGCCACGATATCCACGAGGGCCTCGACAGGTCGTCCCAATCCAAAGAACAAGGGCATGAATAGCTGGTTCAGAGCAAGCTGGATCGTGTAAAGGGTTGCGCCTCGTCTCGTATCTTCGATAACCCGTGGATTCATGCTGGCCATGCCGTTCCTCCAGGCTGAATGCGCGGCGTATCCCATTAGAGCGTACAATGTCGTCCACACGGGCGCGAAGATCCACGGTGGCGGACGAAGCGGAGGTTGTTTGATCGCCCGGTACTTTGCCTGAACATCTTTTCGGAACGTGTGACGTTCTGGGTTCGGTGCATCGGAGGTTGATTTAGGCGTGCTTTTGCCTGGTTGCGAGAGCAGTCCCTGCCCGAGTCCTAAGCCAACAGGTAGGAGTATTGATATTGCCGGACTGTTGAAGACTGCTGCGGGCAGCGTAAGTGAGGGTATATACGACATGCTGGCTGAAGTCAATGCGCTGCTAGTACTGTTGAAGGACGCGAAGAACAGTGATCATGACTGAGATGAAAACAGATATGTTTGTCCGCGGTCAACGCGTCGCGCCGATGACGTAAGCAAGGGACCCGTCAGGTGACCAACATCAGCCGACACTCGGCAAGCTACGGAATACGATGGAGGGCCAAGCCCATCTTTCCTCGATTCAAGATACAGCCATGTGATGACTACCAATGTCTTTTGGCTTCGCAGAGAAGAGCTTCTGTTGGGGAGCTCCTAAAGAGCGCAAGAGCACCCACGTGAATAGGAGTGACTTGACTCACGCCTGTTTTCAATTATGAAAAGTTGTCTAGCCTTCTGCAGGCGCATAAGCCTAGGCCAATGACCTCTCTGGTATGAACAGCATCATGGGACGGGCACTCGGAAATCGTTCAGTAAGTCGAAGCCGTTATATCAGATTAGAATCGTACTGCTCACAGGTTTGGACGCTTCAAAATGGGTGAGACTATTTGCCTAGATAGGAAGGGAGAACAAATCAAGACCAGATGTTATTGCTGTGCAAACCTTACCATCACAGGAGCTGTTGGATGCTGCGTGGGCAGCTGCTTCATATCCGCCTCCCATTTCTCAGGCGCCGCATCGGCCCAGCCTAACCATGCCTTCAGTCCTGCTTTGGAAATATCACCCTCCATACTCCACCCACTCGTCAGGCAATGTTCGCCAGTAAGCAACACGATATCCCTGACAAAATTCTTGCCCAAGCAGGGCTTGGCGCCCGCACCAAACCCAAGTGGTTCAGGAACATCATCGCTCATATATCTGAGCGGTTCAAAGCTCGAACAACTCTCACCGAAAACTGCTGGATCCCTTCCACCTCCCACAAAATACATCCACACGTCCCAGTCTTTGGGGAGCAACGTACCGGCCTCACCATCTCCACCATCCACCACCATGTCTCTCGTGACCCGTCTCATCACCCCTACGATTGGTGGACTCAGCCTCTCAGTTTCAAGGTAAATACTTCTCAACACTTTGCGCCTTTGGTCGATCTGACCACGTTCGGCCAACGCCTTCAGGTCATCAGCGATCTTCACTCCTCCCATCTCGAAAATGAATAGGTTCAGAAAGAACGCAGTCAGCAAGGATGCAAGCCCCTTGGCCGCCAGACTACTCGTCATCATCAAGACGTGGTCCCGCACCTCGTCCATCTGCTGCTGACCTTGCACATCCAGAAATGGCCTCCTTCTACCACTACCGTCAGCACCTCCAACCGTTCTATCAGCAGCCCTGTCTCCCTGTAACGCCTGCAGTCTGTGCGTGATCACCCCCTGCAACTTCTTTCTTGCATGAATCCCCTTTGAGCGCGGAGACCGGAAAATCTTCGTGTTGACGCTAATCGGCATAAGCGAAAACTGACCACGGAGCAGATCCTCGTGCAGACTCTGCACTTCCGCGAACAGTTTGTCATCTCTATCCGGCGACAGACCGAGAAATGTATCAAGCAGGATACGCCACGCAAGTTTCTTCATTGTCTCGTACAAATCAATCGGCGAGTTGAGCGGAACACACGACCCATCATTGAAGAAGGAGGCTACCACACTCGACGCTGATGATTGAGACCCGAGCACCAATGCATGGAGAGACTCCATTCTCTCATCCCAAACATTCCGCATTCTCGCGTGGGGACAGCCATCCGATAAAAGTAGATTCGGAGGAGGGAAGAACTCAGTCATTAGTTCATCGTAGGCCTGTGAAGCGACGTATGGTGGCTGAGAACCAGACTCGCCGCTGTCATTTCTGCTGGCGTTCAGGATTGCTTGTATCTGTTTGTATGAGCTCACGACGGCGACATTGCGGTTGAGGATTTTTGCGCGGATCGGTGTACGCGGATTTGATGCTGAGGCATTCTCGCTCTGCCATTGCTGGACACGGGATGTGATGAAGGCTTCTGGCGAGGAGTGGAAGGAGAAATTCTCTGTGACGCCGCGTAGAGAGCTGGAGTTCCCTACGGGGAGTTGAGGTGGTGGTCTAGATGACTCGGGATTGTAGTCTGACGTCATGAGGTGCACTTCGGTTGCATTGCTTCGATATCTTCTCTACCAAGATTGAATGTTCTATGGTGGCGGTGGTGCTCGTTGTGTGAACGCTGCTTTACATATCGAATTCGTACAATATGTGGCAGGTACTGTGTGAGGGCTGTTGGGCTGCCGGTAGCCCAAGAACATGCGGGACTTTTGATTGGATGCATCGGGTGTGGCGCGAACCTAGTTAAATGATGACTTCACTTACCCGCATGCTTACACATGTGGGCAGGATGTACCCAGCTTGGCGGTAGTCGGTACCTCTGCCAATAACTGCCACTAGTAGAACGTTGTGTGCTTACCTGTTCCCAAGAGACGACTATTTAGTAAGGTAAACTCGACGGACAACGCTCGATGGCTTTCGAACGACAGCACGTCGGCAAAGGCGTCGACGACAGATACGAAGCTACCAAAGTCGATCATGAGCAGGAAACTTCACCATCTCCTCACAGCAAGCCAGAGGCAACCGTTAGTCAGAAGATCCATATCGCGGTCTCCATAGTCTTGTTGTTCCTCAACTACTTCACGGCGCAATACGACAAGTTCATCCTCTCCTACTTTCAAGATTCCTTCAGCCAATCGCTTAATCTCTCCTCACCGGAATATGGCGTCCTCTCCGGCTATGCAACAGGGATATTCTACGCTCTTCTCGCCCTGCCCATCGCCTTCCTAGCTGACTACTTCCCATCAGCCCGAGTCTGGACTCTAGCCATAGCCTCAACATGGTGGTCATTGTGCGTCGTCTTTCAGTCCTTGTGTCACAACTTCTGGCAGGTGCTTTTGGCGAGAATTGGAATGGGTGTCGGTCAGTCATGTGTCGAGGCATTGAGCATCAGTCTGATCAGCGACATGATCCAGTGGCGCAACGTGTTCCTGGGGACTAGTGTTTTCTATGTTGGCGTGTACATTGGTGAGGCTGTTAGCGGGCAGATTGCGATTGCCTTTCCGGACAACGAGGATGGATGGAGGATTGCGTTGAGAGCGATTGGGATAACTGGGATCGTTCTTGCCTTTTTGGTCAGGTTGGTGGTTCGTGACCAACAAAGGCAGGACAGTATTGTGGAGAGTGCAAAGAAATTTGAAGTGGGGACAGTACCAGCTCGACAACCCAACAAGCTCTCTGCAGCACGGGATGAGCTGCGCGGTACAGTGTCCTATGTGCTGCGTATGCACTCATTCTGGCTTCTGGTTCTGTCTGCGGCGTTTCGTCAGCTTGCTGGGAATGTGTTCGGCTACTATATGCCGAGCTACCTCGCCAACACATACCCTGCGAAGCCAGAACTTCTCTCTCGATATGGCATCATTGTCGGAGTCGTGGGCTCGGTCACCGTTCTGTCTGGAGGAGCATTGACTTCATTGCTTTGGCACAGGACAAAGCTTACTCCATTGTACCTGACAGGCATCGGCGGCATGGTCAGCAGCTTGTTCGTTCTGCTCATGATCTTCTCTCGGGACATTGCAGGCGGTGACCAGGATCGTGGCATCAAGATCCTGTACGGCGTGATGAGTCTTGCGTACCTAACGGCCGAAACGTGGCTGGGCGCACTATTTGGTCTCGTTGCGCTCTTGCTTCCACCGAGGTACAAGACTTTTGGTTTGGCAATTTGGAGTACCGTCCAGGTCTTGGTCTATTCGGCAGGCCCCCAAATTATTGGCCTTGCGCTGAGAAACACAGATGTGGCAAGCCCAGCCTACACCAAAGACACTCAGGTAGCTCTGGCTGTTATCATCCCAATCGGCTATTGGGTTGCAGGCATCGGCTTTCTGTGCTCTGTGCCATTACTACGCAAAGACCTCTACCAAATCCCGCGACATAGTGTGGAGCGACGGAAGAAAATCGGAGTGACAGTTTTCGGGCTTTTGGTTGTGTCGATGGTGATCGCATTGTTTGTAGCTAGTATCGTAATTGCCACCAAATGAGAGGTGCACGCCATCACTGAACTTGGTAGCAAAGCAGTGTTTCAACGCTTTCTGCTCTTCGCCCAGTACTCTTCAATGAGACCAGTAAGGTCACTCGCAAAGCATGGTGCGAACATATCTTTCCACCAATTATTATGGCGGTGACTTCGTAGACCGAGCTCGTCAAGCAAGTTGTCGGTGTACGGAACAAGATCCCAGTAGAGCCAGTTCCCCAGTTGCCCCTTCGACAGGTAGCGGAGGCGATCCCAAGAAACCATGTGGGCTACTGACACTTCCATTTGCGCTTTCGAGGGGAGCGGCAGTGTTCCATCAAGCGCAGATACAGCGTACAGCGCCTGCACTTCTGCGCATCGAAAGTTGTTCCCTAACAGCATCTGACCAACAAACACAATAGACCTATCATTGATAGGGAGGATGCCTTTATACAGTCGTAAAGGTGTGATGTTGCTTGCTGAACCTTCCTTGTGATGAGGTGGTCGATTTTTCAAGATCGGAAATCTCGCGACGACGTTCTTCGCTGCAGCGATCCACAACACATTCCAATAACTTGAGAACAGATGATGCTTCTGATTTTCTGGCACCGAAAGGCCGAGTGATACCACTAGATCTTGTTCGTCTTCACGTACCCGGAATTTTGGATGAGATCTCTTCCAGCCCGTGGCGAAGATCACGCTGTCGGCTTGCACATCAGTCCCGTCGGCAAGCTCCAGCCCATGACCAGTCATACACTTGATATCCTGCCGATGCACCTTGACATTGTGTGCAATTACGTCAAAGAAATCACCTCGCTGGCAGATGCCCGTGGAGTCGTTCTGCCAAAAGATGTCCGTATCTGGTTTCAAGTTGTAGAATCCGTTCTGTCTCCCGTCCTCCCTGTCATAGTTGGCCAGAGCACGAGCCTTCCGATTGATAGCCTTCCATACCTTCCTGATGACGGCCCGCCCCAAATTGGTGTGGTACAAAAAGCGCCCCAGCCATGTCTTTGATTCATCAAGGAACCAGCTGACGAGGAAGTGGGAGGTAAACCGGTTGTAGAAACTCTCGTTCGCGTTGTTGTAGGGCCACGAACCTTTTGCTGAAACAAAAGCTGCAGGGCCGGCACCGCTCCGTCTAATGATCCAGTCAACCTGATTGCCAGCTTTGGCACATGCATACGCGACATCAGCTGCGGACTTCGCACCACCAATGACTGCGACCCTTAGAGGCTCCTTGGACCTCAAGATAGAGTCTTGCTGACGTCCAAAGTCCTTGACATGTAGCATTTGCCCTCCATATTTGTCCTGACCGGGGATTGAAGGCACATTCGGAGTTGAAGTAAGCCCAGTAGCATCGATAACTTTGCGTGCGACAAATTCAGCAGAGCTTAAGTCACCGCCCCGGTGCTCTCTGACGTGCAAGACCCATCCTTCCTCGACTTTGCTCAGTGTTTCGACCTGCGAATGGAGACGGATCCTCGCTGCTAGGGACCGTCCAGCGTAGATCTTGGAACCAACATAAGACTTCAAATAATCAGCCACGTATCTTGCAGGAAAGAAGTCATGATAGGTGTCAGATTTTGGAACGCCATTTAAAGGCATATCCGAGAACTCTAGAATGCCGAGAGGTGTTTGTGTCCAGAAGGCATCGTAGACGCGCTCTGGGTCATAGTGTCAGACTATTCTGAGCATGATGAAGTTCCTCACCTGACGACCATACACCACCGACATCTCCACTTGCCTCAAACACTATGACTTTGTCATTCTGATGAAGTTCCAAATATGTTCGTGCAGCTTGGATGCCATAGATGCCTGCGCCAATGACAGCAAGGTCAAACTCCTGCAGACCTCCATTAGGAGGTTCGGTGGACATGATGTCTATCAGCGCGGTCTTGTTCTAGGTTTCGTGCCATCTGAGAAGAGCGTAGGGTGGGATGGATCATTGCTGATCATTATTGTATCTCTGGTGCGGTGTCACTGGTGAACACAGAACATTAAGGCACCTAATATTAGGGATGCTCGGGCATGGAGATTAAAAAGCTTAAGGATTGAAAGCTTATTTAATAGCCACCGGCCAGCCCGGCAATAGTGATGACGCCACCTACCTTTAGCAACCCACCTGCCTCATGCCATTCAGATGAGTACATCTCAACGTCCACTGCATCAACATGTCTCAGAAGACTCTGTACGTTCTCTACAATGCGGACAGCACGGTCCTCGGCAAACTAAAGTACGGATATCGCAAGGTCACAGGATCAGGCGACGAGCCAGCATGTGCTGTAAGCACTCACTTGTACTTGCACAAAGGTGATGCTTCACTTACACGGGCCTAACCAGCACACTCATAGGCATGCGACATCACGCACGGAGGTCTCTCTCTATCTGAGTCACCTAGATGGCTAGAAGCCAAGAAGGAGATCGAGGACAACGGCGTCAAAGTGGTGCAATGGCATAGAGACGAAATCTCGCAAAGTGTGAAAGATTTTGTGAAATCCAACGGCATCCGCTACCCAGCCGTATTGCTCGATGGCAGCGACGGTAGCTATATCACCATCATGACGAACACGGATCTAAACGCTTGTGCCGGCGATCCCAAGGTGTTGGTGGGGGAGTTGTACAAGAAGAATATTCTCTCGGACAAGAAGCCCTCTTTGTAGCGAAGTAGTCATCAATCACATTATATCTCGACATGCTCCGTTCTCAGGTTGGTTACTTCATAACGGGCACCAGCCAGACTACCCTCTGACATATGCCGATTCCCACAAGCCCGGCCATAATCCAACACACCCACTCAGTCCAAGCAGGCATACCAAGCATAACGGTAAACAGGATCCCACTCTCCATCCCCTCAACCAATGCGGGCCTCATAGCCACACTCGTCAACTCCTTAACCTTGACCTCCCTCTCATTCTGTCCCATAGTGTCGTCGCCCCCTCCCTCACTATCAGAAATCGCCGCACCAGCCCTCCGTTTCTCTACCACCGCCGCCACAAAGAACAACACAAAATTATTGATATGAAAACTCGCCTCCACAACCGCTATCGATAGCCAGAGGTGCCACGTCTCCCCTTCTTCCGCAGCAGTAGACAGTCCACAGCATATTGGGATGAGAGAGTAGACGATGAAATCGCCGAGTAGGTCTAGGAAGCCACCGAGGTCGGAAGGCTGGTTGCGGTGGCGTGCTACTGCGCCATCTAGACAGTCGAGGGCGCGGTTGAGGAACCAGAAGGTGATGGATAATGCTGTGTGGTTGGTGAGGGCGAAGAGGCAAGATATGAGGCCGGAGATGAAGGCGAGTAGCGTGAGATGTAGTGGGGTGATGGCTTGTGGGATGAGTCGGGAGATTGGATTGAAGATTTGGTCTTTGAGTGGTCGGAATTGGATGTCGAGCATTCTGGCCGGGTGGAGAACTATATTGATGGACGGATTTACATGAGATTCATATCATGTGTATGACAGGGTCGCGATGTACAAGGTGAAGTTTGACTTCAATGTACCTGTGACGAAATCGAGCTTACTCATGCTCCATAGCACAGTTGGCGGCCAAGGGTTGGCTTCTTAGTCAGCCCAAGCTTTTACACCATATTTTCCCACGAGAGCGAAAAGTACGCAATTTTGATTGCATACTGTATACCTTCTACTCGGACGGCTGTCTACTCCTCAAAAGCGCCTTACCATATTCCAACGCACCATCGCACCACTCGAAGTAGGGCTCTAACCCTCCCTCACCACCAGCATGGTGTCTAGCATGCTTCCTCGCTCCTCCGCCCCAACCTCTTGGAAGCACCTTCTCATACCCCCAAGGTAGATCAAGTCCACTATGTATCTCCACTAGCAGCCAGACAAACAGCGGCACGAACAACGTCCGTGTCAATACATGACTTCTGATAATATTGAGCGAGAAATTGGCCAGGAGCACCAACCCCATCCGCTCGAAAATGTGGAGTTGGTTCGTGACCTGAGGATGAATCTCAGCGTGGGTATGGTGCGGGGCATGCCACAACCTGATACCTGGAAGAACGTGCATCGCTAGATGGAAGGCGAAGAATGCTGCGTCGTAGATTACGAAGCTGGCGACCAGTTCGAGGGCCAGACGACGGCTGCTTGGTGCGACGTCGGGTAGTGCTCGTTGCGTCTGTAATGGCGATGAAAAGCTGAAGTTGTGGACGGAAGGCATGAGGAAATTGACCTGACAGGTGTTGCCTCTGCAGTTCGATCGTGCGAGCGCTGGATCATAGTTGCCGGAGCTAAGCATGGCCTCAAGAGGAACACCTGCAAATTTCTTGATCATGGTCAAGTCAAGGAGGAGAAGTGGTACAATGTAGGTAAGACCCTCAAGCAACCGGCTAGCTGGTCTTCGCATACCGTGAGGACGAGAAGCGGGCTCGTCCATCTTCTTGGTCAGATCCAGGAAGAGTGGAGGGAAAATGTAAGCGAGACCTTGAGGCAATCGATTTGATGGTCCCACCATGCCTCCAGGACGGCTAACTGGCTCATCAGTCTTCTTGTGCTTGGCTGCTAGACGCCATTCCGGATGCTGGAGGAAGACCACTGTTATCAGAGGCTCGACCATTGCATAGCAAAGGACGGTCCAGAATGTTTCGAAGGTCGAGGCTTGGTAGAAAGCATTGCTCTTCAACGCTGCCCACAAGTGGTCAAGGGAAGGCTGGTAAAGGGCCGGAAATACTATGGCACTCCCAAGGACTGTTGCGATGGCAACACGCAGGATGGTGGCAATCTTGTTTGACATTGTGAGTCTGTTGTCCCATCTTCGGTCAGAAGATATTTTAGATTGCAAGGAAGCATCATTGTGTCTGCTGTTAGTAGGGCCAAGAACGATCATGACCTCACCAGTGGACTGTGAAGTTTTTACGAAGTGCTACGGTTGCTCGGAGTGACATTGCGTGAGCGTTGACACGAAACACTCGCCGTAGAGCGCTCGCCCTCTCGATCATGAACTCGTCCAGTGGGCGCGGAAGAACTCTGATAGAGGCCCTCAGAGCTTCGAAGCACAACTCAGAGGCGTATACCTTCCGGCTTTCATCATGACTAAGAGCATAGCCGACCTTTTCGTCCTGCGCAAGGTCCATATCTGGGGCAATAAGCCCACCTAGACTCGTGCGACGACAGGTACTGCACTGCTTGGTCTTTTAATGGAGAAGGTTGAGCTGCAGAATCCTTAGCCAACCTTGCATCTCGCGAGATGTCCCACGACTTTCTGTAACTTAATGCACCGCGTCGATATGCTGTATTCCCGCACAGGCCCCGTTCTGCGTTCCCCGTACCCCCCATAACTATGCGTGTCGTTGCATGGCGCATCTCTAACTTATTGATCTACAGACAACAATCTTTGTTTAGCTTTCCATTCTCTCATACAGTAGAACGGATACATCTCATTTCCTACCCTTCCTGATTTATCCTGCATCAAGTTAGGAACCCTACCGATAAAATCGGCCCAATCTCAAGCCTGAAGATCCCTTTTCGTCACCGAAACAACGGCGCAACTTAATTACGCTTAAGCTTCGTAAGCATATGCTCGGACTCGGCAGGATCATCAAGCAATTTTGATCAGGGCTGTGATAGGAGATCTGAATTGCCGCGCCTGTGGCTTGAGGACGGTCGCGCTGCTCGTGTCAGATACCGTGTGGTGGCCGTTTGTTGTCCTGTGCAGGCCATTCCGAGGTGGATTGCTTCGATGAATAGCCTTCGAGAGGAGAGATCCCAGGGAACGTTATGCAACGGGTATACATGAGCAATGGTTTTGAAGCAGGGGAGCTAGAGGAAATAGTGTAGAGAGGCAGACAAGCACGGGACAGCCAACGCATCTTGCATGTATGAATAGTAGTATGCATTATATCCTATCTAATAGGTTTACAAGGCTGCTTGCCAATAGGTACAGGGTTATCCGTCATTAGAAGTCGTTAGATGTCCTTCGCGCGAGGTTGTGAACGCACAAGTCCTCCAGTATGGTGTCGGTATGTTATTTGACTAGCAGAATGGGGCCTCGCAAGGCAAGCCATATTGATAGGTGGTATAGATACCAATAGGGCACTGGTCGTAGTCCTGGAAGAACTCGAAGTTGGTGTCGTTGGTAGACGTCATGCCAGCTACACAGGTACCAGCACCAACGAAGCATGGGCCGACGTCAATGGTGTAAGCGAAGCCAGGCTCCATGTGAATAGGTGGGAACTCTGGGAATGGACCAGGCTCAGGCTGGTTGTTGTATGTCGTCGAGCCGTCGGGGCAGCTGCCTGGGTTGTAGCCCTTGAAGAAGAATGATCCAGCACCGGAGTAGGTGTATGACGAGGTCTTGAGCTGTGACTGCCTGGGGAAGAGGAACTCCAATGTGCAGTTGGCGTCAGCTCGAGAGGCTGGGACGTCGAAGCTGAAGATGGTGGAGATATCGTTGGGTGTGAAGATGCCGTTGTACTGAGGGCCATAGGCCTTGTCTGGGTTCTTTTCTGATACTTGTGTGATGTAGTGGGGGAATTCGAATTCGCCTTCTGTGAGGTAGCCTGGGCAGCCGTCACGCTTGTTGCGTGTCCATTCGTTGTTCTTGAGCTCTCTCTTGTTGATGAGCTGGTATGGAGCAGCGGCGACTGCGCCGGCAAGCGCGGCAATAGCGAGGACACCCTTCATGTTGGTTGGCGATAGTGCTGAGTGGAAGACTGGTTATATGCTTCGATGTATTAGGTGATTAGTTTAAGATGGCAGCTTGTGAATGATGGTAGAAGAGATCAACAAGCACAACGCGCACGGCCAGCCTCTTATGTATCAGAAGAACAAACGAGGCAAGCTTTTATCGGTACCTCTTGGCCAAGAGAAGCCTGCCGAAATCCGCTCACAGTCCAGGTTTGTTCAGGATGATAGCCACCAGAATGGATTGTAAACAGCCTCATCCATGCTCAGTGGAGAGATCCATAAGACACTGATCAATGGCCCTCGACAAAAGAGAGTCTTCTGTGCAGGACTGGGAAGCGAGAAGGAGCACCGCCGCACCGGTTGACGCCAGTAGCAGGCCGGCACATGCAGGAGTGCACAGAAGCTTGTCTGATTAGCTTACTGTATAACTGGGCTGCCGATCACCCTGAGTGACTCAGAAGCGGGTTCGGGTACCTGCGCTGGACCCACTTCGCATTGCTTCGCCTGCCACGACCAACGCTTGTTGCGGCCTCATAAAACATTGCCTCGCTGGGCGCGATTGCAGTGGTGGCTGAACGATGAACTACTTGCCAGTGTCTGAAACAGTAATCCGATGGTTCACGTTCAGCTCCTATGCATACTTTTGACCATTTCCCCTGGTTGACGTGACATCAGATGCCGGAGCGTTAGAGACTGCGAATAAGGTTTAGACGAAGCATAGCGCCGAGATAACAGCCAAATGCTTGCTGTTTCTCCAACCTGCAATCTCGAATATCCAAGCATCCGACGAACGTGTTTCAAGGCTGGCAATGTCATCGCAATTCAACGCACACAGCTTAACTGATCCTTCTGATTGTTGCACATAGCATCTTCGCCCGATCGCGCAATATCGCCTAGTGTCTTGCCACAGGCGTTCTGAGAACCTAACCGTTTATGACCGCCCTGTTACACGCCAGCCTGATCACAGCCAGGCAAACCAGACAAATACGGCCGCCAAGCGGATAGCGCAACTTATAAACCAATTAGAAGGAATAACGGGGGATAACAGCTAGATCGGGATGGGCTGATCCCTATGCTCCCTCCTGCTCCTAGGGAGCAGAAGGAGCAATACGGAGTACGTAAAGGATATATACTAGTTCGAGTATAGCTACTTATTTAGATAGACTCTTCGTAGTTAACTTATATTATACACTTACTCTTACTAGTTCTAGCTAGTTCCTAGATCCATATTATAACCCTCTACTATATTGTTAGAGGCACTCCTTAAGACTAACTATATAAGGATAGTTAGAGCCTTAGAGGTACTTTAGGTAGGTGTTAGCTATTGCAAGGTATAGGGTAGTGTATAGTAGAGGGTAATAATGTAGATCTAGAAACTAGCTAGGACTAGTAAGGGTAAGTGTGTAACATAAGTTGACTACGAAGAGTCTATCTGAATAAGTAGCTTCACTCGAAGTAGTATATATCCTATACGTGCTCTGTACTAGATATCTCTATCCTAGCTAGAACAGAGGTCACAGAGACAGAGGCCTCCTGCCTCATTAAGCCCGATTTAGGGAATACCCCTTCCAATTGGTCCATCAGTCGTACTAGCCGCTCGGCGGCCCTGTTTATCTAGTTTACCTAGCTGTAATCAGGCTAGCGTATAACACTATCCCCCTTTAAGGATAGTTCTTATCCTAAGAACGATTCTTAGCAATAACATAAGAAGTCGCCTGCGCCTATATATTGGTCGTAGGTCTTCTCCAACGATATCTTCTTCCTTTCGTATTCAAAAATCTGGTCCTATACGTTCGACTCTGCAACGCTATAACTAAGCTTAAAAGATCCTAAAGCACGGTCGTAAAACTATAGCCCCCTGCTTAAACTGTCGCCGCGTCGGTGCGCTGTGTATGATGTTAAAGGGTTAGGTGCGATGCAGTTACTATACCCGGAAGAATATGTTATGCGACGGTCAGTACTCGGAAGAGGAGTACCTATTCTTAGAGAACAGGAAGCGTTAGCTTCGTAATCAGGCTCGACAAGAGCGTAATCGATTAGGGGAGTTAGCAATGTCCATTCTACAAGCGCAGAAGCGATTAGGCGACATCGAACGTCAGGTAGAAAACTTGACGTAAGCCCAAAGTGATATAGTGTTGCGCGAGTCGCTTATAATAGATGCGTTAGATGCCGAGGCGGGGTATGCTTCGGATAAGCCTAAGCTGTCATCATCTATAGATTAATTCGGTGGCCAGCTCTTCGGCGTTAACGATAACCAGCTTTCGGCTTTTCTAGCACTAGGGTCCAGTTCGGGTTTTAGCGGTAAAACGCGGCAACAAACTCCTCAGGTATATGTTCTACTAGTTCCTATGTATTCTCTAAGTCTTTATATCCTAACTATTTAACTAGGTATCTTAGTTTGCCCTATCGGTTCTAACAATCCAAGATTTTATCGAAATTATAGATTTCCTTCTCATCGTCCTTATTCAGCTATAGTATTATCTAGAGTTTAGCGTTTTTTAGTGCCGGTTTAAGGAGTAAGATGTGGAACGTTAGGTGAATTCGCATATTCTTTAGTAGGTCTAGGATGAATATCACTAGTCCTTTCTTCTCCTTAATCTTAAATAGTCCAAGCTTTATATAGTCTAATTTCGAGCTTGGTCTCTTTATCTTAATGTTTTTTCTAAGTAGGTAGACGGGGTCCTCCTCTTCTAGGGTCGGTCCCGCGAGCCTTTTCTTATTTGCGTATTTTACGGATCTTTCCGCAAGGAACTTAAGGTCGGTCTTAAGTTCTTCGTAGAGTTTATAGAGTAATTCAACCTTAATAGTTACTTTCTAGTTAGGTTAAGGCGAGGGAACGTCCTCGAGCCTCGGGTAAAATCTATAATTAGCATAGAACGGAGTCTTACTATTTACTAATTTATAGTTATTAAAGCAGAATTACGCAACTAGAAGTAGTTCTACCTAATTATTTTAGCGATAGTTAATATATCCTCGAAGATATTATTCGAGGGTTTAATTAGTTTATTCGGTTAGACTATCGGTTTAAGGGTAGAACGATATCGATATCTTATGTTTAGTTGCCAATAGCTTTATTAAGGATTTCCAGAATTTAGACGTAAAGAGCTTATCTTAATCGGATATAACTTCTTTAGGCATTCCATAGTTTGCGAAGACTGTACGAAGGAATTCGTAAGCAAGGTCTTCGGCGGTTAACGACTTAAGGTAAGGTTTAAAGTAGGAATACTTCGTAAGTCGATCGCAGACAATAAGGATACTATTATAAGTTACGCCCGTAAGGGGCTCTTTTGACTTAGGTAGCTTCACAATAAAGTCTAAAGTGATTGATTTCTAGGCGCCCGTAGGTGCCTTTAGGGGTTGCAGTAAGCTATACGGCTTATATCTACTATGCTTAGTTTTATTGTAGATATCGCATTCTTTAATCTATTATTTAATATCTTTTCTAATTCCTTTCTAATAGTGGTTTCGGGTAATTAATTTAATAGTTTTATTAATACCTAGGTATCCTACTAGAGGGTCGTCGTAATAAAGCTCGAAGGTCCCCTTTCGGAGCCCTTAGATCACTGTTTCGTTAGAGTTCGGTTAGTAATACTAGCAGCGTAGGTCTATATATTAGTTATAGTTGATGCAGACCCGTTCCGATCCTCTACAATTTTAATATTTCTAAGGTTCCAGAGTTGCTAGTATAGGCTATGCGTACGTGAGGTAATCGCCTTCTTACTTAAGCATAGTAAATAGGTCGGGTTTAAGGTCTTTCATATAGTTCGGTCGTCGACTTAAGGTATCGGCTCGGCCGTTTTCTATACCTTTAATATGAAAGATCTAGAAATTATATATAGCTAGTACTTCGGCCTATCGTACTTATCTTCGGTTTAGCTATTTAGTGGTGTTCTAATACAATAGGTTCTTATAGTCGGAGTATACCTTAACCGTATGCTTTAGTCCTTCGAGGTATACTCTCTAATATCGAAAGGCTTCGATAATAGCTAGGAGTTCTTTATTATAAACATTATAGTTTAATTCTAGTCCCGTCATCTTCCGAGAATAGTAAGCGACCGGGCGGATCTTCCCGTCGTCGCAGACTTGTATGATAGTAGCAGCGATTGCTCTATTAAAGGCGTCTATCTCTAAGATCGTCTAGAGATTAGGGTTAAAGATAGTTAATAGGAGTACTGTAGTAAAAGTATTCTTTAATAGTACGAAGGCTTCTCGGGCCTTTGTTATTATAGCGAATGCGGTATCCGATTTCTTTATTAGGTCTATAAGTAGTACCGCAATTCGTGAATAGTTCTTAATAAATCGTTAATTAAAGTTAACGAGGCCAAGGAAAGCCTATATATCCTTGATAGACTGAGGTTTCGGCTAGTTAAGCACAGCTTTAATCTTCTCGAGGTCCATCCGTATTCCTTCTCGGGAGATAATATATCTAAGGAATTTAACTTTAGTCTTATAGAATTTATACTTCTCTATTTTAACCGATAGAGAGTGGTCTTTTAGTGCTTATAGCACCCTTTTAATATATTTAACGTGTTCTTCGTATATTTTTAAGAAGATGAGGATATCATCTAGGTATACTATATAGAAGATGTCTAGATAGCCGAGTAAGGCGTTATTAATTAGCTTCTAGAAGGTGGCTAGTGCGTTAGTTAGCCCGAAGAGCATAACATAATATTTATAGAGTCCGTAACGAGTACGGAAGGCAGTTTTCTATTCGTATCCTTCCTTCATTCGGACCCGATAGTAAGTATCTCGGACGTCGATAGCCGTAAAGAACTTTACGCCTTAAAGGCGGTCCTGTAGTTTATCGATCTAAGGAAGTAGGTATACGTCTTTAATGGTAATATCGTTAAGTTTTCGGTAATTAACGCATAAACGGAGGCTTCCGTCCTTTTTTAGTACGAATAGGATTAGGTATCCTGCTCTTACCTTATCGAGATCGTATAGCGCGGCTCTAATATAGCCTTTTACTAAGTGTTTCTTTAGGTATTCCCAAAGAGCTTCTTCCTCTTTACCTAAGAGTGAATATAAGGGTCCTACGTATAGGTGCTTCCCTTCTTAAATGTTGATTTAGTAGTCCTATAGTTTGTGTTTAGGTAATGCGTCGACACCAAATTTTTCCTCGAATAGCTCTTAGAATTCTTTGTATTCGGCAGGATATTATACGAGCTCCGTTATAGCTAATATTCTTCCTGCAGGTCGCAACCAGATTGCTTTAGTAAAAGGAGTCGCCTTTCTAGAAGAGTCGCTTCCGTAGTTACATCGAGAAAATAGGAGTCTATTCTTACTCTAATTAATTTCTAGGTTATAGATCTTTAGCCACGATATTCCCAAAACGACATCGTATTTCATATCAACGATGTCTAGCGAGAGTCGCTCGCTATAACCATTAACCTCTAGGGTTATAGTGCGGAGTTCTTAGTTCACCTTAGCGCAGCTATCCCGGGTAATACTAGAAAGATTATAAGGAATCGCCTTATTCTTTCGAAACGTAGCTAGTTTATTAGCTATACGTTTATAGACGTAAGTCCCTAAGGCTCTAGAATCAATAAGAATTGTGACGTTCTAGTTATCGAGTATACCGCTTAAGACGATATAGCGTAAGTGTTTTAGTCCTACGGTATTAAGTTCTTCCTCGAATATCGGTTCGAGGTGGTAGGCGGGCTTAAAATTAAGGCTCGAGAAGTACCGCTCGGCTCTTTCTCTACCTATTCTTTTAGGTAATAGAGGTGTTTGACGATCTAATAAGTACAGTCCTCGTCCTCGCAATCCCTAGGTTGTTATCGGGAAGCTTAGTTAGCTTCCTCCCTACTTATTCCTCGATGTCGTCGATAGGGATCGTAATAGCAGATATAATAATATAGTATCCTTCTAAGCATATATATATTTTACCTTATACATGCGTATTCTCCTTAAAGGTACCCTTCTCGAATAGTTTCGTTAATATAAGGTATAGGGATACCTCGTTCCTCGTATTAGGCCTTAACTAAGCGCACCGCTTCGTTATTTAGGCGGACTACCTGTATAATAATAGCGTCGATATCATCGATATTCTCCTAGTCCTCTTCCTCGAACTCGGGAACTTAGTCAATCGTAAGGAGTTGAAATTCATCAACATCCTTATCAGATTCGCAGGGAATATCGAACGTAATTATTCAATAATCGATCCTCTTTAAATCGCTTCATTGATATATATATTCTTCTCCTTCCTCATCCCCTATCTTTACGGGGTAGGTCGGATCCTTATAGAATCTAAGTCTTAACCTTATTAGGTTATACTTTATTTCGATCTCTAAGTCGTACACGAAATAATAGTGCGTCGCTAGTTAATCGCACTTCGGGTCTAAGTATACGGCCTATCGCTAATATCGAGTGGTAATATATAGATAAGTAGAGGTAACGGCTGTAATCTGTGCCTTTTCGTTATCTAGGCAATAGTCAGGTTCTCTCGGAACTTTTCTTAGTTTCTAACTTTCTTGTTCAACATCTATTATAAGGTCGTAGGCCTCTTTACAGGTGAATCCTCCCTTAACCGAGGTAGCCGTCATCAGCGTTTGTTCTAGAGGTAAGCTCCTCCTCGCTTTCTAACGCTCTTCCCTAGGTTCGGTATTATTAAGTTATACCTTCGCACGGTATTCTTTTACCACGTACCCTAGTTTTCCGTAATAAAGACAGAGTTTGTTTTTAATCCTCTCGTCTCTTTCCTTTTACGTGAGTTTTCCTCGTTTCTAGAATTTTCCTTTATTTAGGTAACTCCGTTTCTTCTAGGCAGCATCGAGGTCTATAGGTATAGGCCCATAGTAATTCTTAGGGTACTACTTAGGTTTGCTCGTATTAGGTTTATTTAATACCCTAAACGCGGAATTATCTTTCCCTTATTTCTCGAGCCTTCGCTCGTAGATTCGTCCGTCAATCGTTTACGATTAAGTAATTATAGCCGCCAGGGTGTTAGGTTTTCTAACCCTAGACAGTTCGTCCTTAATCTCTTCCTTTAGTCCTGCGTAGAACGCAGCCGTAAGGGCCGAATCGTTCTAAGTAATGCGGGACTTTAGTTATTAGAATTAAGACGCATAGTAAGAGACTAAGCTGTATTGGCGTAGCGCCCTAATTTTCAACTCGGCTTCTCATTTCTCGTCGATATCCCCGTAGATCTTGCCGATAATGACTTTAAAGTTTGAATAGAGAGAGAAGATTTGTATAGTCTCTCCTTTCATCCCCTATAGTCCGGGGTTTATAAAATCCCTAAGGTAGGGTTTAAACCAGTCTGCCGCGTTACCTCTTAAGTAGGTAAACGCGTACACTGTCTTCTACTCCTCCGATTAGAAGTTCTTTGCATAGAAAAGAAGATTAAGATCGACTTAGTTCAAGAATTATCGAAGCTTCTTTCTATCCCTATAGAATAGGTCTGGCGCGGCTACTTTGAACCCAGAAGGTGCAAAGAAGACCGCCGATAGTAGGGCTTCTATTGTTACTCCTAATAAGGAAGTACCTTCCTCGGCTATACTAGCTCGGCTTAATGCTCTTAAACCCATCGTAAGATTGGTAAGTTAGTTAGTTAATTCCTGAGTAGGGGTTTGTCGTAACTAAGGTCTGCTCATACGTACCTGCACTTGCTAGAAGCGGTAGTCAAAGTGTTAGAGGCACTCCTTAAGACTAACTATATAAGGATAGTTAGAGCCTTAGAGGTACTTTAGGTAGGTGTTAGCTATTGTAAGGTATAGAGTAGTATATAGCAGAGGGTAATGATATAGATCTAGAAACTAGCTAAGACTAGTAAGGGTAAGTGTGTAATATAAGTTGACTACGGAGAGTCTATCTGAATAAGTGGCTTTACTCGAAGTAGTATATATCCTACACGTACTCTATGCTAGATATCTCTATCCTAGCTAGGACAGAGGTTACAGAGACAGAGGCCTCCTACCTCATTAAGCCCGGTTCAGGGAATGCCCCTTCCAATTGGTCCATCAGTCGTGCTAGCCGCTCGGCGGCCCTGTTTGTCTGGTTTGCCTAGCTGTAATCAAGCTGGCGTGTAATATATATACTACCCTATACTTTACAATAGCTAATACCTACCTAAAGTACCTCTAAGGCTCTAACTATCCTTATATAGTTAGTCTTAAGGAGTACCTCTAACACTTTAACTACCGCTTCTAGTAAGTATAGGTACGTATAGTATAACTAATAAAACCCTAAAGGCGTAATAATAAAGGCCTACGTCTCTACTAGCGAAGCTAGGCAACAACGGTTCGATAGTATCACTTAATACGGTAATCAACAAGAACCTAAACGCCGCGTTAAGCAGTACCTCGTCGGTAGGAACTACTCCTAGTAGTTCTATAACAAACACTATAACGAGTAAACCAAAAGGATCCTTTAGGAATCCGCCTAGGGCCTTCAACGGGGACCGTAAGAAATTAATCTCGTTCTTACAACACGTTAACATATACGTTAAAATCAATCCTACTAAGTTCCCTAATAATCTCACTAAGATTAACTTCCTAGTTATATATCTCGAGAGGGACGCTAAGATTTAGCTACGGCCTTATCTCACGGACTTCTTAGAGGAAATAGAGACTAAGGAAGAAGATACTCAAGAGCTCTTCGCAAGCTACCAGTCCTTTAAGGACCAAATAAAGCTTGTTTTCGGGAATAG
>Ga0210040_10002238_pt1 | contig 27576 bp, 26 predicted proteins | sample CryGeyCG12114_NA_FD_185462 | JGI IMG/M metagenome (GOLD analysis project Ga0210040, IMG submission 185462) | Groundwater microbial communities from aquifer - Crystal Geyser CG19_WC_8/21/14_NA (SPAdes) (version 2) | ecosystem: Environmental > Aquatic > Deep subsurface > Groundwater | place: USA... | reverse complement strand
GGTTCAAATGTTTTTGTAAATTACAGTTAACTGCGTACTAAATTCCACAATTTACATACTTACTTACCGAAACATACTGCTCTGCAAAATTTCATTAAGGAATTCGTTCACAACCAACTGCCCATAATGATAAGAATCCAAATCCAAAATGAATGCAAAATGCTCCACATGTATATCATGACTAGAGGACACTGTGAATTTCCTAAAAATGGAGTCAACTCGGGTCCCAGTTTCCACATTAGAATACGCATCAGCTTTGATTGCCTCTTTCTTCCACTTTTTCTGCAGGCGGGAACATACACATTTTCGCATACAGCATTGGCAACATATAGACTTTTTGTGAATAAAATTCCCTTGCAAATTTTCTTCTTCTATGGCGATATCCCCGTCTTTGAGTGTGGGTGAGAATTTTGCATTTTTCTTTGCCATTTTCCCCTTGTATTATAAATATTATCATGTATGTGATTTTATATTTTAAAAGCGCAGAATAATTTCAATGCGAAACACAAAAAAATTATGATTTCAGATTTCATAACAAATCAATGCATTATATAGTCAGTATAAAGTAACTAGGTCAACATATTACAATGATTTTCGATTTTCTTAATTCAATTTATTTCACGCACCAAAAACAACAGACATCGCAAAAAAACTAACAATGGACTGGTTGAGTGAACACTTTAAATACATTTTTTCAATATTTGTAGCACCAGTTGCAATTATCTCCACAAGACGGGGAAGGACAACAACCTCCATAGGTATTAGGGCTGTAACAATTGGAACACGGTGGACACCCATAGCAATTTTGGTAATTGTAGTAGTATTGCTGGGGTGTGTAGCAGCAACTGCTATTATTGTAACCATAATAATTGGGATAACATTGAGGAGGGTAACAAATATATTGAGGCTGCGGGGGTTGGGGTTGAGGAGGATCTTCAATTGTGGTCACACATGCACCTTGGCCGGGGCAACAATTTGGTTCTGGTGGACAACATGGATCTGGACTACATGGGTCTGGACAACATGGATCTGAACATGTGGTTCCGCACCCAGGCATTTCTACAGTCACTTGTTCATCATTGGCTTGCGGGAAATGCGTTAGCTTTATTGTAGTTTTGTGTTCAAGTTTCCCTCTAAAAATTCAAACGATTTGAGGTGGATTTTTTTTTGGATTTGTTATGATGGGATTGTCTTTATACTTACGGTAACATAAATCGCAAAGCGCCTTTTTCCGTTTTCTTGATAATTGGGGGACACTGCACCATTGGGGCAGAATTGGGACCTCCAATTGAAAACATTTCTTGCGCGGGAGGATTGCCTCCAAAAGAGCCTCCGAATGGGTTTGGATACTTGTCTTTTGATTTACGTGCTGGTTTTTTATTATTCTCTTTACCTTTTCCTTTGCCTCCTTTGTCTTCGTAACCGTAGCTTGAGCTGTATGGATATGGATATGACTGTTCTCCCTATTTATTGTTAGTTACTTGGTTAGACATTAGATGCTAATGAGTAAACTATAACTAAAAATATGCTTTAAAAATCTTCTACGACTCACTGAATAACCAGAATAACTCGGAGAACTAGTACCACCCGAAAGAGAAGCTGCTGCATCTCCACTACTACTCAAATCCAATTTTTCTTTAGCTACAGCTACGGCTTCAGTAGCCAACTCCATAATTTCTTCTTGTCCCAGATTTGTCATCCTCTTGTCTACTAGTACATGTTCCCCGGTTTGAAATACATGGACTTCTTGCTTTGTACTCCGCCGAATTACTCTAGTTTGTTTCCCAGCGTGTTTTTTCCTCCCGTGTTCATCTATTTTCCCATGGCTCCCTCTGCTACTGGGCAAGGAAACTTTACTACACTCTATCACTCTACTTTCGGAACGCGTCTGAATATTTTCATTTTCATCCTTGTATAGTTCTTGTTGCGTATGTCTCTGAGTATGGGAAATTGTGGTGATTCCAGTGTTGGATCCTTGGTTTGGAGACTGAGGCGAATCGTCATCGGAACATTCTGTGATTTGGACTCCACTGGAATGAGACATAGTGTAGTGAATTGAAATTGAATTGAAAACACTTAAAATTTGGAAAAATTTTAAAATTATTTATTTTAATTGGTGGAACTTGTTCTGGGAGAATTTTCAACCCATAACTTATGTATCGTGTATGGATTCCATAGAAACATTGATGTGTAATATAACCAAGGTTTTAAAAATGCATATTCCTGGGTACGGGAGAAATTGAGGTTATGAAAATGGGTATTTTTTAACTATTTGATAGTACCCCAACCATAGGATAGGAAATCCACCTTGAAGTCAGGATTCGTTCGTTAGTGGAGGTGCTCAAGACTCAGACCTACAAAAAATGGATGAAAAAACGGGAAAAAGAGTTTCTCTCGTAGATCAAGATGTGGCAAACAAACGAAGAAGTACAATATTTACGTCAGGACAATACGCAAATCGAAGGAAATCGTCAATTCCATTCGCTTTGCACGCACCAGTAGTTCGATTTTCGAGAGATGAAACAGAATACTCAGCAGTAGATGATGGACCACATGCTCCGATTACGGGGGGTTCGGCGATGGAAAGTGAATTTCTGGGCAAAAGTAAACCCATTTTGAAGCATGACAATCGTCCCATTTTGGTTGACGAGACGAAACTTGACCGTTCATTGGATAGTATGGCTGCATCTTTGGATTTAGAGGAGAACGAGCATGAAGTTGAATTTTCTACAGCCAAAATTCAGTTTGTTGTTACTGTGATGTTCAAAGCAGAACGGCATGCACGAGGTGCCATCGATTTGCTCACTTTTCCAACCGCCACCGGACATATTGACGCGCTTTCTAGGATTCAAGGATCACTGGTAGGTACGGGCTTCACCCTTTTTAAAACTTTTTCACGACGGAGACAAAATATTGACAGACATGGTCAGAAAAAATCATCAGAAATACAATAAAATGTTTTTACTGAGCATGACTTTTTCCAGTTTTTGTGTCTAGTCATGGTAGACTCCTTCCGCAAAAAAGGTGAATCCGAAACATACCAAATGGACGTACGAGAAATAATCCGAATAACCGAAGATTTAATATCAAATTGCCAAAAAGGGAAAATTTCAGTTCAAAAACTACTTTCAAAATCAAAGTCCCTGTATGAACAATGGCAAAAACTGTTACAAAAAAAGGGGGAATTCTCTATCGAACATACCAAAATAAAAATTCCTATATATTCCCACAAAACGATGCCAGAAAATGTTACTTTGTATGAAGATGTTGTGGACCAAGATCAGAGATATTTATTTGAACGGGTCTTAAAATTCTATCTCAGTTCTAATGAATTTGTAATCACCACATCGGATGTGGAAAACGATATCAGCATCCCGCGTTCAGAAGGACTTGCTGCGGAAAAAGAACTCATCGTTATAAAATGCTTACTTCAGCATTCTAAAGAACTCATCCACTACTCAAAGGTAAAAAAAAGTTGACAAAATGTTGATAATAATCCACACGGCCATATTTTGTTGCAAAAACCAGTTTTTAAATATTCCCGCAACTTTTTTTTGTTCAGAAACAAGTTGACCACGCCCTAACCATTTTATCAGACAAAGGTTTATTGGACGAATGTTTTTCGAAAGTGAAAAAGAATATTTCAGAAGTAGAAGGCGATGCATTTTTTGACCCATTTTTAGCATTAGAGATGAAAAACGCGTTGGGAGAGCTTGTAGCACGCAAAGCCGAGCTGTTAAACACGGTTGAACATTTAGACGGCTATTTTAAATGGCTCGGTGAATTCACGAGACCGTTTTCAGTGTTTTGCAAGCAAGTAGGCAAAGGTTATAGGTCTAGTAAAGATGGAATGGAGTTCAAAGGTATAGGAAATTGTTTGTGTTGTGGGCAATCAAGGGTGAGGAAACGGCAGTTGATAAATATGATGCCATTGGTTTCTGGAAAAGGGAAAGATGTGATGGTGATTTTGCCGATGAGTGATGAATTCCAGAAAATCTTGTAAGTGAACGGATTTTTATTTTTGCAAAATAGGAAGCAAGAATAATCAAATTCTCTGATTTTCGTTTCACAGGCTAACGCATACCCCGTTGACGTCAAACACAAATCAGAGGCATAAAGTAGTATAAATTATTTAAAACGAGATTGAATTATTAAAGTTTTTAACTAACAAAACAAAGATAGTGAAAGAAAATAGTGCAAAATTTATTTCTATTCATGATCAAGCCGAATGTTTTCGCTATAGTCACCAACAGCAACAAAGTACACAAAATTGATGTAAACTCTTCATTATTCATATCAAAATTCATTCCAATTCTAACCACACAATCTGTCATCAAAATTTACGTCGGGCCTGGAAAAAGCACGAGGAAAATTATTTGTTAACCATTAATATCATGAGGGAAAATTAAATCATCAGGGGAGAAAGCATTGTCACTCCTAATATGTCAAAAGACGGTAAGTAAAACAAGATAACGTAAAATTCGAGTCCAAGTTCTATTTAAAATACAAACTTTGTTTAGAAATTGGACAAAATCAGGAACTGCAGGATATAGCAAATGATTCAGCCTTAGCAGTCGCTGAAGAAATTGCACATTCCAAATCACAAGTACAAAACCCCATTGTTGAAGCTTCAAATGTAAAATCTGCCATTGAGAATACAACAATTCTTGAGCAGACCGTACAATCAGTTGCACAGGTACCAATTGAAACTCCAAAATCTCAAACTGCCCAGTCCCAATCAAATAACGTTGCAGTTGAAGGTTAGTTTTTAGATAGAAATTTACTAAAATTACTAATTAAAAAGGAACAGTTAATTCGTTAGTCAACAAAATGAATGTGGCCAAAACTAAAATACAAAGTCTTTGTTTAAAGTAGAACAATTACAACCAGTAACCGTTGAAAAAAACGCCAGTAAAAGAATGGACAAGCAGGAAACAAAGGAAAATATTCCTGCCACTGTTGATTTTAGTGGCAAACGAAAACAATCTTTGTCAACCACTAGCAATCCCGATGATGTAGTTGTAAGAGTTTCAGGACAAAAGAGTAAGTAACAATGGAGCAGACCTGCAGAACTTTTACTCATATTAACAAAAAAATGCTAGTGCATTTCGACACTATGCTAAATATGCATCAAAACTTGCTTGCATGATCCATTCTTTACTTATTCTAGGCACGGCACAAGGCAGTTCGGTTCAATTTTTGATGCCAGTGAAGCCACAAATAACCAGTGACAATGATTTTCCACCCCGCCCATGTGGCCCACCAAAAGGAAAAGAAAAAAATATTGCGAACAAGGAAAACGGCACCGAAAATTGCGTTCCAAGTAAGCAGTCACTTCACTTACTAACTGAGAAAAATGCATTACCATTGTTAGTTGGTTAGCTACTCAACTGTAAATATTGAATAAATAAATCCCCTCCACTTTTTTCTTTCAGTAAAAACTTGCACTTACGAAGAAACATATTCGGTAGTCTCGCTTCCATTTTTCGCCGGTGGAGAACGTAACTTGCCCAATCTTTTGCAAGCAGTACTAGTCGGAGGACAAAAGTTTCTTGATTCATTCCTACCTTGTGACAATTGTTTAACCACGAACGAAAAGGAAGCCTCTTGCTCAGCATTGCACGATATAATCAATTATGTGCCTCCTACAAATGCGTCCGAACCTAAACCAGACTGTAGTACCAAAACTACAAAAGATACACAAGTGACAACGATTGTTGAACCGAGTCCTTTAGTGAGTTCCAATAGAAAGAAAGTGTCTTGTGCTGGAAAATCTGGTGAGGTGAAACCTTCAACTGCAAATTCTAGACCCCCAACAAGGGATGCAAGTGTCGGTGTTCGACCAAAAAGTCGAGGAAATATTGACGGTTCGACAAGACCTAGATCTCGACCAAATACTTCGGGTAAAGGTGCAGACGCTCGAGTTGATCCATGTTTAGACACAAGTGGTTTGAAACCTGGGACCAGTCAGGATTATAACAATGCTAAAAGTGTTGACGGAAATGAAACCAGAAAAAATGATACATTTGAATTTTCTAAAGTCGGTACTGGTCGGGATGGAAATACTAATTGCCCGGAAGATATCCAATTAACTGAGCAATATAAAATCCCTATTGAATCACCAAGAAATTGTGACAATCAAAATGAACCTGGGAATGAGTTCGTTCCCACAAAGTGGGTGGATAATAATGCTCCTTGTGTTACGGACGAGCAATATGGTATAAAAAAGGAAAAAATTCTGTATTCAAGAGACCCGGTTAAGAATGCAGCAATCGCGATTGATAGCAATGCAGGAATAATATCGGTAAGGATTGGTGTGAGCAACCATATTAGCAATGTTGCGCCATCTAGAGATCATCAAAGCGATCAATATAATACCATCGCTTTATTTTGGTTTTTAGTGCGATTCAGTTGTCAGTTTGCCATTTACTCATTAAAATCCTTCCTCTGTCATGTTTTGAATCGCTATAGGAACAGAAATATGGCGGAATTGTTGAAAATTTGGAAAACAATCCATGTGATCAAAACGGAATTACCAAACACGTTGAACAATATCAGCAGCCCGACTGCACCCCAATTTTTACCAAGAATACGCACTCCCGTCAAGTGGTTATGGACGAACCCCAGGCTGAGGGTGATCCCAGTCGACCAAACACTGTCCAAACAGTTGTGTTCACACAAGAATCTGCGTCTGACGTAGGAGTTCAGCAAAGAAATCCAAGGATGGATAATACCACAAGTAGGAAAGCACAAAATGCACAGCAAGCAAAACAGGAGAGACCAAAGGAGTCCATCTTTGATTCCCAGAAGATCCTCAATGATATTGATTTGAAATCCGTCAAGGAAAGTAGTCGACTAGGGCCTCGGGATTTGAAACCAGGTATTAGTGGATTGAGGTTTTTGATGGAAGAGAGAAGTCAGGCTACAGGAGCAAGTGGGGGTAAAGATGCAACCAGTAGGAATACTAATATGGAGTTGGATTTCATTGATGCTTTCGCAAAGTAAGTAAAAAAGTGTGGATTTTTATAAGCCTAAGGTTCATTAGCTTATCGATTGAAATTTTATAGATTGAATGGCTGTCTGTACATCGGGATTTTGGAGCAATTACAATTCGATTATGAAGATCGATTGAAAGTTGAATTGCTGGGAGCTTCTACAAGTTGCAAAGAAAGTACTAAAAAAATCCAAGAGCAAATCGCGCAGCTAAGTTTGGTTAGTAGTTTTTGTTTTTTGGGGAACAACATTTAGCATAGAAATGACACTATCACAATTCACAATGTTTGCTCTGAATGTTCTGATTCAATAGATAATTCCCGTAGAGAAAGAAAAAGAGCTTACAGAATTTGATTTTTTAAGCTTGTTCACTCAAGACTGCTCAAAATTTGATGTAGATATTTCCAAGAAAGTACAAGCCGTTGGAAAAGTAAGTTTTTTTTTGCTTTATTATAATTCATTGTTTTCACTAGCTAACTAAACATAACTATACCGAATCTATAATTTTCTACAGCTTCATGAGTATGGCCAAAAAATGGTTCGCTATTGGCTGAATTTGATCTCCAAACGGCGAAATGTGAATCCTGCTACTATTGCTGATTTTGCCTCTGATATACTTGCAGAAATCATGGTCCCAATCTACTCAATTTTTGTTCGAATTGCAGAATTTTTTACACAGCTGTCAGAGGATCCTAGGCATTATATGTCTACTTTCAGCATGGAATACCTTATCGTCTCTTTACGAAAGTAAAATTTGAATTAAAACATCTGTAGTAAGTCAAGTGTTCAAAAATAATTTCTCTCCTTATTTGTTTTCCAGTCTTATTGACACAATTAGTGACGAAATCGGATGTATTGGAGAAAGCTGTGGCCGACTTGTAGTTCGAATTCCTGAAATCGCTCGTGAAACTGTGATGACCACAATGACCCGAATTTACAGACAGATAAATTTTGCAGACAATGCAGTGACTCGCGCTATGGAAGCTTTGTCCCCAATACTTCTCTACTATTACACAAGGTATTTAACTGGAGATAGACTGAGAGAAAGGTTAAAACCAGGAGTTGAGGCTTATGGGCATGGCTTAGCACCCCACCATCTCCATCATTCAGGATTAGCACATCATGCGAGTCATAGTGTGCATAATTTAACTAACCATGCGCGCAGTTTTCATGGATAAGTTTACAAATTGTCAATTTCCTTCAATAATTCAATTTTGACGGCAAATAAATTCCTCGTGCTTTTTCCGGGCCCGGAATTAATATTTTCCACCAAGATATTTTCAAATGGCTTTTCGGTTCAACGAAAACTATTTGAAAGTTATTGGGAGTTTTCATTTTTAAATGTATTTTAAAAACTATGTAAAAGTATTTCAATCTCTAAACCACACAATCAAATTGACGATTCGCATCTTATTTCCAAAATTTCATCATGTAGCTGTACACGTGTTAGTTGTTCTAGATGATTTGGAGTAACTGACCAAATGCCCTCTATTTATATACCTTATTTAGAATATGCCAAGCAAACGCTCCAGCAGTAAAAACTGCAGACTATTCTCAGAATTATGGCACCAATAATGCAACCGGTATAAACCCATGTGATCAAAATACAAACGATAAAAACAAGTTTGGTCCGAGTCCAACTGCAACTGGTGGAAATGCAAATATGGGCAAAACTGTTGCAAACAATATTTGCAATGACCCTCCAAGTCCATGCAAAAAGAATTCTGGTGTGCAAAGAAGTTTAACTTCCGAATTCCAAGCATTACTGGAAGAAGAGGAGCGCCATAAACAACGTCTTTTGGAAATCAAGTGCATGCATCAAAGACAAATGGCTGAAGCCTTACGAAAAGAAGAAGTTTCCCGACAAAACCAAGCCATGGAAAAAGCTGACCGAGATCTAGCTGCAGCAAAACAACGAGAAAAGGCTATCCTCGACGAATTAGCAGACGCTTGCCGGCGTCAACAGGAATTAGAAAAAGAGCGACTACACGAACTAGAAGAAGCCAAGCGTAGACAAGACATGATAAACAGAGAACGAGCTCGTGAAGCTCAAAAACGTAAAGAGCTTGAAGATGAAAAAAGAAAGCAAGCTCAATTAGAAGTGGATAAAAAACGTGCTTTAGAAGAACGGCGTAATTGCGGCGGTGGTGGTCAGTTTGAATCATCAATCGAGCAAACACCGCAACCTTGCGGTGATGATCATCTGCCTCTCCCTGCCAAACCAGAATTCCGTACTGATAGCGATACATATAAAACAAGGAATACGAAAGGATGTGCTGGTTCTCCAAGGAAAGAGGAATCTTACAATCCTTCGCCCAAACACGAATGCGAGCCATTTCCCCAGATACCTGAGGAATGTGAGGAAAAGAAACCTAAACGGCGTAAACCAGAATGTGAAGACAATGTGGTCGCCGAACCTCCGAAGCGTCGAAGCAAACCGGAGTATGAAGAGCCTGTTCGACAAGCGAAACCTCCGAAACGACGAAGCAAGCCAGAAAGTGAAAACAAGAAACCCAGAGGCCCTCAAGGTATTACGGAAGAACTTTGTGAGCAAGAAGAGAATCCTAGGAAAGCTAAATACACACCACCCCCGAAAAGACCCAGTATGGAGAGGGATTCGGATGAAGAAACTAATGACAATTACGAATGGCGGGAAACAACTGAAATTGATGTGCAAAGGAAAGCTCCCGGTACCAAGGACTATGTGGACTACTTTTTTGAAAAAGGGGGTTTCCCTTATATTGGGATCTTGACTCAAATGAAAGTGGACTATACTGGCTATTGCAAGGATGTTATGCAACAAGTTCCTTATGCCACAGCCCATGCCGCTAAGCAGTTCAAAATCAAAGTGGACATTATGAGAAAGGTAAACAATGTAATAGAAAAATAGATCAATAAAATTATTTAAACAATAACAAAACACAGGCTAAAAGAAAAGTTATAGATAGTTGCTCGCAATGACCCAAGTTTTCCCCTTTTCTTTGGTTATTAGATCAAAATATTGTCCAAATCTACCACAAAACTGGGCCAAAGTAATATGCTAAACAAATTGGCATCATTGTGTTCGGAATTTGGGGTGACTGATACCAAAGAAAAACTTGAAAATCTTCAGAAGGTAAAATTTAATGAGATTTTCATGCATTTTGTAGTTTTGCAATGTTTGTTAATAAACGCACATCAATCTTTTAGTACTTGGAATATGTTAAAAAAATGGTGAAGCATTGGGAGCACATGCTAGATTCTTCAAGAGGAAGAAAAAGTATCACTTCAGCCAATGTAGTAAATACTGGGACCGAAATGATGGCTGGCATTATGGTTTTGGTTTACCCTATATTCGTTCGAATGACTACACAACTCACCATTTGGGCTGATGAGCCTGGAAAAGCTGTAAAATATCATCATCCCACCCATTTGCTGGATACTTGTAGCAAGTAAGTGAACTAATGGAAAACAAACCCATCAATTGTGATGATTTTGCTTTCATTTTGCAACTTTTTTTTTCGAATTTCAGAATGAAACTGGTTCTGGCCAATGAATTGCGGGGGATTACAGATGCTTGTTTAGAAATTTTAGAACGAGATCCCGCAATTTCCCCGCATAGTCGCAAAACTGCACAAATTTTCATGCGGGAGCAAGTCAAACATGGACTGAATTCCATCACTTGGGCTATGAAAGCTATAGGACTGGGACTGTATTACTACTACTTGACGTTATTGCTTGTGAGTAGCAATAAGGAAGTCCCGATCCATCATGCAGATCAGTTTAGAGCTACTCACAATTGTGGTCCGAATCTTGAGCACAGAAACAATAGGCGTGAGGTGGAACAAGAATCGGAATCTGTTCAAGAATCTGACATTACGGATGCCAACAACAAGACGCGGTATAAGCGCTAGTATGAACAGTATTCGGGATGATAGGAATGGGGGCATTGAAAATTTTCTGTAATGCATTGAATAAATTTCTTGTGAAATTAATATTCGAGTAGTGCAACTTTTTTCACATTCTTGGATTTAGCGGTTTAAACGGTCTTTTAACAGTTGCATGCTTGACAAGATTTTTTTAAAGCCAACTGCAAAAGTATTCCTTCATATGGGTAATTCTCAGTCACCAAGTAATGGGAATGAATTTCTTCTAAAAATTGCAGAACCGAAACAGAAGTAAATTCCACTTCCATACAAAGTGGGAGCACTAGCTTAGTGGATAAAAAATCAAAAAAGAAACGTAAAGGATCAGCTGGTGACTTTTTAGACTACTTTTCCCAACTTCGTGGTTAGTTATTCAGAATATTAGTTGAAAAAATATTCCCGTAAAAACTAACAACTAAACTAAACCAATTTGTTACAGGACTGGAATATATCAAACAATTGGACTTGGTGAGAATAATATCCTCATAATACTGATAGTATGATGCATACTAAAACTAGTAATATGTACAAAATTGCTAGATTTATCTACCAATAAAATTGCTTTGTCAAGTAACTTAATTATTTTGCAGATTCGAAAAGAGTACGAATCCAAAAATATGAATTTGATGGCATCCCTCTCACCTGACGCCCAAAAAAAAGCAAAGCCATTTGCAGTTCAATTGTATGACGTTCGAAAAGTAAGAAAATCACTTAAAAAACATTTCCATACAACTTGTAAAAACATTGTGAGAAAGACCAAAACATGTCTCTCACTTTTTACATCCATTCAGATTAGGGAAAATGAAGACCATTTAGAATTGAACGATGTGGACGCAGCAACTCCATTGAAACAATGGTGCGAGAATTTAGGTGTAGATGCCACTGAAGAAGTTGATAGAATACATAAGGTATGAAAAATCGTATTGAAAATTTCCACGACTTACTTACAATACTTTAAGTGGACCAAAAAAAGTATTTCTTTATTTTTCAGTACCACAACTTCTGTAGAACTGTCATAGATAATTGGGACAAACAAATTCGATCCATGTCTGAAGACATCACACAAGCTATAGTAGTTGACACTGGAATCCATATGCTTGCTACTACTATGTCCCTCGTGTATCCCTTATTTCTGAGATTAGCTGAGCACATGAAAATGTTGACAAAAAACCCCAAATCCAATAAGTCATATCATCCGTCTTCTAGTTTGACGGAAAAATTTCAATCCTTGGACAGGATTTTGGTGGCAGAAATAATTGAGATTCTAAACGCATGCACCCATGTCATGAATCGTTTGAGTGGACCGAGACCTATTGGAAAAACTAGGGCTGCTAAAAAATTGACAGAGCAGACAAAACAAGCCAAAAATTCCGTTTCATGGGGTCTCAAAGCGTTAGCTCCAGTTTTTGTCCACTACAATTTACGCATATTAGCTACCAAAGACCAGAGACAAAATCCAACTATATGATGAATTTGAGATGCTTTCAAAATTCTAGTGTATTTAAATTGCCTGTGAATAATTTAACTAAGATTCTGTCCTAGTGCTTTGAATGCAGCAAAATTCAAGCCTTCTGTAATTTATGTTCAAATGTACTTGAAATTGCTATTCGTCCCGTTAGTTTTCTTTGATGATTCCGACGGCAGATAACAATTACGAGACTCAATTATAGCAACTAACTACAGGTCAACTCTGCAGTCACAGTTTTGAGCCTTGTACAATCTTCGACGGCAAATACTCGTAATGAATAGAATGTTCAGATGCAAACCAGTATTTTTTTCAAGATTTATTCATTTTTTACCCGAACACCATAACAGTATGTAAATAGTATAATATATGAACTATTACAAACAAGAACACTTTGTATATTTGAACCCAGCCTTATAATTTTCATTCATGCTTCAATGGAACTGTGCTGATTTTTTCAGTCTGTATATAGTAAGTTAGCGATAGTTACGCATTATTTCAGTCAGTGCTGCACTACCCATAAATGCTTACTCGTATATTGTTGGGCTCTTGTTTCCGTAGCTAGCAGCAGTAATTAAAAGATCCATAAAAGTTTTCTCAATGTCGAATATCTATCATTAACAACATCTTATACTGGCAGATTACATTTACCGCAGAGAATACTTTTCTTCGGGAATTCTTTGACATTGACAGTGTAAACAAATTCAATGAGAAGGCAAATATCATTTAGACTTGTAATAAATATTTAGCATTCCTTGTGAACTACTTCTGACAGTTTAGTTAGCAAGTGATTGACACTACAGCTGGAAATTCTCCCTCATCACCAAAAAACTTTCTTTTTAAAACCCATTCAGTTCCTCCTTTTACTACAGAGTATCTACTGATTCTTGTGGCAAGCAAAGAAAATAAACCAAACGAAAAAATTAAAACTATAAGTTAACTCCACAGTGTGATGTGGTGTCAGAAATTATTAGGGTAACATTTATTCATCCCCATAACTAATTATATTGTTTTCAAAGGATATGGTGAAGACAAAAACGGAAAAAAGTTTTCAGGAAAGCAAAGTTAAAGTTACTAGAGCTTTGGTATTCCAGCTATCACATCATTCTTAGGCTACGACTTTGTGAAAGAACAGTGTTAGATTGATTGTTGTTGGCAGCTCGCGACGGGGGAACGAAAACTTGAACATCATAAAAGAATTTGTGGTCCATAGCTTGTTTGGCGGAGATTCTAACCTGAGGATCGTAAGTAAGCAGTTCCTGCAAAATAATATTATAAAACAAAATTAGCACACAAGAGAAAAAAAAGTGTATAACATAATGCATGATATTATGAACCCGTTACATATGGGATTTACAGTTGTCTCTCACTATACTTAAACAATACTACCTAGTTTATTTATTTACCTCTCCTCAGTTAAATTAAAACACTGCATTAATTAACATAAGTCTAATAATGGAGAGCATTTTTTTTAACTCACACTCAAAAGTTGCAGGCCATCTGGATATGCTATAAGAGGTGATACAATGTCTTTTAATTCTTGACGTTCCCATCGAGGAAAACAAGGCTTGTAATCAGGCAGTCTAGAAATGCCAGGCCATTTTTCTTCATCTGGTGTTCCCAGTGAACGAAAAATTCTAAATAACTGGTCTATTTCCGAATCTCCAGGGAACAAAGGTTTCCTAGTCATCTGAAGTTGAAAATTTCGATTCAGAATAAAATTAGAATCACACAATTTCTAATTAATAACATTATCGGTTAAAAGACAGTAGTTAGTTACCATTTCAGCAAATATACATCCTACGCTCCACAAGTCTACCGTGGTAGTATAGTATTTACTTCCTAACAGTATTTCTGGAGCTCTATACCTAAGAATAATTAAACCAAAATGCATACAGTTTGAATTCGACTATTGAGGTTAAAATATTGTCATTGTTATCGGTAAGTGAGCAGACAAATAAAATATCTAACAGTGATCCTGACTACAATAATATAACTTTTTTTCTCACCATAGCGTGACAACCTGAAAAATTAAAATAATTCAACTTGATTAGTACAATCGGATTACCAAAACTAGTACAACTGTCTAGCCAATATAACCGAATAAAATCAATACCTCATGAGTATACGGCCTCATTGGAATGGAAAAGCCCCGTGAGAGTCCAAAGTCGGCTAATTTGAGATTCCCGTGAGCATCCAAAAGTAAATTATGGGGCTTCAAATCTCTATGTAATATCCTATGCGTATGACAATACATAAGGGCTCGTAAAGTTTGCCAAAGATAAGATTTGACTTGAACCATTGGTAGTCCATGTGTTTGAGTGTCTATATATCTGCAAATAAAAAACAACTTAGCTAACTTACAATATTCACTCAAGTCAATCGAATCCTTTGAATAAAGTAAACACAAAATAAACAACTAACTTTTTCAAATCCATTTCCATATATTCAAAAACCATAAATAGTTTCTTCTCCGAATGAATAACATCTAATAGTCGAACAATATTTTGATGATCTAACTCGCGTAATAACGAAATTTCCCGTAATGCTGTACTAGGAACTCCCTCCGACTCACTGAAACGAAAACCAAATAAAAAACATTTATTAATAACTAACAAACCAATCAACTATAATACAATACAAAGCAGGAACAACAAAGGAACAGCTTCCCAGCCATTCGATCCATTCACACACTGCCGTCCGAGTCCGGGATGATGATGATTGCAGGACTTGACATACAAGGTAACCGGGGCTGTGATACAGGATATCATGAGCACTGCCTCACAACCCTGGCACCCTGCATGGCAATCCATCCGCCTGGGAGGATCCCGAAAAATCTAACAACGTAATTTTCAACACAAGAAAAATATGTGAGCGACGTACGACTCTAGCCGAATCTTCTTCAAAGCCACTAGTCTGTTACTGTTTGAAACATCCCGTGCTTTGTACACTACTCCGTAGGTCCCTTCCCCGATTTTTTCAACCTTTTCGAATCTGTCCATTTCAGACTTCAGTCTAAAAAAGGGAAACAAACGATCAGTTAGTTAATTGTAATTAATAAACTAAAAACTCGACTGCGAAAATTCACCACGTACCAACTCAAACTAAAACTAACAAATATCATTACACAATCGGTATCGGAATCGAAATTCTGTATTTGACAACCTAATAAATTAACTAAACACACTACACAGTTAAAAGTTGATGAAAGTTGGTTGACTACTTGCTCAATATTCTACTAACTTCAAATATAAGCAAATAGTGAGCAAATGGAAAATTAAATATTGTAATGCGAAAGAAACAATAATGATGACAAAATTTAATAGGATTTGCTTGTATGATACTATAATATAAATGGCGAGTTGAGTTGCCTTTGTTTAGCCGCGCAGAAGCAATCATCGTAAATCTAAATCAAACAAAGGAAACATTTTCTCAAAGTAAATCAATCACTACTAGAAAATGGAAATGAAAAATGACAAGTTTGTTTTTGTGAACTATACGAATGTTTCTTTGATGTAGCTTTGTTTTTAACCAAATCAGAATTAATTTTAAATGTTTATTGCAAAAAACACAGAGACACACCTGCGACCTCCGGAAAGATCATAGTTTTTCATATCTGACAAATTATTAATAATCCTTGTTTCTTGGTATTCAGCCTTGGCTGATTTCTGATTGTAGATTTGGAGATTGGACACATGAAACAAATTCTTGGTTACGATAAAAAACTATTGTTACGATGAATCTATTTTTTTAATCGGAAATCGGAAACTTAGAGAACACAGCTGAGTGACTAGATAATTAAAATATATGAACACAGCACAGCTCACTCGCAGCCCGCAGGTAGACTTCCGGAGAAGTGAAAATCGGTAATCCACTCTGTACTTGGTAGCGCTAATTATTATCTTTGAGTGTACACCTTTGCAGACAAAAAAGGTGAACGGACATGGACATCAACACAGGATTTGTTATCTCAACCGTCTTAACCATTGTTTGCCACCACCATTTATTGACTTTCCCAAGTGATTGCACTGTCGGTCGGTCAGTAGCAAAAGCAAGCCAATAAAATGCATGATTCCTGTGATCAGTTTGGAGCCAGAGCCAGGTAAATGATGTACTGATAGTACTGAATAACAATATTGCCCTCAACAGTTTGCAAACATACTGGACACGCATTCCAACTAACCCAACCCAAGAAGAAACAATCTTATTCATTCGTACAGTTAAGTGTAAGTGACACAGACCAACAATAGTCAGTTAGTTAGTCATCGTCAACAAGTAACTAACACTTTAAAGTAAATACGCAAAGCAATAACGCAATCCCTAGTGTTGATACAGCAAACAATGACAGCGATATACCATCGTTGGTCCAACGGCAAGAAACAAATATTGATCCCTTTTAAAACTATCGGGCGTACCTGTGAGTTGAGAGTCATAAAAAGTAACTAACTAACTATAATGCTGGCCTTTTTGTTACAACCTACCTTGTGCAAATTCCGTTGGGTCCCGTAATCTTCTTGTTGGGCAAACTGTTTGCCACTTTTTTCAGAGCGGAAATCCGAGGATCATTGCCATTATGATGATCATTGGAATAAAATCCTCCTTCGTTGTCTGAACAATGCGAAATATTCTGTTTCTTATTATACGGACAATGGTGACGTCGTGCAATGAATCTTTGAGGCGATTCTTTCTTGACCGACGTAAACAATAGTGCATGTCTCACAGACGAAATAGAAATCCTACGTTTCCCCGATCGGTTTTCATGGTACTTGATAGACGACGCTCCACAATAATGACCATTATGTTTGTTATTCATCCGACTGGAGGGGACAACGCGATGAACCAGGTTGAAAACTTAAACAATGATCACCATCACAGTAGTAGTCACAACAATTATTATGATGATCACAGTTGACTATTTGTTCCTGTCCATACTTTCTTCCCATTGGATTCTTCCGGAGAAAAAGAGGGAAAAAAGGCTGGAAAGGTAACAAAAGAAAATATCCCTCCATGCTGGCTAGTGAGTTCATTCCCTCTGGCTTTGGTTCGTCTTTCTCATACCATTTAGTTTTCGTTCGTAATATATTCCAATCATTATCGGGATGTCTGTACTGTACTACATAGCTAAATGTAAGAGAGTACGCGTTTTTGTGTTATCCACTACTTACTTACTTACTATACTACTATGATGTCCTATGTTGTAGACTCACTCTAACCCATGAAGTAAGTCGTAAAATGTTATACTGCGTAGCTACGTTAAGTATGCAATAGTAGTACATGTTATAGGCACAAGGATTTGGAGGTTGCTAACTTTTAAAGGCCCACCAGCAGACCGCACCAAGCCAAATGTATGTAGTGGGTAACTTAAACTGCTGTGTATACATACCCTTGGATGGAAAGATTTTGGTTGGAAGGAATAACCTGCTGTAAGTATCATGCACCAAATTATATAGAGACACTGTTTGTGAAACCATTGTGGTAGTGTTCAATCTATGGAAAGAAAAAGAATATCCTAAACTGGAGGCCAAAGCTATAGTTACTTAGTTAGTTGGTTATTGATAGGCTTGTTAGTACATACTACTATGCTTTGTGCTTTAGTATTCGATCTGTATAGTGTTATTTAGTTAGTTTCGACGAGTATGACTGATAATGTTTCAGATTCTCTAGTTAGTTGATTTGTTAGTTAGTAAATTTCGAAGAATACAAAATCTGAGTAAACACACAATGCAGCGATGTATGTTTAATTTGATTTGAATACATGATAATCTGAGAGTACTAACCTATACTCTTATGATGTCTCAAATATTTAACAATCTTCTAATGTAATCTTCTGAGTCAGAATGAAAATATATACCGAGTGCCCAACTCAGGCGTCCAATATTCCCTGGAACAGGTCGAGATCCTATATATCATTATGAGCGCTCCGAAAGTTCTGGACTCCTATCTATCCAATGGGTTTCATCATGCAATGCATAGGACCCAGTGAAAAGATTGCATCCTGGACCCACTCACTCATACACTTGAAGTTACTATTCTCCTGCATATGCCTAACTAACTAGAACTAACTATGATGCTTCTATCCTCAGCCAGCAACTCACTAACTAGCTCCCTTGTTTTCATCCCACATTTATTCCTTGATCACTATTATTATAGTGTTTCCTCCCCTTCCATATTGTATATTACAGGGATTACAGGATACAGCGTTATCTCAGCTTTTATAAGAAACGAAAGTGAATGCATAGTGTCAACCACCATACATCTGGAAATAGTGGATTCTTATAAAAACTAACTACTATTTTTAAACAGACATGTCTCTAAAACTATTGGAGTTTGCATGGAAATCCTTTTCCAATCCAGAAGTTCATTCGTATCGCAACAGAAACAGGCAGACCTCACCATAATTTTGGCAAATACGACCTATAGTTAGTTAGTGACATAAGGACCTTGGAATTTTTATAACTTAGCATAGCATAACATGAAGAAAGAAACGGGCTACGTTTTTGTACGCTGTTCTGTAAGGTCAGAAAAAAACTAGCAAATAGTTAGTATGGCATATAAAAAATGTTGGATGGAGCGTAGTAGCCTTGATTTTTTTGGGCTACCTAATACTACTAGTTAATACTATTGCGTAGGTATTTATTCATTCATGCTGCTAGCTACTACTGCAGATGGTAGGGAGGAATGCGTTTCTTTCTTAAAGTATGACCAAAGAGATGCATGACTTGTGTGCTTACCTGCGTACATTGAAATTTTACGTAGTTTGGAAAATAGCGTGTGCACATTCCATGTGTCTGGCTTGTCTGGTTAGTTAGTTTAGCGAAAAATACCTTTTTTCAACTCACATCTGCTTTGATTGCCGAAAAATGTAATGCAAACTGAAATTCAATGGTTTTGAAATCCTATTGATAAAAACGCAAAGAAATATTCATTTAACAGTATCAATAGAATCCGCCGAGCCAGTAAACAGATGCAATATGCAATGTTATTTAGAAGCTCTCTCGGAGTTTTGGACCCTATAGACATTTTTTATTAGCGTGTCAAGTTCTCAATACCTAATTGAAATCTTCGTCACGACTTAATTTTCCAAAAAAAAAAGAATTCCTCGTGTAAACGAACTCATGTAAAGAATTACAATTTGACATTATTGATTATTATGGATGGAAAAGTATAAAACGCGATCGCAAGATGCATTGATGTGCATATTCCAAGCTAATTATTTTGAGAGTTATCAAATGAGAGCATGCTTTTATCCCTTGAAGCCAACAAGGTTAGTAAATAACTAACTCGTGTATAATTTTCATCAAAAAAGGGAAATAACAACATCTGGTCCCAGTCGTCTCAAATTTTTTGCTTTGTGATGCAAAGGACAATCCTAAATAGCTTTTTATTCACCCGAAGCCTGTGAACATAAGCCGTTGAATATATGGTTATAGTTAGTTCCTAGCTTATTATTATTTCTTGTATCAAGGCTGGTTTGCAAATATTATGAACTCTAATAGCATTGACACTACTCACATTGATTCCGGTAATACAATGAATTTATATCCTTGAGGCATGGAATTAGCATCAACAAGGGAAAGAGAGCTGTTTGGCCTTTCTCTTCGTTTTTCATCGCACATGAAATATTCTATGCTGTTGACTGGAATTGAATTAACCCGTCAAATTAATATTAGTCTTTTGTTAAAGTGAGTCTCGATCTTAATTAACATTTTGGATTGCATGTGGCATTCTAACTAACTAACTATCAAACAGTATTTTGACCTATCATGAACTTTGCAACATACAAATTCAATTCTTAGCATATCATTTTTCATGTACATGAAATAATCTACAAAATCTACTATTGAATGCAAGGAATCCTACTTACCCAATTTATTGTGATAGGTTAGGATATAGCAAGCTAGTGTTAGTGCGAATGGCTGGCACACTTAAATCATTGTTATTTTTAGACAGTTGCCAACAAACTATAGTGAAAAGTAGATTGCTATTTAGATAGTGAGTGTAGAATTTGGTTGAACTGAGACTGCGATGTGTGCCAAATGAAAAGTTAGTTAACCCTCATTTGGTCTGGTCGTCTAGCTAAATGCTGAATGAAAATAGCCAACCAAATCTCTAAATTGATGATTTCACTGACTATGCGCCATCTATTTACCATTAATAAAACCAAATGTAAAACCCAAGCTGCACTTTTTTACCGTGTGTGCATCCGAATGTAGATTTTAACATTTGGTAAAAAAAAGATAATAAATATTGGATTGACAAACAAACTTTTGTTAGTGAATGAATATGCCAGTTCAAGGGCAGTTGAAAAAATCATGATCACCTGATCAGTCATAGCTTGTCTAAAGTAGTTCAACTGCACACAAGTTGAACTTGCTAATTAAAGCATTCCATTGTTTTCTCAAATATAATTGACCTACAGAACAATTGAAAGGGCAAAGCTAAAACTGTATCAATGCTCTACCACCTGTGAACTGAAGAACAAAAAATTAAAACTTGGTTGGGATAGTTATTTAGTCACTTCACTTCAAAGTTCAACTATGATGAAGTCAATTCGTATAGAATCTATGAATTTATTAAATATTTGAGTTTCCCATCTTTTGATGTCCATGTGATGCGTGGGCAAAGTAAATTTTCATGATGAAATGAATACTAAAGTGAAAAATTAGTTTTCAATTCATTTCAAACAAATCCCTTTGTCTTTATTTCACACTCCTCTCCAAATTCTAATAAATATGTAAATTCTAAACAACATTGACTATATATTGACTCACTACAAATACACCGGCAAGCTTCATTAGCAACGCAATGTATGCAGTTTGGAATACTGATGACATTCAATCCCAGAGATTTGAAACACTAACTAACTACATAACCACATAATAACTAAGCAAAAAAAATAATCAGACTGTCATCTTAAGACTGTAAAAGTCAATAAAGACTCTAATCCCGTATTTACAACAACTTTTGTTCAATTTATATAATCTAAATTACTGTATAACTATTAACATTCAAATAAAATTATAATCATCTCAACTCTTAAATCTAAATTTGTGGAACGAAGCGACATTTTTTAGTTTGCTTGCTTGCAGTTATCCATTCATATGAGGTTTTAATTGCTGATCCATTATTTCCTCAGCCCACTCGGTCCAACAGTTTTTGATTGGATATCAACTGCTTATGCTTCTCATGTCGAAGTCGATGTCTTCTCATCTCGTACAACATATTCTGCCGCAGAATATTCAATGGCATTGCAATACTCAACGAAGATCCACTACTCTCCCTCTGCAAGAAAAAAAATACATACATACATAAAAGATTGTCAAATCAGGATAATTTTATCTTCCATTTCATCCTATTTCTTCATGCTTGTCACCACAAACTAGAGTTGGTTACATGGTGGATAAACTAGCTCAACCTGTAGTCAGTCACAGTCCAGTCAGCTACTCAAATCATGTCACATTACCCTGTTGTACTTAACAACTAACGTTAACTGGTGGTTAGTTAATTGATGTATGATTGAAAACAATAATATTATTGCCTTTCACTCTGCTGGACAAAAAACATTTCCATTAACATACTAACTAACTAACTAACTGTAGCAGGATGACAATTCTCGGTTTTCTATGCTAAATGCTTGCCGTATGGCCTCAATGACAATATTTTTTAGTGTTTTATTCCTACCTCAGGGGTATGCTGAACATGCTGAGACGAGGAACTGCTGAAGAACCCAAAAGTTCTGAACCGGTTGGCAGAAATGTGAGGGCGCGCCGTACATGATAAAATGGAAAGACAAAATATCAGGAGTGTGACTAGAGCGATCCAGTACAAACTGGACGCAGATCGTGACATTATTCTCTTCCCGTGGGTTTGACGAGTAGTATTTCTCCATTGGAATGAGGATATTCTATCAGCACTAATGTCAGTGTGAGTTGGGGAACCATTTTGTGCAGTGGTAGTGGTTGACTTTGGCCCTTGGACTGTACTGGTGGCTTGGTAATTATCGTGATCTTGAGGGTACCAAAGGTTGTTGATTCCAGCAACACATCGCGTGGATAATGAAATGTGCCACCAAGGCCAAAGCGGAGTGCAAGTTTCCTTGGGGCAGCAGATATTATCATCAGTATGGGTACAGGCGGACAAGATAAGAGGTGAAGAGTCTGTAGATTGCTTCATCTGTAGAAAAAAAGGAATATGTAAGTATTGCATGACTTTTTGCTCGTTTGGACATTTATAGATAAATTTTTTAGTTATTAGTGAGTGATATACAGAAGGAAAACTTTTTTAACTATAAAAAATGAAAAGTATTTAGTTAGATGTAGTTGGCTGATTTGGAAGAAATCACTTACTCTGTGTTATGGAGTGAGTGACGGAATGCAAAAATAAGTGACCCAAAGTTTTGTAATATGACAAAAGATACTTGTCCCGGATAAAGATTAGGATTAAATGTGACGTTACTAACCAACTATAACTAGGATAGTTAGTTAGTAGGGTTCTTTAGCTTGTGCGGCCGATTTCTATTGTCTCCCAATATTTATACTATCAGAATTGAGCTGATGCAATAGCAATATGCATTGTGTTCACTTATTGTCGATAAGAATAGGGCATTGTGAGAATAATGGGATCTTTGCATGGGAGGGGTCTGCAGACTAGATGCTAGAATCACACTTTGGATTCTAGTTTTGCCTACCTCAAGCTATTTCAAATGGCTGTAACCATCTATTACCTGCCTAAGCTCCATAATTACTACGAAAAATCAAGTTTTTTCTGTGTCTGACTAACTAAATAGCCCAAAAAAGTAGTTATAGCTTTATTGACACGTAACGTACCTTCTTAATATTCCGCGTATCCATGATTTTTGAGCTCCTTTCAGCTCTTGTGTGAAAAACTACCGGAGTATGCATTTTCAAATGTTTTTTTTTTGAACTTTTTGTCCACTCACCAACTCAACTACTCCAGGGAGAGTGCAAAACTGTTCACTCTTCGGTCTGTTGCTTGCAGGCCAAACTCCAGCGGATAAATGACATCGGCTCTGAACCTTCTAGCTCACTATATATCACTTTTAACCAATGGCAATGGCAATGTTCAACGTATGCTGTACAAGGGTGATATTATCCATCAGTACTTGAACTTCGTATCGTAGTAGCTAGGTAGATTCCACAGAATTCTCCAGTAGCAAGTTAAATGAAATGACAATAACAGAACCTGGGTATCAGTAGTACGGTACAAATGATAATATATTGAAGCACTTGCAAATTCTCTCACGCTTTTTGACGCGCACGACTCGTATTGTTAGTCTAAAAATATACAAAGGTTGAAGGGTTCACATAACACAATGCAGTTAGTCAATAGTGTACCAATCAAAATGCGTGAACTTTATTACATTGTTTGGGTGACTGGATCAACTGAATGTAGAATTGTTGTGTGGGAGAGATTGATTAGATTTTTTCACTCCTGTAGATTGGTTGTTAGCTACAGTAGATGAACAAATGAGAATTGATTGCAAATGAATGATAGCAGTGCGTTTTTATGAGAGGACTGCTCAGTGAGTGTAGATTAGATCAGGATTTAATGTAAGGCTTGATGTTATGTATGGTAGTTAGTTAGTGGTTAGTTAAATAGGGATCAATAATGTGAGAGGAATACAGTTAGTTGAGTATGGTTAAGTTCGCTAACTAGAAAATACTTTTTTCCGTCGTGAGTCGTTTTGCTGCAAACACAGCTTGCTGATTTGATTGTAAGTCATCTGCTTGCATTTAGACGGAAATGTATTAACCAAAATACATATTTGCAAGTATTTTTTCCATTTAAGCATAATATATATTACATGAGAAAAAGTGAATCCGTCTCAAATAATTTAAATACACTTGTGCTCTCTCATATTCAATTTATGTGGAAATAGAACGATATCTTGCACGTGAGGACGATATTTCAACCTTTTCTGCAAAAAAAAATAAATTGTATTTTTCTATCTTACTACTTTGATAATAATGAATTGAGTTAGAATTCATCACTGACCAAAAAAAAAACGTTATGTTTGCTATTAAAGCACAAGAATTCAATCACAGGACAACTACAGATTTCCAGTAAACAGGCGACGTTTGAAGATTCGATATTGTTACGTGAAATAATGAAAATTCTGCGCTGGAGATGCTCTCCTTCTCCATGCATGGTTTTGTCACATTCAGATCATTCATTTATGTATACTTTCACATCAAATTGTTTGTTTTTTTTAAATTAAGGCGTCCCGATTCTAGATCGTCATAGCTTAGAGAAGAGAGAGTATGTTTTGGATGGATAGTATGGCTCATTTTATTCTTACCAAGACTAAAATGTTTTGCACTCATGTATCAGGAGAAAACAATGTCGGAATACGCTTACAATACATAATAGCGTCATACTGAAACTACTTGTGGAATTCACAATGACACAAATTAAATTCTTCAATAGAAAGTGAATGCTTAATAACTGGAACGATGGATTATTTTATGGAAAAAAATAGCTGAATTAAATCCCATGCTATATTCTGTACAGAATGAGTCTAATATGCAATCTAAATTGTCTGTATACCTTGCAGAAGGCAAATTTTATGCATCCATGCAAATTTTCAACGCACTATAAGAAATACAAGCTTCTTAAAGCGCCATCTTGAAAAACAACTATTATAGCTAGCTCATATGCGTTTTTATTATAAATCGAGATTCTGCTGTATCCGCAAAATTGAAAATCCATAATTATTTGTTAGCTTGTTAGAGATTACACAAAAATGTTGAAATATTTACTGACATTTACACATAAAAATCCGAAATTCAATAGGAAAGTTACAATGCGCTAGCTTTTGTAGGAATATCTCTCGTTGAAAATGCTTTAACTGTATACTGTATATCTTAGTCAAATTCCAAAATCCTATCTATAAAATTTGCTACAAAAATTTGTATCTGAAAAATTTATTGGACTGAACTTGCTGAAATGCAAAAAAGATTGCGGCGCCTTACTTGAATAAAATAATCTATTTTCCTCCAGCAATTTGCTTGCTATTATTTTGCTAATCTCGATTAACTGTTTTTTTGCCACTACGACTCACCACTCTGCTTGATTCTAACCTAGCTAATGGGGAATGAGTAAATAGCAATAACAATTAATTGCTAGCAACATTTAACCAATTAAAAGGACTCTGCGATTAGGGCAAAAAATACATAAAATTTTATAAGAGTTGAACTGCCTCATAAAAAAAATCAACTTTTGGAGGCGTGACTGCGTTCATAGTCTCCATAGACAAATAAGAAGCTGTCATTCATTTCGCAAGCTAAAGTTAGTTAGTTCCAGATCATGTGAACTCAAAATAGGAGTTTTAACAACGGTCTCTTAGATGATAATCAAATTCATTGCTAACTTATTGCACAACATTAAAGCCAAAGCGGCCGGCCACTTCATACAGCCAGGTCAGGCATATAAAATTATCGTACACAAAATTATTTTTCTTCAGTTAGATACGGTGAGGGTTTTACATGATTGTAGCTAATGTATGGTTTGATGTTTGATTTTTAAACAGAATATGCAAAGGCAAACTGTGGTCGATTAGAATATGCAGTAAGCAAGCTGGAAGTCTTGGGGGTAAGACCACGCATGATATGTAATAATAGCACATGCAAAAACACAACAATGCTGTTAACTCAAGTTAAATTAAGTATCAGCATTAGCTCATTAGCTTTCATAGTTACCTTAAGCCAACATAAGCCATCATAAGAATAATACATTACATGAAACACACAAATATACACGACTGACTACTGTTAATTTTGGCTAAAGCGGCATTAAATGTAAAGCTCTTTTCAATCGCATTAAAAAATAACTAAAAGTAAAATTCATTCGTATCCCTCGACCCAATAAGTCAAACTCTCCTCATGTGTCAGAATAAAGTTTACTTCTGAAATCTATAGGTCAGCAAATTTTTGCACTTGCTTTCATCTTGAAGAACTTTCCAGTTCATTTGATCATCCGACATCTCATATCAAATGATAAATTGTTTCCGGTATTGTGCTGTGCTATTTAAACAATGTAAAAAACTGGGATTTGATCCATTATCCATCGTAGTAGAGATAATCTTGTGCAATGAGTGGTCAAGGAGTTTGAAATGTACATATGTGATCCTTCACACGTCACTTTTTGTACTCTTATCATTTGCAATGGCATAACACATTACCAACTACAATCGGAGTATTCATTTTTTCTGATATTGATTAATGGAGCAAATGCATATAGTAAGGATAGATGATACTCCACGAGCCTATATACAAATTTCCTGTGTTTTTCTACCTTAGTTATAGTTAGTGAGCAGACTCTCTTCCTCATACGTTGATTAGGATAAGGGATAAAAATATACAGTTCGCATAGACATTGACGTGTGAATCATTATAGAGAAGTTTGTTGATAGGAAGGAAGTTAGTTAGTATGGATTTTTTCAATGTGTTGTATTATTACATACGTAGTTAGTTAGCAAACAGTAATGCCGTTATCCCCTCTTTAGTTTGTCATCTCAAGGACTGGCTAAATCATGTGCCCATGTCTAGGATTTGTTGAGAGGCGAGATGAAACTTGACATTTTCCATTTTTAATGTCGGCTTATTTTGCGACGCAAATGGGGATCGTGGAAGATGCATGATTTTGAAATTTGCTAAGGAAGTGGAAATTTGAATTTATTTGTATTTTTAAGCATATTTGGTCTGTGTTATGATCAGAAAGGTACCTCTTACGATCATTCGATAGTCGAAATCAAGATAAGGGCAGTAAGTAGCGGTGAGATAACATGGAGTTTACGAAATAACTAACCCGATAAGGGTTTTCTAACATACAACTTAAGAATAGTTTCTTTCAAGTGCGTCTAGTTTAGGATCATGTGCCACAACTGAATGTAAACAAACATAACACATGCATTGAAAATTACGCGTAAATGAAGTAGGTGGATATAATAAGTAAAAATAACTTATTTGCTTTTAACTGGATTTTTATAACTTTTGTTCCAGTAAAATTTTATGATCTCGATATTTCCTAGAAATAAATATTTTAAGGTTTGGCTGGATGGATTGTCACAGGGTTAAATTAATTGAATGAATGAATGAGTGCACAAGAAACTACATTTTTGTGCGTTACATTATTCAATGCAGTATGCAGTATGCATCTAAAATGAGTGCGTGGATGTTCAAAGTTTACAAATAT
>Ga0210040_10002237_pt1 | contig 27587 bp, 26 predicted proteins | sample CryGeyCG12114_NA_FD_185462 | JGI IMG/M metagenome (GOLD analysis project Ga0210040, IMG submission 185462) | Groundwater microbial communities from aquifer - Crystal Geyser CG19_WC_8/21/14_NA (SPAdes) (version 2) | ecosystem: Environmental > Aquatic > Deep subsurface > Groundwater | place: USA... | reverse complement strand
ACGCGGCGGGTGAGGGGCACTTGTCGCGGCGGGTCGCGATGATCGCCGGCGGGGACGATGCGTTCGACCGTCTCGCCAGCCGCCTGAACGCGATGCTCGCGCGGATCGAGGGGCTGATGACCGAGCTGCGCGTGGTCACCGACAGCCTTGCCCACGACCTGCGCTCGCCGCTCGCGCGACTGCGCACCAAGACGGAGCAGGCGGTGCTGATCGCCGACCCGGCAGCACGCGAGGCGGCCTTGGGCGGGTTGCTGGTCGAAACCGACCTGGTGATGCGGATGCTCACCACCGTAATCGAAATCAGCCGCGCGGAAGCTGCCTCGCGGGACCGCTTCACGCGTGTCGCGCCGGCGGCACTGATCGCCGGCCTTGCCGAGCTCTACGAGCCGGTGGTCGAGGAAGCGGGGTTGGCGTTCCGCGTCGATGCCGACGTCCACCTGCCGCCGATGCCGGTGCATCGCGAACTCCTCAGCCAGGCGGTCGCCAACCTTCTCGACAATGCGGTGCGTCACGGCGGCATTGGTGGAGAGGTGCGCCTGACGCTCGCCCGCGCGGGCACCGGCGTTGCGATCGAGGTCGCTGACCGCGGGCCCGGCATCGTGGATGCTGACCGCGCGCAGGCCCTGAAGCGGTTCGGCCGGCTCGACGCCGCACGCTCGACGCCGGGAGCGGGACTGGGTATGGCCTTGATCGATGCGGTGGCGCGGCTGCATGGCGGCAGCTTCGAACTGGCCGACAATCACCCGGGGCTGATCGCCCGGATGGTGTTGCCGTTGAGCGCTTCGCCGCTCGGCAGGGTAGCGGAACCGATCGCTTGACACCGCGTTTGCGCCGCCCTACCTGATCCCTACTCCGATCCACCGGTCCCGGCGGCGCTGCCTTGCGCTCGCCGCGCTTTTGCGTTCGGGGCCAGTGAGTCGGATTATGCGAAGAGATGGGGTTAGTGCGGCCATGCCGACCCTGTGGAGCTAGGAGAAATAGTTCATGGCACGTATCGCGGGTGTCAATATCCCGACCAACAAGCGCGTGGTGATCGCGCTGACCTACATTCACGGCATTGGCTCGACCAAGGCCGAGGAGATCACCAGCAAGCTCGGCATCGCGCCCGAGCGTCGCGTTCAGGACCTGACCGACCAGGAAGTGCTGCAGATCCGCGAGACGATCGACGCCGATCACACGGTGGAAGGCGATCTTCGTCGCGAAACCGCGATGAACATCAAGCGGCTGATGGACCTCGCTTGCTATCGCGGCCTGCGTCATCGTCGTGGCCTGCCGGTTCGTGGCCAGCGCACGCACACCAATGCGCGCACCCGCAAGGGCAAGGCCAAGCCGATCGCCGGCAAGAAGAAGTAAGCCGTCCGAGGACGGTTTACTCCGCCGGAGGCGCCGCGAAGCACATCGTCAATGGTGTGACCTTTGCGACCTTCCGCCGCCGGCGTCACTTCAGCAATCAGGTCAGGAACAGCACCAATGGCTCAGGCCCCGCAGCGTATTCGCCGTCGCGAGCGCAAGAATATCACCTCCGGCGTCGCGCACGTGAACGCCTCCTTCAACAACACCATGATCACCATCACCGATGCGCAGGGCAACGCGATCAGCTGGTCGTCGGCCGGCATGATGGGCTTCAAGGGCTCACGCAAGTCGACCCCCTACGCGGCGCAGGTAGCGGCCGAGGATGCCGGCAAGAAGGCCGCCGAGCACGGCGTCCGCACCATCGAGGTCGAGGTCAAGGGCCCCGGTTCGGGGCGTGAGTCGGCGCTGCGGGCGCTGCAGGCGGTCGGCTTCCAGATCACCTCGATACGCGACGTGACCTCGATCCCGCACAACGGCGTTCGTCCGTCCAAGCGCCGCCGCGTCTGATTTTTCCCGTGCCGGCTGACGAGTCGGCGCGCTTTCTCCCGGCTGGAACCGCCCCCGTTCCGGCCCAAAATTAGGGGACACCTGTGTCTGTCAATGCAAAGAACTGGCAGGAACTGAAGAAGCCCAACGGCCTTGAGAAGAAGAGTGGCGATGGCAAGCGCAAGGCGACGTTCGTTGCCGAACCGCTGGAGCGCGGTTTCGGCCTGACGCTCGGCAACGCGCTCCGCCGCGTGCTGCTATCATCGCTTCAGGGTGCGGCGGTGACCTCGATCAAGATCGAGAACGTGTTGCACGAGTTCTCCAGCCTCGCCGGCGTGCGCGAGGACGTCACCGACATCGTCCTCAACGTCAAGCAGATCGCGCTGCGCATGCAGGGTGAGGGCGCCAAGCGCCTCCAGCTGTCCGCCACCGGCCCCACCGAGGTCAAGGCCGGCGACATCGCCGTCTCAGGCGACATCGAGGTGATGAACCCGGAGCTGGTGATCTGCCACCTCGATGAGGGTGCGACGCTCAACATGGAGCTGACTGCCGATGTCGGAAAGGGCTATGTGCCCGCCACCGCCAACCGCCCGGCCGACGCGCCGATCGGCCTGATCCCAGTGGACGCGCTCTACTCGCCGGTCCGCCAGGTGTCGTACAAGGTCGATCCCACCCGCGTCGGGCAGGACCTCGACTACGACAAGCTGACGCTGACGATCGAGACCGACGGCACGGTGACGCCGGAGGACGCGGTGGGCTATGCTGGCCGCATCCTTCAGGACCAGCTGGCGCTGTTCGTCCACTTCGACGATTCGTCGGTAACGCGCACGTCCGCTCCGATCGGTCAGGCCGCCGTGCCTGCCGCGGGCGCGGAGCCGGTCGGCGACACGCAGCAGATCAACCGCTATCTTCTCAAGAAGGTGGACGAGCTCGAACTGTCCGTCCGCTCGGCCAACTGCCTCAAGAACGACAACATCATCTACATCGGCGATCTTGTCGGCAAGACCGAGGCCGAGATGCTGCGCACCCCGAACTTCGGCCGCAAGTCGCTCAACGAGATCAAGGAAGTGCTGTCCAGCATGGGCCTGCGCCTCGGCATGGACATCCCGGGCTGGCCGCCCGAGAACATCGAGGAAATGGCCAAGAAGCTCGAACAGGAGATCATGGGCTGATCCGCACCGGGTTAGCGATGCTAACCCGGAGGCGGACAGCTCCGGTCGGCGGGTCGGCTGAGCCGACCCGTTCGACGTCACGACGCGGCCCTTCGGCTGCCTGCAAGCAGGCGCTCAGGAGAGCCTTTGCCGCGGCGCGGCTCCGGTTGAAAGAGACATGGGCCTCAGCTTCCGCCGGGGCGACGGCAAAAACCGGGTGGGCCACCGTCCCCACCTGTCCCGGGGTACCTCGCACGGCCCCCGAACGAACGAGAAGGAACTACCATGCGTCATCGCGTCGGCGGCCGTAAGCTGCAGCGTACCTCGGCCCATCGCGCTGCCCTGTTTCGCAACATGGCGGCCGCGCTCATCAAGCACGAGCAGATCACCACCACGGTTGCCAAGGCCAAGGAGCTTCGCCCTTACACGGAGAAGCTGATCACCCTCGCCAAGAAGGGTGGCCTGTCCAACCGCCGCTTGGCGCACGCCCGCCTGCTCGACGACGCGCAGCTCGTGAAGCTGTTCGACGTGCTGGCGGAGCGTTACGCGGGCCGCAACGGCGGCTACACCCGCATCATCAAGGCCGGCATCCGCGCATCGGACGCTTCGCCGATGGCCGTGATCGAGTTCGTCGACCGCGACACCAGCGCCAAGGGTCAGGACTCCGGCCCGGTGATGGCAGACGAGGATTACGACGACGTAGCCTGAGCCGGTCTCGCCTTGGGATCGAAGAGGCCGCGCCAGCAATGGCGCGGCCTCTTTCGTTGGGGCGCCCTCTTTCGTCGCAGCGGTCGTCTGCTACACGCGCGGCCATGCAGCATCCCGACTCCATACTGATCATCGATTTCGGCAGCCAGGTGACGCAGCTGATCGCCCGGCGCGTGCGCGAAGCCGGCGTTTACAGCGAAGTGGCGCCGTTCAACGCCGCCGCCGAGGCGCTGGCGCGGATGCAGCCAAAGGGCGTCATCCTGTCGGGCGGTCCGGAGTCGGTGACGCAAGAGGTCGCGCCGCTGCCGCCGGAAAGCATCTACACCGCCGGCGTGCCGATCCTGGGCATCTGCTATGGCCAGCAGGCAATGGCGCATCAGCTCGGCGGGTCGGTGCTGGGCGGTGACCATGGCGAGTTCGGCCGCGCCGTTGTTGACGTAGTCGATGCCTGCCCGCTGTTCGAAGGGCTGTGGGCCGAGGGCGACAAGCATCAGGTGTGGATGAGCCACGGCGACCGGGTCGATGCGATCCCGCAAGGCTTCCGGCCCGTTGCGCAAAGCCCCGGCGCGCCCTTCGCCGCGATCGCCGATGACGAACGCCGCTTCTACGGCGTCCAGTTCCACCCCGAGGTCGTCCACACCCCCGATGGCGGGCGGCTGCTCGCCAACTTCGCCCGCCACGTCTGTGGCCTCGCGGGCGACTGGACGATGGCCGAGTTCCGCGAAGCCAAGATCGCGGAGATCCGGGAGCAGGTCGGCAAGGAGAGGGTGATCTGCGGCCTGTCGGGCGGCGTCGACTCGGCTGTGGCGGCGGTGCTGATCCATGAGGCGATCGGCGAGCAGCTCACCTGCGTGTTCGTGGACCACGGCCTGCTCCGCGCCGGCGAGGCCGACCAGGTCGTCAGCCTGTTCCGGGGAAGCTACAACATCCCCCTCGTCCACGTGAACGTGGAAGCGCTGTTTCTCGACGGGCTTGCCGGCGTCACCGACCCCGAGGCCAAGCGCAAGTTCATCGGCAAGACCTTCATCGACGTGTTCGACGCGGAAGCGAAAGCGATTGGCGGTGCCGAGTTCCTCGCCCAGGGAACCCTCTATCCCGACGTGATCGAGAGCGTCAGCTTCACCGGCGGTCCTTCGGTGACGATCAAGAGCCACCACAATGTCGGCGGTCTCCCTGAGCGCATGAACATGAAGCTCGTCGAGCCCTTGCGCGAGCTGTTCAAGGACGAGGTGCGCGAGCTTGGCCGCGAACTCGGGCTGCCCGACGCCTTTGTCGGTCGTCATCCGTTTCCGGGACCGGGCCTCGCCATCCGCATCCCCGGTGAAGTCACCAAGGAACGCTGCGACGTGCTGCGCAAGGCCGACGCCATCTACCTTGAGGAAATCCGCGCGGCGGGGCTGTACGATGCGATCTGGCAGGCGTTCGCCGTGCTGCTGCCGGTCCGCAGCGTCGGCGTGATGGGCGACGGGCGGACCTATGACAACGTGCTGGCGCTGCGGGCAGTGGCCTCGACCGATGGCATGACGGCCGAGGTGTTCGCGTTTCCCGGCGACTTCCTGCCGCGCGTTGCGACGCGCATCGTTAACGAGGTGAAGGGGGTAAACCGTGTGGTCTACGACTACACGTCCAAACCGCCCGGCACGATCGAGTGGGAGTGATCGCCGTTATGACTCTGGCGCGGGGATGACGGGCTGTTCCCCCATCCGGCGCACCAGCGAGCGCTGCGCATCGAGAAGCTGATCGATGTGCGCCTGGGCCAGCGGCGTGGGGAAGGACACGCCGAACCGCTTCCCCACCACCCAGCGCACGCGCGCCGCGCCGATCGGAATGCCCACCGTCAGGCGAACGACCGACCCGACATCGGGCACCCGGCCCGCCGCGTAGACCAGCGCGCCTGACGCCGAAACGTCAAGCAAGTGGATCCGCTGCACCCCGGAAATGGTGTGCATCTCGCCGGGCTGAAAAATCTTGGCCCGGCTGTCCCGCCGAGCGGGCGTCGGCGTGTCGCTACTCATGCCGCTCCCCTTCCGGTTCCGCCCTGGTGGCGGATAGCACCTAAAATGAAATTAGCTCTCGACGGAAGTGCTTACCGCTGAGGTAAGATCAAGCTGAAGTCATATGGGCCATTCGACGGTCCGTCGAGGCTCGAAATACGAAAGAAAAGTACGGATGCGTACGCAAGGATCGCGGAGATCAGCAGCGTTGGCACCCGTCAGCGCTTGAAGGCGGCTTCCACCAGCGCGATGAACTGATGTTCCCGGTACGGCTTGCCGAGGAAGTCTCCGTCCGGAATGTTGCCGGCACCCGGCGCTACCTTGCCCGACGTGACGATCAGGTGCACGTCCGGCCGGCTGTCGTGAACACGTCGAGCGAGGTCTAGGCCGTCCATGTCGCCTGGCATGTTGATGTCGGTGAAAAGAACCGCGACTTCGGGGTGGTCGGCCAGCACCTGTAGCGCTTCGGCGGCATCGGCGGCCTCCAGCACCTGGAAACCGGCATCAAGGAGCATGTCCACGGCGTTCATGCGAATCAGCGGCTCGTCGTCCACAACCAAGACGACCCGCGCGGTCAGGGGGGAAGGTGCCATCTTCGCTCAACGGAGAAAGCCAGGCCGCCGTTCCGCCATTGGTCGCGCAAAACCGCCGACGGCGTCCATCGTGCCACGATGGCACGCAACGGAACTGGTGCACACGGCAGAGCGAAGGTGGGCACTCAGATCACTGGGAAATTTCGCTGCCGCTTGCACGTTGCCATCGGAGTGCCTCTGGCTGAAACTCGGCGGGTTGCAGTTCGCACGGGCGGGGAGCCGCCGTTCTTCGGCACGCCCGGACGCGCTTTCGACGGGTCGACCGGACGGCCGCTGAGGGGGAGATGCCCGCCCGGTAGCGCAGGCCACCGTCGGTCCTAACCCCGGTTGGAGGCCGTGCCGCGCCATGGACGGGCGTTCCTGTCGATCGCTGGGCTGGCGGCTCGATGGTGTGCCGGCTCTATCGCACCTTGAGCGGCCAGCCGATTGGCATCCTGGGAGCCGGGTGGGCGACGCTGACCGCCGATGGTGCGCGCCCGAAGCGTTGAACCGGACGGCGCGCCGGCCTAGGGTGGCGGCATGGCAAGCATCTGGCCCCCCGTCCTGATAGCGTCAGCAGTGCTGGCGGCGGCCGGAACCGTCGCCGGGGCGCAGGAACACCCCGCGCGCGCGGCCTGCGGGATCGGGCCGTCCCCGTCGGTCCTCGCCCACATCACCGGGTTGAAAGCGGGCACGGGCATGGTGCGCGTCCAGGCCTATGGCCCCGACCCGGCAGGCTTCCTCAAGAAACATCGCTGGGTCGCGCGGGTCGAAGCGAAGCCGGCCGGGCGCCGCAGCCTGGACCTGTGCCTGACGCTGCCGGGACCGGGGCGCTATGCGATCGCCGTGCGGCACGACGCCAACGCGAGCGGCTCGTCCGACTGGAACGACGGCGGCGGATTTTCGCGCAATCCCCGGCTCTCGCTGTTCCACCTGCGGCCCGCGTTCGACGACGTGGCGGTGCCGGTGCGGGCCGGCGTCGGCACTCAGGTGAATGTCGTGATGCTGTATCGTCACGGCCTGTCGCTCGGCCCGGTGACGGACGGCGACTAGCGGCTTGGCCGGTCGGCCCACCACAGGCAGAAGATGGCGAGCGCGTAGAGCAGCCGGCCGTGATCGCGCCGCCCCGCCCGGTGCTCGCGGAAGATGGTGTCGATCGCGGACGGGTTGAGATAACCCGACTGAGCGACGCCGCCCTCCCGCCACAGCTCCTCGGCATAGCGGCCGAAATCGCCGCTGAACCATTCCGCCAGCGGCATCTGGAACCCCTGCTTGCGGCGGCCGAGAATGCCCGGCGGCAGCCAGGATGCGATCGCTGCCCGGACGGGATATTTGCCCACCCCGCCGCGCAGCTTGACGTCGGCGGGCATCGACAGGGCGAGATCGACCACCGCCTGCGACAGCATCGGCACCCGCACTTCCAGCGAATGCGCCATGCTCGCCCGATCGACCTTGGTCAGCATCGCGCCCGGCAAGTTGAGCTGCAGGTCGCACATCGCGAACTGCTCAAGCGGGTCGGCCGAAATCGCGGCCATATCCGGATAGTATTCGTCGGCCACCGCCACGATAGCCGCGTCGGTGTCCCGCCCCTCGAGCCGCGTGCCGGCAAAGAGGCGGCGGCGAAGCTCCGGCGAGGTGATCTGCGTCTTGGCGAAGAAGCGCGCGCCGCCGTTCGGCAGGCCGGCGCTGCGGGCGGTCTTCTGCCAGCGCTGAAGGCGGCGGTTGCCGGCACGCCATGGGAGCGGCGGCAGGTCGGCGAAGCCGCGCGCGGCGCGGCGCAGCGCGCCCGGCAGCCGGCCCAGCCGCCGCTCGGTCAGATGCCGCTTGTAGCCAAAGAAAAGCTCGTCCCCGCCATCGCCGGACAAGGCGACCTTCACTTCCTGCGCCGCGATCTGGCTGAGATACCACGTCGGCACGGCGGAAGGATCGGCGAACGGCTCGTCATAGGCGCGCCGGATGGCAGGCAGAATCGCCTGCGCAGCCGCCGGCGCCAGCTGGTGCGTGCGATGGTCGCAGCCAAGATGCCGGGCAACCGCCTCCGCATGCGGCGATTCGTCATAGGCCCGCTCGCCGAAGCCGATGGTGAAGGTCTTGACCGGGCGTTCCGACAGCTGCGCCATGGCGGCGACCACGGCGGAGGAATCGACCCCGCCCGACAGGAACGCGCCCACTTCGACATCCGCGGCCAGCATCTGGCCGCGCACCGTCTCCAGCCACGTCTCGCGGAACGCCGACACCCACTCCTCCGCCGGGCGCGATCGGCCCGGCAGGTACCGCGCCGACCAATATTCGCGAAGCTCCGGCTCTCTGGCCGGGCCGAGTTCCAGCACGTGGCCGGGCGGCAAGACGCGGACCTGGCGATAGATGGAGCGCGGCGCGCGGACATGACCGAAGCTGAAATAATCGTGCACCGCCCGCGAATCGGGGTCGAACCGGAGGTCCGGCACTGCCAGCACCGCCTTGAGTTCCGACCCGAACGCCAGGGTGCCATCCTGCCAGCTGTAATAGAGCGGCTTGATGCCGATCGCGTCGCGCGCGAGGATCAGGCGCCGTGCCTGCCGGTCCCAGATCGCGGCGCCGAACATCCCGTCCAGCCGCCGCCATGCGTCCTCGCCCCACTGGCGCCAGGCAGTCAGCACCACCTCGGTATCGCCCTGCGTCGCAAAGCGGTGGCCGAGCGCGCGCAATTCCTCGCGCAGCAAACGAAAGTTGTAGATCTCGCCGTTGAACACGATCGCGTACCGGCCATCCTCGCTGTGGATCGGCTGGTCGCTGCCGGGCAGGTCGATGATGCTCAGCCGCCGCATGCCGAAGCCGAAATCGCCGTCGATCAGGCTGCCCTGGCTGTCCGGCCCGCGGTGAAAGAGAGTGGCGCACTGGCGCTCAACCACGCCAAGCGCGACGGGAGCACGTCCCGGCGCGTACAGACCAGCAATTCCGCAGATGGGATTGGCTCCGAGGCAGAACAAACGACGTCGCGATATAGGGCGCTCGGTCCGGCTTGTCATCGCGCGCCCTTGCCCAAGGGTGGCGCGGAACCTAGGCGCGCGTCATGATCCGGTTCTCCACGGTCGCTCGGGTGCGGCCAGGCGGCGTGCGCGCCGTTCTCCGTAACCTGGGCTGGCTGCTCGCCAGCCGCGGCCTTCTTGCCGTGCTCTCGCTTTTGTACCTGGGCATCGCCACCCGGACGCTGGGCATCCACGATTTCGGCCGCTTCGCGCTGATCACCGGCGCGGCGCAGGGGCTGGCGACGCTGGTCGGCTTTCAGACTTGGCAGGTGGTGGTCCGCTACGGCGTCGATCACCGCGCACACGAGGACGAGGGCGCTTTGGCGCGGCTGTATCGCGTGTGCATGCTGCTGGACGCGGCGAGTGCGCTGGTCGGCATCGCCATTGCGGCGCTGGTCCTGGCGGCGTGGCGGGACAGGCTGGGCATCCCGCCGGCGCTGATGCGCGACACGCTGATCTTTACGGTGGCGCAACTGGTGACGGTTCGGTCGGCAGCCATCGGCATCCTGCGCGTATCCGACCGGTTCGGCGAGGCCGCCGCCGCAGACAGCGTGACCCCGCTGGTTCGGCTCGTCGGCGCAGTCGGAGCGGCGGTGTTCGGACCCTCGCTCCATGCGTTCCTGTGGGCGTGGGCGGCGGCAGAGATCGCCACCGCCGCCACTTACTGGTGGCTGCTGGTGCGCAGCGGCGACGCGGCCCGGATCTGGAGCGCGGCCCTCAGCTGGAATGCGCTGCTGACGGAGAACCCGCATTTCCCCCGCTTCCTGCTCAGCACCAATCTGGTCTCCAGCCTGGGCCTCGCGACCAAGCAGGTGCCGCTGTTGCTGGTGGGCGGGTTCACGGGTCCGGCGGCGGCGGGCGCCTTCCGCATCGCGTTGCAACTGGCGCAAGCGCTCGCCAAGCTGGCACAGCTGATCGCGCGCGCCGCCTTTCCCGAGGTGGTGCGGGCCGTCCGCCAGACGCCGCCGGCCGAACTGGGGTCGGCGCTTGGCCGTATGTTCCGGGCCAGCGGCGGCGTCGGGCTGGCGATCCTGGCGGTGGTCGCGCTGGTCGGCCAGCCGGTGCTGGTGCTGGTGGGCGGCGACCGCGCCTATGCGGCGGCCTACCCGCTGCTGCTCTGGCTGGCGACGGCGGGGTGCATCGACCTGGCGGTGGTCGCGTTCGAGCCGGTGCTGCTCGCCGCAAATCGATCCGCGACCGCAGTGGCGAGCCGCGGCGTGGGAATTGCAGCGCAGATCGGGACCACGCTGGTACTGCTGCCCCGGATCGGCGCGGTCGCCGCCAGTATCGGCGTGTTCGTCTCGTCGCTGGTCGGCGCGGTGCTGCTGGGTATGACGGTGGTCCGTTATGCTCGGTCGGGCGCGCGCGGCTGAGCGATCCGGGCGCGGACGAAGTCGAGATCCGCCGGCTTGTCGACGTCCACCGCGGCGAGCCCATCGGCGCATTCGATCGCGGCCGCAACCACGCCCGCGCGACGCCCGAGTTGCGAGACCGCCTCCGCCAGCGACAGTCGGCCCGCCAGATAGCGTAGCAGCAGGCGCGGCCCCAACCGCCGGACAATGCGCCAGGGCCGCTTGCGATCCTTTTCCACCGCCTGCCACAGCCGAACGGCCGCCTCCGCGCGCGGCGTGGCCAAATAGAAGAGGTTACAGCCGGACCAATCGCCGTCGGAGAAGCGCAGGTAGGTGCGGCGCGACCCCGGCGCCGCCGCTTCGACCGACTCGCGGCGGGCGAGCAGCACGGCGACGTCCGCTCCGGGCGGTACGTGGGTGACCAAGTCCCGCACCCAGTCGGCGCGAAGCAGCGCGTGGTCGCCCGTGGTGACCAGCAGCGGCGCACCCATCTCCAGCAGGCCCAGCGCGGTGCTGGCGCTGGGGCCGGGCGCGGCGGCCAGCGCCTTCGCGCCGCAGCGGATCGCCTCGGCCCGCACGCCCTCCGCCTGCGCCGAGACGGAGATGCGGTCGATACCAGCGCCCCGCAGCGCCTCGATCACGCGAGCGAGCATGGACGCGCCCCCCAGCGCGATCAGCGCCTTGTCGGCCACGCCCGCATAGGTGGCGACCGCGTCCTCGCCCCCGCGCGAGCCAGCCAGAACCAGGGCGGCCAAGGTCATCGGGGCACCGACCTCAGCCACAGCCGCCACAACACGCCCGGCGCGGCAACGATCGGGTGACGTTCGCGAAAGGGCGTCACCGGGATCCGCAGGCCCGTGTGCCGCTCGACCTTCCAGAGCGCGTAGCGGGCGGCCCCGTCGAAGGTGAAAGCCGCCTTTGCCAATCGCGCGAGGTTAAGCCACTTGCCGACCCGTTCGCGCAGCAGCCAGCGTTCAGCAAGCGCCTGTGCCTGCGCCGGTGTCGGACGCGGTGCCAGCCCGCTCGCGGTGTTGGTGAAGGCCATACCGCCCGCTGCCCAGGCGAGCGGCAGGAGCTGGTCGTACCGCCCACGGTCATAGGACAGGACCTGGTCCTCGCGCCCCGGCGCCTCGACGCGCAGTTCGGTGGCGTATGTGCCGCGGAACAGCGCGCGCCAGAAATCGCCGGCGCCGCCGTGCCGGGGGCCGTTCAGGACAGCGAACCGTGCCGCCGTGATGGCAGCATCGGCGATGGCCGCAGCGACGTGCCGGCGGGTGGGCAGGTCATCGGCCCAGATCAGCGCAACCGGCTGAACGAACCTCGCCCATATCGTCGTATCAAGCGACTCGCCGCGCGCGGCCCGCGTGAAGGTATCGATCTGCATGGTGGCGACCTTGGCCCGGATCAGCCGCTGGCTGATCACGACCTCATGATAGCTCACGTCCGGCCAGAGATGTCGACTCAAGAAGCCCGTGCGAACCGAGGCGTCCCGCAGAACATAGAAGTCCAGCACTCCATCCAGGTCGCCGGTCCGCAGCACCGATCCGTAGAACAGCACCGCGCTGCCGCGCAATCGCGCCGCCACGGCACGGGCGGCCTCTGCCACCTCGGGCTCCACCGGCCGGTCGAGCTCCGCTTCGACGAACCGGCCAAGGCCGCTCAAGGGGTGACGAAGCGGATCGGCGCGCCGGTCCGCACGGTCAGGGCGCCGCCCGGGAACATCTCGCCATCCAGGATGAACCCGCTGTCCAGCGCCAGCTGGAACGCCGGCACGGCATGGCAGTGATGATAGCCGAGCCGCCGGAGCCATTCCCCTTCCATCCCCGCCAGGACCGCAGCCGCAGCGATGGGCAGCAGGCGGGGCGGAGCATCGACCGCGAGAATATCCAGGCCCGGTCCGGTACGGCCGAGCGGCTTCGTTCCCAGCGGCAGCCGCTTCAACGTCGACCCGAAAAGGACATAAAGATCGCGTTCGCTCGTCTCGCCGGTTGCAGGGTCGGCGATCCGCATCCGGTTACCCGTGCGCCAAGGGTTGCCTCTGCCGCCCACCACGGTCTGGGCGAAGGCGCCGGCCAGCGAAAGCGCCACCGCCAGATTGCCGAAGGCGCCGATCCGGTGCGTGCGTTGCGCGAGTTCCGTCGCGCGAACGAACCCACCGGCGCCGAACAGGAAGCCGCGCAGCACCTTGCCGCCCGCTGCCGTGATTTCGACGGGAGACCGTGTCTGCACGTGGCCGCCTTCCAGTGCGGCAGAGGCATCCGCCGGTGACCAGTCGAACGGCACCCCCAGGTCAAGGGCGAGGGCGTTGGTCTTGCCCGACGGTAACACCGCGAGTGGTGGCAGTGCCGAACCGAACGCTGCGTCGGCCGCAGTGATCACATCCCGCACGGTGCCGTCGCCGCCATCGATGACGAGCAGGTCGATCCGCTGGGCCGCGAACGATGTCAGCGTGTCGGCGAGATGCTGCGGCGTCGTGGGCGCGGCGGCCAGCATCCCCGGCGCGATCCGGCTCGACAGGTCGGTCGCCTGGTTGCGCCGGCTGCGGGGATTGCTGATGACTCCTACCCGAGGCGCGCTGGTCTTGAACCGGACGGCGGGGCCGGGAACCGACGCAGAGCGGGCAAGGCCGCGACTACGCATCAGAGGTTCGCCGGTGATCGACCCGGCCTCGTTCCGGGAAAGGGCAACGGCGCCAGGCGGAAGGCGGTTCACTTCGCGCCCATTCGTCGCCGAATCGTAATGTTGATCATCTAGAGTAAACTCGACTGGTGGTTCGCGCTTGCATGACAATTGTGTGACGCAAATATGGCGTTGCGCCCAGCAGGCAAGCGGGATCGGCCTCTTCAAACCGCGCCGCGCGATTATGCTGCGCGGCGCGGGTATGCTCCGATCATGCTAGAGGATGGACCCGCGCCGTCAGGCCAGCCAGCTTACCACCGGTCGTCCCCCCCGCGTCGCGACGATCGCCTGAAGCAGCCGCACCATATGCACCGCGAGGGAGAGCATCGTCCAGATCGCGACCGCGACGATGCCCCAGTCGGGCCGCCCGACCAGCAGCGCTGCGAACAGGATCACCATGTTGGGGTTGCGCCGGGCCGTGACGAGGCGGAACCGGCTGTCGAACGGGCGCCACACATGAATGTGCATGCCAAAGCGCACGATGAACGCGCCCTCGATCAACCGCTGTGCGACATAGCCGAACAGCATCGCTGCGATTACCGACCAGAAAGCGGCATCGGAAAGCGGCCGGCCATAAGCGGCGCACCCGGTCGCCCAGGCCCACCACCAGATCGGCGGATGGACCAGATCGATGCCGTGATCCCAGGCGTTGCCCAGCGCGGAAGAAGTGATCGTGCACCGGGCCAGCTTGCCGTCCACCGTGTCGAGCACCATGAAGATGAGCCCGGTGGCGAGCCCCGTCCAGAACCAGCCATGCCAGAACGCCACCGTGGCGATGATGCACAACAACGTCCCGATCGCCGTCACCCCATTGGGCGAAAGGCCGATGCGCGCGGCCAGCCTGGTCAGCCCGAAGGCCCATTCGGGCCACAGATATTTGGTCAGAACGTCGGTGACGCCCTTGTATGCGCCGACATAGCTCGCCCGCTCGACCGCCGGCACGTTGGCGGGCACCAACAGTTCGGCGAAGGGCCGTTCGCGCTTGCGCAGCGCTTCGTTGAAGATGCCTTCCTGGCGCTCGGCCGGGTTCACATGGAGGTGCGGCGGCAGCGGATCACCCGCTCGGATCGCCCGCACCACCGGGTCACGATCCTCCGCCGCGACGTGGGCAAGGACCGGCACGCCTTCGCGCGTCAGCACCGTGCCCGGATGCCGCGTGAGATAGGTCAGCCAGGTCGGGTCGAACACATAGGAAAGGTTGGCGAGGATCAGCGCCCCACCATGCTGCGTGTCGAAGGGCAGTTTCTGCGCCGCGGCGATCCGGCGCAACCGCTCGCGTGCCGTGATGCCCCACAGCAGGACTTGATTGTCGCCTAGCGGCACCACGGCCGGCACGAACGGTGAACTCTCGATTGTCGACATGGCGGCGCCCTTAACGCGCACGCACCGGCATGGCGAGGACGCGCAGCACTTCCTGCGCCGCGCGCTCTGCCCCTGCACCGCTGGCGTCGCCCAGCGCGGCGGCGGCGATCTCACGCTGTGCGTCGACGAATGCGTGGTGGCGATGCGCGGCGCGCGCAATTGCGGGTGCCAGTTCGGTCAGGTCGGTCACCACCTCGCCGGCGCGCCACATGGCGTAGGACGGATCGGGCTGCCAGTCGCGGCCCACCGGGTCGAGGAAAATGGCGGGGCGCGGGCGCATCAGGTATTCGATCACCTGACTGGAAGTATCGCCCAGATACAGGTCGGCCGCCGCCGTGTAGCTGCCATCCACGGTTGCGAAGCTGTCGATGTCGCAGTGGACATGCGGGAGGTTCGACACTCCTTCCAGCACCCCTCGCAACTCCGGCGCCCGCTCGATCAGGCGCTGGTGCGGGGCGAGGATCACATTCCAGGTTCGCTGGGCCGTAAGCGCTGCGACGACCGCTTCGCCCCAGGCCGGCCAGGAGGACCGGCGCGGCTGCCAGTGCGGCGTGTACAGCAGGATCTGGCGCTCTTCCGGGAACAGCGTCCGCGCGGGCGTGCGCTGGCGGAAGCCCGCCTTGACATAGCCGGTTGCGACGATCCGCCCGGGCGCCATGCCGCGCGCGAGATAGGTCTGGCGCTCCTGCTCGCTTGGCACCAGCGTGTGAAACGCAGCCATACGTCGCCGGTCGTCTCGCGCGCTCATGGAGCCCACGCCGTGCGACGTCTTGACGAAGCGGGTGGGCAACCACGGAAACATGCGCGGCAGCCACAGGCTGGTCTGCTCGGCGCAGAGCACGACCGGCACGCAGGCGAGATAGGGCACCAGCCGCAGCAGCATGGGCAACTTGGCCGGCAATGGCGGCGAGCTTCCTTCCCCCGGGTCGACGACATTGCGGAAGCCAGGCGCGCGGCGCACGCGAACCTGCTCCAGCGCCCTCGTCCAGCGGGACAGCATGGCTTCGTGGACGGAGGTCGACACCCACAGGTCGATCGGCAGCCCGGGATCGATCGCTGCCAGCCGTTCTACGATCGGAAAGAGATGCGGAACCAGCAGCGTTTCGCCCAAAAACAGGACCGCGACCCGGCGCCTCATCCGGCCTTCCCGCCGGCATTCCATCGCTCGATGTCCTCGGGGCGATCGATCTCCACCCACGCCCCGCTTCGCTCGACAACGGCGGACACGCCGCCCTGACCGGCGAGCGCCGCGACCACGTCGTGATGATAGGCGTTGATTCCGTTCTCGCCGGCGATGACCCGGTCGAGGACGGCGGAGTAGCCACTGTTCCGTTCGGCGATGACGACGCCGAGCGAGCGGTGCGTCGCCGCCGCCGGCTCGAGCGCCTTTGACACCGCCGTCACCTTGGTCCCCGACACCGCAACCAGCATGTCGTCCGGAGCCGGGGTGGCGAGGGGCTCAACCACGAGGTTCACGCCGGCGTTGGCGCTGGCAAGCGACCTTGCGAGCAGCGCCGCGCCCAGCGTCGTGTCGCCATTGATGAGGCAGAACGGGTCTTCCAGCAGATCGCGCGCCGCCCACACGCTGCCGATGCTGCTCGATACCGCCCAGAACGGGTTGAAGCGCAGCTCCACCGTCAGTGGCGGCCGATGGGTCGCGAGATGGGCGCCGACCTGATCGAAGCGGTAGCCGGCGACCACGGCCGCCCGCGCCACCCCCGCCTCGGCCAGCGCCGCGAGTTGGTGATCAAGGATTGCGCGCCCCCCCACCGGCACCAAGCATTTCGGCATGAGCTCGGTCAGCGGCAGCAGCCGGGATCCCCGGCCGGCGCTCAGAATGATGGCCTGCACGGCGGTTTAGCCGTTCACCGGCGCGACGGGACGCTGCCAGTCGAGGATCGGCCAGCCGCGCGCGGCGGCCAGCGTCCGCATTCGGCGGCCCGGGTTCACGGCGAACGGCTCGTCAACGAAGAGAAGACACGGCGCGTCGGAGGCGTGATCGCTGTAGAAGCGCAGCCGCGCCATGTCGCGATCGATGCCGGCGGCAATCATCCACGCTTTGATCGCCGCGAGCTTGGCGGGGCCGTACACGTTGGCGCCGGCCAACCGATGCCGCACCGCGCCGTCCGCGTCGAGCGTGGACTCGGTGGCGATCACGTCGGCAATGCTCAGCCGCTGCGCCAGCTCTTCCGCATAGAAACGGTGCGCCGCCGTCGCCAGAACGACACGATAGCCTTCCGCTCGGTCGGCAGCGATCCGGCGGCGCGCACCCGGACGAATGTTGCGGTCCAGCGTGCGGTCGGCAAACCGCTCGGCCAGCGCCGCCAGCTGCTCGGCGGCAACGGTCTCGCCGAGCATCAGGCGATGCATCACCTCCTTCAACCGATCGCGCCCGACCAGGCGCAGCGCGTGCGCCAGCGCCGCGCCTGCGACCCCCGGCACCAGCGCGAGCCGCCAGCGCGGCCCGCTCAACGCTCCGAACAGGAGAAAGGCAGACCAGGTGGGCAGGCGTGTCACCGTGCGGTCCAGATCATAAAAGGCGATGCGATGCACGCTGCACCCTTGCCACCGGCGAGAGGAGAGCGAAAGCCAAGCTGACGCAGACTTCGCCCCGATGATCCCAGATCGCAGGTCCGACGAGCCGACCTTGAGCTCGCTGGTCCAGATATCTGGTGAGTCGCGGGCGCCAGTCCGGCAGCTTGCCGCTCATAGACCTGCCAATCAGCGTTCCATTGCCCATCCCGCTCAACGATCTGGTCGATGACCGGCAGCGGCACGAGAAACCGGTAAATCGAGGGGACTAACCAGCCGTAGCTGGGGGAAGGGTGCGCGTCGGCGTGCCCCGAAAGCCAGCTATCAGTCGGTATGTGGCACGACAGCCGCGTAGGGCGTCAGTCCACCTTGCGGGCGAGCCTCTGAGCGCCCCCGGATCCACCGAACTCACCGCGGGCGCCAATCCCACAATTCTCTTGACGGCGGGTGGTTAGCCTGCCCGATTAATACCAAGTGATTGGCGCGCCCGGCTGGATTCGAACCAGCGACCACAAGCTTAGAAGGCTCGTGCTCTATCCAACTGAGCTACGGGCGCCCATGTCAACGCTAGCGCGGTTTGCCCAGACGCGAAACGGGGTTGTCGTGGGAGGGGCGATGGCTGCAAGGTGCGCCGGTGTCAGGCACCCACCGCGGCCAGCAAGCCCTCGAACAGGCGGCGACCGTCGCTACCGCCATGTGCGGGACCGATCCTGCGTTCGGGGTGCGGCATCATGCCGAGCACGTTGCCGGCATCGTTGAGCAACCCTGCGATGCCACGGGCCGAGCCGTTGACCGCTTCGGCGTAGCGGAACGCCACGCGCCCGTCGCCTTCCAGCCGGTCCAGCGTCGCCGGGTCGGCGAAATAATTGCCGTCGTGATGCGCGACAGGCACGTTGATCACTTCGCTCGTGCGATAGCCGCCGGTGAAGGCAGAGCCTGTGTTCTCCACCGTCAGTGACACGTCGCGGCAAACAAAGTTGAGGCCGCTGTTGCGCATCAATGCGCCCGGCAAAAGGCCCGCCTCGGTCAGCACCTGAAATCCGTTGCAAACGCCCAGGACCGGCACACCGCGGCCGGCTGCTTCCACCACCGCGCGCATGATCGGCGAGCGCGCGGCGATCGCGCCGGAGCGCAGGTAATCGCCGTAGGAGAAGCCGCCCGGAACTGCGACCAGGTCCACGCCGTCGGGCAGCGCGGTGTCGCCATGCCAGACCATGATCGGCGCCGTGCCCGACACATCGCGGATCGCGACGGCGAGATCGCGGTCGCAATTGGAGCCGGGGAAGACCAGCACCGCCGTCTTCATGCCCGCTCCACCCGATAGTTCTCGATCACCGTATTGGCGAGGAGCTGGCGGCACATGCCGTCGATCGCGGTGTCATCGGTAGAGTCGGCCACCTCCATCTCGATCAGCTTGCCCGCGCGAACATCCTCGACGCCCTCGAAGCCGAGGCTGCCGAGCGCGTGGTGGATTGCCTTGCCCTGCGGGTCGAGCACGCCCGGCTTGAGCGTCACGAAGATGCGCAGTTTCATGCCAACGCCTTTCTGGGAGGGTGCCTGCGCTATGCCGCCCGGCGGCCGCGCGCGCAAGTTTACGGCTTGTTCACGCCGCCAGCGCGATGCTGCCGCTTGCGAGTCGCGCCAGCACGGCCGGCCTGAGCCAAGGGGTGGTGCGGCATGGCCGGACTTGCCATGATCATGTTCATCGCGCTGTTCGCGTTCGGCAGCCAGTTCGTGGGGTGGGAAGATCCCGGCGGCCGAGTCCAGCTGGCGCTATTCTCCGCCTTCATCTTCGGGATCATCTGCGGCTACCGGGTCAAGAGCTGACGCTCACCGCCCCTTGCGTTTGCGATGGCTGTCGAGGTCCAGCACCGCATTGTCGCCGCCTTCGGGCATCAGGCCAAGCCGCCGCGCGACCTCCTGATACGCCTCGACCTCACCGCCGAGGTCGCGACGGAAGCGGTCCTTGTCGAGCTTTTCACCCGACTCCATGTCCCACAACCGGCAGCCGTCGGGGCTGATCTCGTCGGCCAGGATGATGCGACCATAATCGTTGTCCCAGACCCGGCCGAACTCCAGCTTGAAGTCGACCAGCCGGATGCCGACGCCGGCGAACAGGCCGCTGAGGAAGTCGTTGCAGCGGATGGCGAGGTCGGCGATGTCGTGCATCTCCTCCTGGCTCGCCCAGCCGAACGCGGCGATATGCTCGTCGGAGACCATCGGATCGCCGAGCGCGTCGTCCTTGTAATAGTATTCGATGATCGTGCGCGGCAGCTGCACGCCTTCCTCGATGCCCAGACGCTTCGACAAGGAGCCGGCGGCGACATTGCGCACCACCACCTCGATCGGCACGATCTCGACCTGGCGAATGAGCTGTTCGCGCATGTTGAGGCGGCGGATGAAGTGCGTCGGCACGCCAATGGTGCCGAGCAGGGTGAAGATGTGCTCCGAGATGCGGTTGTTGAGCACGCCCTTGCCGTTGATCGTGCCCTTCTTCTGGGCGTTGAAGGCGGTGGCGTCGTCCTTGAAATACTGGACCAGCGTGCCAGGCTCGGGACCCTCGTACAGGATCTTGGCCTTGCCCTCGTAGATCTGGCGGCGGCGAGCCATGCGGGAACCCTCGCTGGAAAAGAGTGGCCCCGGCGACGCGCTGGGCGAAGCCGGGGCATGTTGCTCGCAGCTATACGGGAAGGGCGGGGGCAGGGCAAATGCCTCGCTGCACCGCAACCCGGTGATCGGGCCTTATCGCAGCGCGGAGAGGATCAGCCGCCGCGCCGTGATCCAGGCGGCGGTGCCAGGCGCGATCAGCTCGACGTGGCCGGTCGCCTCGACCGTGTGCAGCACAGCCTGGTCCCCCGCAGCGATGGCGCGAGCGAGGTAATCGGTCGCGAGGCGGAACGGCACGATGCGGTCCTCGCGCCCGTTGACCAATTGCTGCACCGCACCGATCGGCAGCAGCCGCGGCACCGACGTGTCGGCGAAGACGTCGGGACGGCCGGGGGAGGGCGCACCGGTGAGCCGGGCCACCACCGCCGTGCCGCAGCCATTGTCGGGACTCGCCGCGGTCGCGTCCAGGTCGGGTAGGCCGCCGAGGCTGATCACGTGAGCGATCGGCAGCGGGTTTGTGCGGTGGAGAGCGCTGGTCGTCGGCAACTGCCCGCGCGCTGCCAGCCACAGCGCCAGGTGCCCGCCCGCCGAATGGCCGACCGCGACCAGCCTGCCAACGTCGAGCCGAAAACGCTCGGCTTCAGCAGCGAGCAGGTCAGCGGCTGCGGCGGCGTCGAGGAACGTCCCCGGATAACCGCCGCCGGCCCGATCGACGCCGCGATAGTCGATGTTCCAGACAGCGACCCCGTTGTCGCAAAGATCGCCCGCTACCCAGTCCATGAGGCTGCGGTCGGCGATCGACGTCTGCCAGCAGCCGCCATGCACCATCAGCACCACCGGCAATGGCCCGCTGCCGGCCGGAAGCCACAGGTCGACCTTTTGCAGATGGTCGGGACCATAAGTGATCGTCGCATCTGGGCGGGGGCGCGGACGACTGGTGAGGTCGACCCAAGTCAGGAGGGGCGCAGGCAGGTCCGGGGCCATCCTCGCCGCGTAGACGCCATCGCTGCCGGCGCCAAGCGTGTGGAGCGGGCGGCCCAGTCGAGGCTGGCTTTGCCCGCGCCGATCGCAACGCCAGCTTTACCCTTGGTCGTTACAGAAGGGCGGCGATGAAGGTCCTTGTCCTCTCCAGCCTCTATCCCAACGACGCGCAGCCGCGCCATGGCATCTTCATCGAACACCGGATCGCGCACACGGTGGCGCCGGGGGACGAGTTCCGGGTCCTCGCTCCGGTGCCGTGGTTTCCCTCCGCGAGTCGGAGGTGGGGCAGCTATGCCGCGTTCGCGCGCGCGCCGCGCCGCGCCGAACGGCGCGGCCTGTCGATCGCCCACCCGCGCTTTCCAGTGATCCCGAAGGTCGGCATGACCGCGGCGCCATGGCTGATGGCGGCGGCGCTCGCCGGCCCGATCGCGCGGCTGCGGCGGCAGTTCGACTTCGACGTGATCGACAGCTATTATCTGTATCCCGACGGCGTGGCGGCAAGCCTGCTGGCGAGGCTGTTCGACCGGCCGTTCGTGATGAGCGCGCTCGGCACGGACGTCAGCCTGATCCCGCAGTGGCGGGCCGAGCGGGCGATGATCCTGCGCGCGGTTGAACGATCCGCCGCGACCACGGCGGTCTGCCAGGCGCTGGTCGACGAGTTGGTCCACCTCGGTGCCAACCCGGACCGGCTGAGTGTCGTCGAGCATGGCGTGGACCTTCAGCTGTTCCAGCCGCCGTCCGATCGCGCTGCGACACGCGCTTCTCTTGGCCTTACCGGACCGACGGTGCTGTCGGTGGGTCACCTGATCGATCGCAAGGGGCACGACTTCGCGATCCGGGCGGTCGCGGAGCTGCCCGGGGTCACCCTGATGATCGCCGGTGACGGGCCGCGCGAGTCCGCGCTGAGGGCGCTGGTCGCGGAGCTGGGCATCGCCGAGCGGGTCCGCTTCCTCGGCCACGTCGACCAGCACCAGCTGCCGGCGCTCTACGGCGCGGCCGACATCACCGCCAGCTGCTCGGATCGCGAAGGCATTGCCAACGTGCTGCTCGAATCGCTGGCCTGCGGAACCCCCCTGGTGGCGACCCCCGTGTGGGGATCGCCGGAGGTGGTGCGCGTACCCGAAGCGGGAAGGCTGGTCGCCGACCGGTCGGTGGACGCGATCCGGAACGGGCTCGCCGAGCTGCTCGCCTACCTCCCCGACCGGGCAGCGACGCGGCGCTATGGCGAGCGCTACGACTGGAACGAAACCGGCCGCCAGCACCGCGCACTTCTCGCGAACGCAGTTGCCGGGCATCGATCATCACCCACAGCGGTCGTCGCCGCTTGACAGGTAAGTTGCTTTGACCTTTTGCGCGCGTCAGTCCTTCCGCCGAACGACGGTTGACGGCCGTGTTTTATCCTCCTCCACGCCAGCCCGCAGGATCCCATGAAACGCTTTCTTCTTGCCTCCCTCGCTTCCACCATGCTGGTTCCCGCCGCAGCGCAGGCCAGCGGCTTCTACGTCGGCGATCAGTCCGCCAAGGAACTGGCGCGCGGCTTTGCCGGCGGCGCCGTCGCGGCCGATGACCCGTCGACGATCTACTACAATCCGGCCGGCATGACCGAACTCGGTCAGGTCGACCTGTCGTCCACCGCCGCCCTGCTGTGGGTGCACAGCCATGAGCGCGACACCGGCTCGACGCGCACGGTTCCGGGCGTGCCCACCGCCATTCCAACCGGCGGCAACAGCGGCGGCAACCCGTTCTCGCAGCCGACGCTGGTACCGAGCGGCTTTGGCGTGTTCCGCGTCAACGATTCGCCCGTGTGGCTGGGGCTCGGCATCAGCAGCGCCTATGCCGCCAAGGACCGATATGACCCCGGCTTCTTCGGCCGCTATGACTCGACCAAGTCGGACGTGAAGACGGTGGACATCACCCCCTCCATCGGCATCCGCCTGTCCGACAACGTCTCGATCGGCGCCAGCGCAATCATCGAGCAAGTGGATATCAAGCTGCGCAACGCGTTGCCCAACGCATCGCCGCTCCAGCCCGACGGCCAGCTTGCCGTGTCCGGCGACGACATGTCGTTCGGCTGGGACGTCGGTATTCTCGCGAGGGCGGGCGCGGCGCGGATCGGCGCCAACTATCGCAGTCACATCAAGCACGAACTGAACGGCAAGTATGAGGTCACCGGGCTTCTGGCACCGCTCGCCGCCGGCAATCTCGGCAGCTTCGCCACCGCCCCCCTCGACCTCGCCGACATCGCCACCGTCAGCCTGGAATATGGCGTCGGCAAGCGCGCCCGGATCATGGCCACCGGCAAGTGGTTCAACTGGTCGCGTTTCGAACAGATCGCGATCACGCCGGTGCTCACCGGCGCCACGCAGGTGTCCACGCAGAACTACAAGGACAGCTGGTCCGGCGCGGTTGGCGCCGAGTACGACCTGTCACCGTCGCTGACGCTACGGGCGGGCGGCATGTACGAGACGACGCCGACGATCGACGAATACCGCGACACCCGCGTGCCCGATGGCGACCGCACCTGGGCAACCGCGGGCGCGAGCTTCCGGCCCAACCACCACATGGAAGTCAGCATCGGCTATGCCCACGTGTTCGTGAAAGACGAGCCGGTGAACCGCGTGTCGGGCTTCTACGAAGGCACTCCCGCGGCTATCACTGCGATCACCCGCGCAACCAGCACCAACTCGGCCGACGTCTTGTCCACGTCCGTCCGCTTCCGCCTCTGACGCGAAGAAGCAGCGCGCTCTCGCAACGGCGGGCGCGCGCTGCTATTCCGTGGCCGCAATGGCCATTGATCTCGAAGACCCATTCGACGCGATCGTCGACGCGCCGTTCGATAGCGCCCTGTCGGAGCGCTACCTCGTGTACGCGCTGTCGACGATCACCGCCCGCTCGCTGCCCGACGTTCGCGACGGGCTGAAGCCGGTTCACCGCCGCCTGCTCTGGGCGATGCGGCTGCTGCGGCTTGATCCCGCCGCGGGCTACAAGAAATGCGCGCGCGTCGTCGGCGACGTGATCGGCAAATACCACCCGCACGGCGACCAGTCGGTCTATGACGCGATGGTCCGCCTCGCGCAGGATTTCGCGCTGCGCTATCCGCTGGTCGACGGGCAGGGCAATTTCGGCAACATCGACGGCGATAACGCCGCCGCCTATCGCTACACCGAGGCGCGGCTGACGCAGGTCGCGATCGACCTGATGGACGGCCTCGACGAGGAGGCCGTCGACTTCCGCCCCACCTACAATGGCGAGGAGCAGGAGCCGGAGCTGTTCCCGGGCCTGTTCCCCAACCTGCTCGCCAATGGCGCGGCCGGGATCGCGGTCGGCATGGCGACCAGCATTCCGCCGCACAATGCCGCCGAGCTGCTCGACGCCGCGATCGCGCTGATCGACCGATCCGATGCCGATCCGCTGGAGTTCGTCGCCGGTCCCGATTTCCCGACGGGCGGGCTGGTGGTCGATCCGCCCGCGGTGATCGCCGAAAGCTATGCCACTGGCCGCGGCTCCTTTCGCGTCCGCGCGCGGTGGGAGATCGAGCGCGAGAAAGGCGGCGGCTGGCAGATCGTGGTCAGCGAGATTCCTTATGGCGTGCAGAAGGGCAAGCTGATCGAGGGCATCGCCGCGCTCATCAACGACAAGAAGCTGCCGATCCTGGCCGATGTGCGCGACGAATCGGACGAACTCGTGCGGCTGGTGCTCGAACCGCGCAGCCGCACCGTCGACCCGCAGGTGCTGATGGACGGGCTGTTCCGCCTGTCCGATCTCGAAACGCGCGTGCCGCTCAACCTCAACGTTCTGGACGCCACCCGCACGCCGCGGGTGATGTCCTTGCGCGAGGCGCTCGGCGAATGGGTCGACCATCAGTTCGTGGTGCTGCGCCGGCGTACCGAGCATCGGCTGGGCAAGATCGCCGATCGGATCGAGCTGCTCGACGGCTACCTCGTCGCCTATCTCAATCTCGACCGGGTGATCGCCATCATCCGCAGCGAGGACGAGCCGAAGGCGGTGATGATCGCCGAGTTCGGCCTCACCGATCGCCAGGCGGAGGCGATCCTCAACATGCGGCTGCGCTCCCTGCGGCGGCTGGAGGAGTTCGAGATCCGCGGCGAGCGCGCCAAGCTCGACAAGGAACAGGCGGAGCTGACCGCGCTGATCGGCTCGGAAGCGCGCCAGCGTACACGTATGAAGCGCGACCTCGGCCGTATTCGCGACCGCTACGGCCCCGACACGCCGCTGGGCAAACGACGCACCACGGTGGCGGAGGCGGCACCGACCCGCGACATCCCGCTGGAAGCCATGATTGAGCGCGAGCCGATCACGGTGATTCTGTCGCAGCGCGGTTGGGTGCGGGCGATGCGCGGGCATATCGACCTTGCCTCAGCCGACGCCATGAAGTTCAAGGAAGGCGACGGCCCGGCCTTTGCCTTTCACGCGCAGACCACGGAAAAGGTACTGCTCGCGGCTGAGAACGGCCGCTTCTTTACCTTGGCGGCGGACAAGCTGCCGGGCGGACGCGGCTTTGGCGAGCCGGTACGCGCCAGCATCGATCTTGACGGCAGCGTCGGCATCGTCGCGCTGCTGCCGGCCTCCGTGGCGGCGAAGCTGATGGTGGTGGCGAGCGACGGCCGCGGCTTCATCGTGCCGACCGGCGACACCATCGCCGAAACGCGCAAGGGCAAGACGGTGGTGACGCCGCGCACCGGCGCGGTGCTCAAGATCGTCCGGCCGGTGTCCCCATCCGATGACTACGTCGCGGCGATCGGCGACAATCGCAAGATGCTGCTGTTTCCGATCAACGAGCTGGTGGAGCTGAGCCGCGGGCAGGGGGTGCAGTTGCAGCGCTATCGCGACGGCGGCATCGCCGATGCGCGAACGCTGGTGTTTGCCGAGGGGCTGACCTGGACGATGGGTGGCGACAGCGGGCGGGTGCGCACCGAAACCGATCTCAACCCCTGGCGCGCCGCCCGGGGCGCGGCCGGGCGGATGCCGCCCACCGGCTTTCCCCGCGACAACCGGTTTGCCCGCTGATACTGTTCCCGTTTCAGCACGAAATTAACGATCAAGCCGTATGCGGCAGCTATGGCATCCGCCGTTTCCGATGCGTCAGCACGCCCGAGTCCGGGATTCGAGCTTGATGGGCAAGCGCTGGAGCTGATTCCGATTCCCGCGGCCCATGTGGTTCGCCGCGGCGCGGGGTTCGATCTGCCTGCGGTCAACCGCGCCTATCGTCTCGGCGGCCTCGGATCGACGGCGCCCTCTTCGCCGATGCTGGAAGCGCTTGGCGGTCGCATTGACGCATTTCTGCGCTCGGGCGATCTGCGGGCCGAGTTCGACTGGCGTCAGGGCGATGCAATCGATTATCGCCACTATCGCGTGACGCTCGCGCGGACCAGCAAGGTCGCGCACGACCGCTGTCAGGCGTGCTTCGTCGACCAGACCTCCGCCCATCGCGCCGAGACCAGCTTGCGGCGCGAGATGACCAGCGACAGCCTGACGGGCCTGCTCAACCGCCAGGGGTTCGCCGATCTGGTGGAGGATCGGGCGGAGCCGGGCGGGCGCACCGCGGTGCTGGTGGTCGACATGGAACGGTTCGGCCGTCTCAATGCCTGTCTCGGCAGCCTCGCCGGCGACGAGCTTTTGATCACCGTTGCGCGCCGGCTGAAGGGCGCATTGCGCACCGGCGACGTGCTCGCACGCATCGGCGGCGACGAGTTCGGCATCCTGATGACGATCGACGATGATCCCGCCGAGGCGAACCAACTTGCCAGGCGCATCCGTCGGGCGATGACCGCTCCCTTTCGGCTAACCGACTACGAGATCAGCGTTCAAGCGGCGATCGGTATCGCTTATGCCGCCGATGCCCAGGGCAATGCCGAGGAGCTGATCCGCCATGCCCAGTTCGCGGTGAAGCGCGCCAAGGCGACGGGCGATACCGAAGCCTATCAGGTGCAGGCCTTTGCCCGGGAGCGCGAGCAGTTCGGGCTAGAGACGGCACTGCGGCGGGCGATCGCCAATCGCCGACTGCGGCTGACCTATCAGCCGATCTGCGATCTGGGGAGCGGGCGCGTGATCGCCTTTGAGGCGCTGACTCGCTGGCTAACCGACGACGGAGAGGAGATCGCGCCAACCCGGTTCGTGCCGGTGGCCGAGGAATCGGGTCTCATCGTCCCGCTCGGCCGCTGGGCGATTGAGGAAGCGACGCGCACCTTGGCGGCCTGGGACGCGCGCGCCGGCGGCGACTGCGGCATCCAGCTTGCCGTCAACCTGTCGCCGATCCAGTTCCAGCGCGACTCGCTGGTCGAGGTGGTCGAACAGGCGCTCGCCGCTGCAGGTGTTGCGGGCAACCGCATCAAGCTGGAGTTGACCGAAAGCGCGCTGATCACCGATCCGGAGCATACGGCGGCGGCGCTGCGCGCGCTGAAGGAACTCGGCACCACGCTGGCGATGGATGATTTCGGCACGGGCTATTCCAACCTCGCCTTTCTGCAGACGCTGCCCATCGACGTGCTGAAGATCGACCGCAGTTTCGTCACCGGCATGTTGGCGGACCGCGACAAGATCGCCATCGTTCGCGCGATCCTCAGCCTGGCGCAGGCGTTGAACATGCGCACGGTGGCCGAGGGCATCGAATCGCTGGAACTGGCGCAAACGCTCGCCGCGATGGGCTGCACCTATGGGCAGGGCTATTACTTCGCTCGACCGCTGGAGGCCGAGGACGCCTGGGCGATGATCGCGCCGCCTACCGCCTGAGCGCCTGCTCGACGACCTCGTCGGCAATTGCCGTGACTCGCGCAGTGGCGGG
>Ga0210040_10002236_pt1 | contig 27592 bp, 20 predicted proteins | sample CryGeyCG12114_NA_FD_185462 | JGI IMG/M metagenome (GOLD analysis project Ga0210040, IMG submission 185462) | Groundwater microbial communities from aquifer - Crystal Geyser CG19_WC_8/21/14_NA (SPAdes) (version 2) | ecosystem: Environmental > Aquatic > Deep subsurface > Groundwater | place: USA... | reverse complement strand
GTAGGTAAGTACGTGTACACAGAAAGAAGTTTTAATCAAATATTGTGTCTGTACAAAAAGAGTGCAGCAAAGCAAGAGCATTTAAAGTTTAAATAAAACGGAAATGACTATTTCCGTGGAAACAGCTGCTGTCTGGTCTCAACTTTTTTCTGTTATTGTTATTGCAACGCAACTATTCATTAGATTAAGTTACGTTTCTGGAGCTGCAGCATTATATAATCATTGGAGGTTAAATCATTGCCAGTTTTCATATTATGTCTGCCAAAAACATTTCTGCAGAATGTATTATTGCATATTAACACCACATTCTAAATTATTGATACCAAATGTGACATGTTCAGAAGCAATTTACGGACAACACATGTACTTGACAACATTTCTTGCCTTATGCACAGTTCCAGTACAGCTATACAAGTTCACACCAAAACGTTCAAAAGATTACAATCACCCTTCAATTTGGTATACATACAAATTGTCTACATATTCATATACTAAACACAACACAAACTCAAGTCTAGAGTAACGCACAAACTGTTAGTTAGTTAATAATTTCCCTTCCCTTCCTATTTAACAAAATTAAAGCCATCTGCCCCATCGTTTACACATGACATGCCCAAAGCGCATTATGAAACTTAAAAGTCCCATTATTTTTGTTTTGTGAACAATCACCGTCCATGTCAAATGAGAAGCACCATATTAGCTTGATTGAAAGAGTTCAACTAACTAATACAGAATGCCATTGATGCAAAAGTAAAAAGTGTGCGAGCTGTTATTATTATGCAGTTGGTATGTCCTTCCTATCTAATAATACTTGCGTCGTGTGATGACCACAATAATAATAATCTCCTCAGTCAGTCAGTTAGTCAGTGGACTTACCTAGTCACTCATAAAATTTCGTCATCACCGTCACATCAACAAAGGTAAACGTTGCACGCTACAAATAATAGTGATAATGGAACAACAATGGACCCAATCGACATGGGACAATGTATGTTATCATCAATAATAAAAGCATGACTTGTAGTGTGTACCGTAAAAATGTTTTCGCGCAAATCCATTCGTTTTGTGCAGGAAATGAACCTATAATCACACGTGTTGTTTTAGATTGAAATTTAAGGAATAATTTGGACCACAATGAAATTAGAATCTGTACAAAAATTACCTGCAGTTTGTTTATATCGCTGAAATCAATGAATTTTAATGTACACTTAACGGAACTCGCACACACACAAAACGTGTGAGAGTACAAGCCCATTCATTTGTGATTAGAAACGCACATGGTGAATTATATTTTGCATACGATTATGATTATTATTTTGGTCGTTATAGATGTTCGTCTATACAGGGCTAACTAACCAACATAGTTTTTCCGAGTTGCACGAGAATGCATTATTTATTGCATGTAATGTGGAAACAATGTGTATGGCCACATTATTATTGCGTACTCAAGTCAAATGTTGAGCTTAAAAGCCATGAAGATGGAGTGAAACCCTATAAATATCAATTTAAACCAATTGATCAGCTTTCTATGCATTTAGTTATGGCTGGTAAATGGGAAAAGTATAAACATTATTATTACGAAAACGTGGTATTGTGTAGGGTTAAACTTGTACATAATAACATCCTACTGTGCAATACATTCTAATGGCACACATTTGAAATGATACTAACTAACTCTTTGTAACGCGAATTTTGTGCCTTGTTTTACGTTTTCAACCGATTCTCATGCATACCAACAATGCGAGGCAGGTAAAAGCCTATACTTTCAGAAGAATAGGAGCATGCATAAAACAGATATAATGATATATAGTTATATTACTTGAAATCCCAGCCATCGTTTGGTTGCACAAGTAGCAAAACCCGGCACATGAAATGATGAGTTGTAAAAATTATAAAATTCTTCCCACACTAATAAATGTGACAAAAACATTCTTCGCGGGACGGGTAATGGATTTTTTTAACCCTGTTCACAATTAGTGAGAATCTAAATTCAATTACGCAGACAGCTAGGATTAAAATTATTTTTCGGCAAGCTGTCCATTCCATTTAAATTAAGATTACTGAATAAAAACTCGCTAATGTTTCTTTTCATATTCAATTATGGTGAACACAATTTTTGGACTGCAGTCAGTCCCAAATTTTATTTACGTGTAAAATATTTACTTGCTCATTTTCTACATAACAAACAACTTCCGGCTACCCATGTTTTCCACTGTATAATTGCCGGCGATAAACGTTTTCATTTCCTTCCCTTAGTTTGTTAGTTAGCCAGACAAAACGGTAAAGTATGAGAGCCTAACTTGGTAGTAAAAATAGCTATCTATCTGGTTAAAGCTATTCAAGCCCAGTCTTAAAAGTAATGAGTTTTCATGATGCAACACTTAAGGCAAGGAAATTAGAATTTCTAATCCAATCCAATAAATACTATAAATACTACCTACATAGACATACCAACTAAACGAAATCCCCAAAAATGAAAAATCATCAAAACTAAATGCATTTTAGCCCCATTTTTTCTGCGTAGTAAAAGCTCTACTACAGTTAGCTACAAATGTGCGGACAAGCCTTTTACCTACTCTCTATGGAATGCACAAAAAAAACGTAAATTCATACAGCCATCATAATTTAGAAGTCAACTTACTCATTTTGTTTAATAGTCTGCTAATGAGCCACTTCCAAAATCTCATTTTTGTCCAACATTTGAAACGGCATGAGCAGACTCATCTCTATAATAGCTGTATAACTGTACCGGTATTCATTTTTAAGTGAAATGAGATAAAACGTCAGGGAAAATATTTGTGACAAGAATAAACGGATATAATATGCACACTAACTATAGCAAGTAAAATACATACCTATTGAAAAGTGTATATGATGGAAGGGCAGATGGGTAAAAAGATTGTGCAAGTTACTCCCTTAAATGTATACATACATGTGATGCAGCTGTTGGTCTTAAAATATTATTCTAATGATATTATCATTGGTAACCAACAAACTAACACGCTACAAAATATTGTCATCATTCCGCTTCCCTATAGAGTCAGCATCTTGAAAAAAACTCATATTCATTATTGTTATTATCGTTGCACACAAAGTATACCACTAGTGGTTGGCAAGTATATTACCCAAGGATCCAATTATGACAATCTAGAGCAGAAGTCATTTTATTCCCATGTACAAGCTTAACTAACTAACTATTTGGTTTCGCTCGAGATTTGACAAATTAGCTACCAGGAAAGCAAACCATGTTCACCTTACTTGAAATGCGCGTTCACATTGGTTGCTTGAATATAATGTGTCTCACAATGGAAAATATTCAACCACAGAAATGCAGCCCTGATTATTGACTTGTAATTCCAAATGATTTCATTGTTTCAGATAGATTATAAGATCCAGATTCATCAATAATAATTGTGATCGCCTTGAAGATGCCATTAGCTAACCAACTAACTTGACTTCAAGTATGGTCCCATAAAGAGTTCATATAGTTAGTTATAGTTAAATAATCTACAGACCAAGAAGCCAACTAGGGCTAACTAACTAACTTGCTATGCAAGACGCGATGCTAACAATAAAGATGACTTGACTGCTAGTTGCATGTATTATTATGTACACAATGGGATCATTGTTACAAAAGCTGACACAGAATATGCAGAAAATGGGGTTTAAAACTTGCACGCACTACAAACACCAGTAACGTTTGGGCAATGGGTTTGTATGCTAGATGTTCTGTATCCATGTGTCGTGTTAAACGAGTGACTAACTTTGACTACAGATGATACATGCAACCTTTTAGTCAAGTGCAAATGGTTTAGTTTGGTTAGTTAGAGATTCATTGGTGTCCCAAAATAGATAAAGCCGACAAAGATGCACATTTCAGAATGGATGACAATGAGCTAAACGTGTAAAGCACAAGTAAATTTTCCTCTCACACATAGTTAGTTAGTTTCCAATGAGTGACAGATTTTTTTCTTTTTTAAACTAGACGTGCTTTGGGACAAACAAAAACAATCTTCTTTCCCAATCGTACACACTTTTACTAACTCACTTGGCGTTGGGTCATACAAACCATACAGCAAACTAACGTTCCAGTCAGTGAGTAAATGTAAAAACAAATTGTAACCTCACAGTAGTAGCCATAGACACTGACTACGTGTGTTGTCTATTGTCCGTGCTTTTTGGCTCAAAGAAGTAAAAACAACAAGATGCACAAGTCGAAAACAAAAGAGGGGAAAGATGGAAAACGAAAACAATTCAGGAGGGTGACAGATGAGTGAAACAATAGTCTCAACGGAATGCATTCTACGGATAAAAACAAACTTTGAACAAAAATGTGTAACACTGTTCATCAAGATCATCAAAATAACAAGCTTGGAAAACATAGACAAATCTTTCTGCTCTACTGTGAGTAAAAAGAACCCTAAAAAAATCTATCATCACAAAACTGGTGCCATCCATCTAACAATCTCCTTCCATATGATTCTTTACCAAACCAATCATGAATTTAAATATATACACAATAGAAAAAAAGTGTGAAAATCTCACCGAACGCCTTTGTATCTCTTCAAATTGGTTTCACTATGATGCGTTGGGGAATCCATCATGGCAATGTAGCGTCCCAAACTAACTAACTTAGAAGTGTTCCATGGATATTAAAATTGGCAACGAGAAAAAATACAAAAACTAGCTACTTAAATTCCTCAACAATACTAACTAACCAACACACAAAAAATAACACAGCGTGTCATAAAAATGTCAAAAAACGAGTCTTCCTCCCAACAATAAAAATGTAGTCAACTGTTGCTTCCCAAGGTCGATACAATTTGACCAAAAACGAGTGCACTTTGAGTGATTATAACTTTCGCTCAGAACATATCAGTTTATTACTCTAGTTAGTTAGTTAGTCAGTTAAACTGTTTCGAGCCAGTGGAGTTAGAAAACTTGACTATCCACTAACTATCTAACTGAGGAACTGATCAGAGAGTTTTAGTAGTGAACTCACAAATCTCAAATATCTGGTGATGATAGAAATTGAAAACTTATGTTGCCATTTTTTGGACGCCAACTTCAACTAACTAACAATATGAGCTGATAACAGCCACCATTGCTTGACACAAACTAGCGTACAACTGATTCCTTCAGCCATTGGGAGTTCCAACTTATCCAAAAAGCCAAGGTAGTTTCAGTTTGTGTGAGTGGCATTCAAGATCCACAATATGTATACAACACTCAATACCTGTCTCAGGTTGTGGTTTGGTAATAACAATAAATAACTAACGAACTGCTAAAACTCTTCAGCTGCTGTGTAGTTAGTTAGTTAGTATATATTCCTTATATTGTGCACCCAACAATGTATTGTTATAGTTAGATTGCAATACTCAGGTGTGAATTTGTACAGTCCAATAATAATAAATGGTCCTTTTTCTATTCAGGAGCAGAGCACATTTTTGTGCAACAAGATCATGCCCGTGGCTCAGTATGATGCTAGTGACTGACTAACTAACTAACTGACTGAGCACTTGAAAAGGACTGAGAAGTCTGCTTTTATCATCATCATCAGTTGCACAAGAATCCGCCTCTTGGCCGTTCCACAATGTATAATAACAAAGGCTAAGGTAGGAGTTTGGAGCCGTTAATTTTTGGTAGTGGCTTCGTCTGGAGAATATGCAACACATCATATTCTTGGGCCTGGACCGAAGTCCATAAAATTTAAAGAATGAGTTTTTTTTTCAATTCTATTGTATTTCTGAATTGCTGAAAATAATATATGACAGAATCAATATACGAATGCGAGTAAAGCTGTTTTGATTTTTTTATATTTCCCTGAGATGCCACTTTCGGATTAAAATGAAATCCTTTGTAAACGCCAAAGCCAACCGCCAGTTTTATATTATAGGACTCTAGCAAAATGTAAAAGCTAAAAGAGTTAGCCGTAGTTAGTTAGTTTACATACATATGGACACCCTCACTCATCAACTCCATGTTAGAACCGACATACACAAAGCCTTCACACTACTACATATATAAATATTACATGGATACAAAAAACATACGTATTCTTTAAAGTTAGTAGTAGTTAGTCAGTGTTACTACTATGTTAGGGTAAATAAGAATGAGGGGGATGAAAGATCCACGGGTAAAAGACACATATTGCATTATTCAAACTCTCTCACAGTTTACTTACTTACTAACTGACTTGCTATCATGATTAGCTGCCTGCCCTGCTTTTTATCAAACACGAAGGTACCCACTCATGGACTAGTTCCCTTACTTTTTCCCTACACATTAATAATAATAATCGTCCTGGAATTATTATCATGTGTGCCATACAGGTAGTACACTTTTTCTTCCTCACACACACACAGTGGATGATGATGAATAGATGAGGGAGTAAAAAGGAAAAGAACCATTCAAAACGATATCCTTCCCAAATGCATAAAATGAGTAATGCCCTGAGAAAGAAAAAAACATCATCATAGTAGTAGTTGGTAAGAAAGAGTACCTTAGCTCTTTGTAGGTATGTTCCATCCACAAATAGTAGTATAGTAGTAAAGCTGTAGAAATGATTTGTTTCGTGTAAATGGCGAAAAAAGGATTTCCTGTGAGTTATATACATATTCTGTGAAAATCCTTCATCATTGTCTTTAAACTGGGATGCTCTTATGCACCATAGGAGGAAAAACAAATGCTGACTCAAACGACGCTAAAACAGGTACGAGAGTAGTAAGAAGTTCTTTCCTTTGGATTCGAGCGTGCCCTTAGGGTTTTTAATTCCTCGCATCCAATTCTTCGTCTTTGTAGACTTTTGCGTTACATTTTCTGTGTAGTCAGTTCAGCTAGCCTGTGAATGCACTTGCTTTTGTGAGAGGATCGTTAGAAAACACAGGTGAGTTGTTTGTAGCCCCGCATGCTTCATCTTTAACAAGTGAGTTTTGTATATATCGGCTAGTGTGGTTCCCTTTTAACCACTTTTACATACAAATGTAGGTATAACATTGTTACTGGCTACGCATGGAAAAAATTACCATAAGGCGATGATGAGGGAAGCATTTCAAACGTTAGCTAGTTTGCTATAGTTAGAAACGATAAGGAGGGTTTTGTATACAAACGTTGTTTTGCTCTTTGTTGTACTTCCAGCAGGGATATTAAAATATAGGCGAAAAGAGGCATTGTCTTCATTTGGTGAACGTAAGGGATAATACGAAGGGATCAATTAGGCTTTAAAAATGGAGGCGGAAATACGCCTACAAAATCGATTCTTTGGAATCTCGGTTTAGGTTTATAGTCAAGTCTAAACTCTAAATATCAGTTTATTGATCTGCTCTGTTTAGTGAGCAATTGATGCTAGAAACTAACTGTAGCAACTTTTCCCAAACCTTTTATGGTTTAAAACTCTTTTTTTGCTTAAATCACAAAATAGTGGAGCACTGAATAAATTCTTCTCCTCAACTAGTTTTAGTAAGTATACACTATGCTATACACACATGCAAGTATGTGGGACCAAATCTTTTTAAATTCTGTTTAAAAGACAATCATCCCTGAAGGACATTTTCACCTGCTACTTTGAACCAACCTGTGGGAATAATTTATTCAATCATTCGTGTTATTGACCACATGTCTGCATGCATGGACTATAGTAGTAAGTAATAATATAGATTCTGGTTTGCTCACTTTTTTTCTCGCTACTACTTCAACAAACATCTTTTCGATCCTTAATTATTGCTGCAGTATTCGTTTCAATTTTTTTACCATCTTTTCTGTATTCAATCTACATGTGAATTTCTCACTCACTGGAAATGTGGGACTGATACTCAACTTGTCTTGTTGTACAATACAATCTGTACGCCCCTCATCATGCATGAACGAACTAATGACTCCATCATAGAGACAGAGGCACAAAAGTGGTCACTCCATCCAACGAGCCCAACTACAGTGAGTGACCAAAGGCTGGACTCACGTACCAGAACGAAAAACCGCATGAATTTTCCCAAATTGCTCCTCTTTGTGAAACCATAAGCAAGAAATTTCTGCATGTGCATGCATTGCATTCCTGAATTGAATATTTTAATTGAATTCCATTCCAACCGACATTTTTATGTCTTTCGAATATGATTTGTTACCGTCAACTTTAGATTCCCATGCAATTTTTTGCGTTCTCTTGAGTTTAAGTAGTTGAACCCTCATTGCAAAAATATGGTACCAAATAAACGCTGAAAATTGCTTTAGTACAGTCGCACAGTTGAAAACATGCTTGTGAATTAGGATAATTCAAGGAGAACGGATTGAAATGGTTCCCACGTCTACTTGACACTCGAGTTACTCTATATACTGGCCTGGCCTGTCTAACATGGTGAAAAAATTGTAGGGGTCTGGATTAGAAACCTGAGGATGTTCAAGACAATGTTTTATACGGTTAGGGCTCCATTTACTCATTGTGCAGATTACAATATAGACAAGAACGAGTACAGTAGTAAAAATCTTGGCTATTAACCATAGCCTCATATGGAACAATGGAACCGACTGAGGTTTTATAGCTGTGTGAAATTATTTACTTATTTAAGATTGTGTGGTATGAATTTCGCAAGGGAGCTTGTTAAAACAGTATTGACTGAGGGAAAATTGAAGCTCCATTATTTTTACTGCCATAAATATAACAGTTTTTAATGAATATAATAAAATATCCATATCTTTCATCAATAAGATTCCATGTATGCAATGCTAGGGTGAAGCCAGAAGCCTTGCACTGCCCTCTGTTAGAATAGTACTGCTCAGGATATGGATCCACAAATTCGGTTGTTTCGTACGAATGGAAATAGTTTACAACTTGCACCATGTAGATTTTAAAATACTAACATAATTTTATAATGTCAGAGCAAGTCCAAAATAATTTGTAGATTTCATTTCTAGTCATACGAGAAAATTTCAAAATCTAATTTCTATAGGATGAAGCTAAGCCACGTAAAAAGGATATACTTAATTGCAGAAATCTTGTCTATTTCTTTTTTGAGGATTTTTCTCGTCTGTGTTTTTGTAAACGCCAGGTTAAAATGTTTGCATCAAAATGATGAATATACAAATTTCATGTCCCCATGCAAACAAGCTCATTTTATACCAAGGTGGTAGAATACGGAAAACTTTGATAACTATTCAGTGTCAGCATATACTGGCAGTAGTGAAAGTCCCAATTTCCGATTCGGCATTACTATTTGTATGAAGAACCATTAGACTCATAGAAAGAAACCGAAGTGTTTTGTCTAGACCATGTGATCCACAGAGCAACAGCAAAAGGCGATTGTTGCGATCCAAACTCAAAAAACCAATATTCTCAAGATAAAGCCATAGCATTATCCTCAACACCTCAACTAACTTGAATGCAATTTTTGCAGTTGTCTGCATTTAAACAACAAACAAGCGAGGTAATCTTTTTTGCACTATGGACGAATTATGTGTGTGAAATAATGACACTGGCTTACTAATAGTCTGTGTATTCTGCTTATCTAGGCAGTCATTTTTTATCACATTTATCGTGAGTTTTGATGCTGCCGTGTCAACAAGAATTAAAAACTGAAATTCAGAAGGTAAATTAAATTCTATCAGTATTTAAGAATTGTTCTTCAGGTAGAATTGGCTATTGCTGTATCAAACTTGTGGTAATTGTTTGATTGCGATTTCTTGTTTATTCAGGAAACATCTACAATTTGAAATAAACTGAACGAAGGACTAATTATTCAAACATGAGAGATAAGTGTGTCAAAATACTCATAGATAGTTAACCCTATCTTGGAAAGCCTTGTCGTTGATTCGGGTATGATCCTGTTGAATAGTTTGTCCCTCCGTTTTGACATTCAATGGAACTATTAAACTAATATTTCCTTACCACAGTAATCAGAATGGGTGAAGCCCAGCAGGGTACGTGGAATGCCCCGGATTGGCAAATCCCTGTTGAGTTGGGCCTTTTCAACAATGTTAATCCTACAGATGCACACACTCAACTCATGTTTAGTGGGGGGCATATGCTTCCCCCACATTTTCGGCAAAGATTTCAAACCCCTTTGCATTTGTCTGGTCATCATTTGTCTGCACTGTCCATTTCTACTCATCCCATGATAGAAAATAGTCATCAGGTTTCAGTCAATGCAAGCAATGAGCATTCGGTTTCTGCTGTTGAACCAGAAAATACTGCTCAAGATCCTCATGGCCATCCTATTGGTCAAAATTTGAGTCTCAATACGGCAGGAGGTGATTTTAACTTTTTTCGGCATTTATCCATGTTAGTGGCTTTGGTCGACTAAAGTACTTGCGAACTGAAGCTACAGTATTCTATCTTTGATTATTCTGTAGCAATGGAAGAAACGGACGAAGCCTCAGATGAAGACGAGGAAGAGGATGACGAAGATGACGAGGAACTCGAAGATAGCTTGCATGAGTCTCATCAACAGTCGCGACAGCAATCCGGGCTGTCAATGGCTCCGCATCCCATTGTTGAAGAAGGCTCCCTTCCTTCTTGTCAACACAGTCAACAACAGAATTCGGGGCTGCAACCGTCTGGGGATCACCAAACAGATGCTTTGCATCCGCCTGCTATCATGGCTACAGTTGAGGATCCTTGTCAAGGAAAAAATAATATGATAAGAGCAGACACTAATGGAATGCACCCTCATTCCCATGTCCAAGGAATGGGTCCTTTACCGATTCCGACTCATTCGTTACATCCCCATCCGTTAGCTACTGGTATGGTACCTTGCTTACTTGAGTAGTTTTTTTTTATGTCAGTTTGAATTTTATTTAATCACCAAAGTATGCTACTTATTTAGTACTATTTCAAAGCGTAAGTAATTATTCTAAAACTTTCATGCAGGAGTCAACCCCATGCTGCCTCCAAATCCATTGATGATGGGCCCCGTTGTACAGACCACAACCGATGGTGGGTACGCCACTGAAACTAATACAGTTCCTCCTCCACAACAACAAAATAGTGCAGATTGTGATCCCGACAGCGGGTTTTCCGTGTACGGAAAAATGTATTTCGAGGGAAGAGTAGTTCTTCATCTAAAACAATGGACCGAAACTAACAACGGTGGGATGCACTTGCCCTCATGTGCTCAGCAACCAACCCCACAGTCACAACCTAAAAGTCAATTTCAGGGATGTGCCCTATGTAGACTGAAAAATCAACAGGATGGTTATCGGGGACAAAAGGAAGCGCATAGACATTCTGTGAAAGGTGTTCTCTTCACGTTTGAAGATTGTATCATTGTGGAATTGTATCAAGATCAAACTCCTTCTTTTGGATACGGTCATTTGAATGGTATTTTTTCTATACTTTCCAAACACCTCCGTCTCACATCTATCATGTATTGTATTATTTTTGACACTTGTCGTTGTTTTTTGCTTATAGCGGATCCTAAACCACGACCTGAACCGCGAAAAACACCGCAGGCTGCCATGTCAATTCCTCTCGGATCATACATGATCCCTGGTTCGTGCGGTCATAATCCTAATGTGCAACTTGTTCCCGAGAAGAGAATGATGGACCCAATGGATATGGTAATGATAGGTGCTGATAAACAAGCCACAGATCCCAATAGCGCACCATCAACCGCACCTCCGCCACCTGTGCCACATCAAGAAAGTGCTCGAGCTTGGTGGGATGATTTTGATTCTGAGAGGGAAACGGGGGCTGGTGGAAATTCGAATGACTCTAATGGGGATCGTGGTGCCAAAGCTCCGTCTCCATCTCAGCCGCCATCTTCTTCAGCTTCTTCTTCTTCTTCGACATCATCTTTATCAATGAAGCAATCTTCGACCGGTGGTCCACTTCCTTCTAACCAAGACCCCACTGGTGGTCTCACCGTTTTGGAAAATCTGCATCAACCCGAATCTCAATCACCTGATGAGTACAAGTTTAAATGGAAATGTGATGATTGCTCCCTCTCATTTGTATCTCAAATGCATTTAGAAGGACATAATTGTGCAGCTACTGGGTCCCCTAAAAATGCCCCGTCACTTGAAATGGATTTAGATTCTCCTCCTCGAGGGGATGAGGAAGATCATGAAGACACCATTTCAAAAGATAACCATCACATGTTAACCAATGGCCCAACAAGGGAAGAAAGTATGGTGACTCCATCACCAACTTGCTCTCCCGGCATTCATTTTGAAGAAAGCAAAGATGGTAAAGAGTGTTCTTCTATCAGTGATTCTCCATCGGACAGTATCGGCTGGATGTATTCCTGCCCAGTGACTGGTTGCTCTAAATCTTTCCAGTTGAAAAAAATGCTAAAACAACATCAAGAACAGTGTCAGCAGAATGCGCTTAATAGTTTGGAATCCACTACAAACTTTTCCTTCAGTCCTGAAAAATCTGTTGATACAATGGAGCAAAATGAGTCAATGGAGTCGGTACCAAATGACGAAGAAAAGGAAGATAATTCTAATCTGATAAACGTAAGCCGTGAAAATGCTTCCTTTACTGAAACTAATGAAATAAAAAGACGAAAAACGATCCGTTGGCCCCGTAAAACTAGCAAATTTCATAAAATCAATAATAGAACTGGTTTTGCAAGTAATACTCACCCACCAAGTAGGATCACCAAGCAAATAGTGATTGCCAAGAATCATGAAGAGAGGAAAAAAGTTTTAGAATTCTTTGATGATGACAGTGGGGGTAATAGTGACGAAAAAAGTGACGATGAAGACGAAGACGACGAGGAAGAGGATGATTATGAAGACAAGAAAACGGAAACAGCTGGAACTAGCAGCATGGAAAATGGGAAGAGGGAAAGTTCACGACGTTTCCAATGTAACGTTTGTCACAAAAAATTTACTCTGGAACGTCGACTAGAAAGGCACAAAGGGGCTCATAAGTGCGATAAATCGTCTCAATGTGAAAAATGTGGTAAAAGATTTGCCCGTAAGGATAAACTCATTCGCCATATGTATGTACACAGTGAAGAGAAAATGTTTGTTTGCGATATTTGTGAAAAGCGGTTCTCCAGACGAGATAAACTCTCTGACCATCTGAAATCTCATGGAACTGAGGAAGTTCACAACTGCCCGTTGTGCCAGAAACAGTTTTTGCGTCCTGATATCTTGAAGCAACATGTGAAACTTCATGGAATGGGGAATAAACATCAGTGCCCCGAGTGCCTTCGATTTGTCACAGGTAAAGACCGACTAGAAAAGCATATGGCTAGGCATGAAGAAGCTAAAGCGCTCGGCCAAACCTTACTATGTCCATTATGTACTAAATACTTCATTCAAAGGCAGAGTCTTAAAGCTCATATAAAAAAGTTCCACCCAGACGCTATAAAATATTTAGAGCCAGACAATGAAGATAATAACAGTAAAGGTAGTGGGGATGAAAAATCTACGCCATTCAATATCCACAGTGCAGAAGCTAGTAGCATTATTGAACCTAGTACTTCTACCCCCGATAGTACCTGTGAAAAAAACAATTCTCAAGTTTGTCTTCTATTAGAAGACGTGATGGGGACAAACAAAACCCTGTGTACAAAACCCCGGCCATTTTCCTGTTTAGTGTGTAAAAAAGATTTTGTTCGAAAACAAGCTTTGAAAAAACATATGAGGAAGCACAATCAGCCTGAGCAGATTTTGGGTGACTATCCTGAGTCAAATCAATTGAAAACAACCATGGCTAAAAATGAATCTTCCTCTTCTACTTTGGCCCCGTCAGAACTGAAATCTAGTGACCATGGACATACATCTAAGAAGAAAAAGAGACATAAACGTGGACATGTGAAAGTCGAGCCTGAGGATGTGACTTCAAAGTTCTCCCATGAATACTCAGCTGTGATCAGTAATGGCACCACAGGAATTTCAGCTTCCCCGCCGCTGTCGTCTGGACTTTTAGAGATGAATTCATCAGAAGCACCCGAGTCGACTAGTGGAGGGCCGCAACAGCAAATTGTTGTCGTCACTAGCAGTTCTCCTTCCCTTACATCCGAAATTAGCATCCCAAGGGACGTCGGTATTAGCACTTTAGCTTCTACTGCCAGTACAACTTTCATGGGCGTGACTCCCCTCGCTATGACGTCGCACCATCATGCTGCGCTTGCGGCTGCTGCCGCGCATGCGCAACAACAGAATGCGTGCGCGTCGATTGCAACGCCGCATTATCTTCAGCATCACCAGCACTTGCACCATGGACATCATTCTCTGATAACTGGACAGGAGGCCGTTGTCTCGGCCACCAGTGGACATTTGACACCAACTTGTGTGACCCAGATTTCGCAGCTGAGCACTGCAGTTCCGGTTCATCAGCATATGAATGGGAATGGCGCGCAAACAATGTGTGCTCCATCTTCGTACGTTCTCGCGTATCCACAGTACACGTATCAATAGTTGGTTAACTGAGTTGGCTGATAAGAGCTATATTTTGTGGAATGCATTTTATGTAAAGGAGTGACTTTGTTCTTAAATGGGATGTCAGTTGTGTTAGTAGAAGGGTTGGCTTTCGTATGTATGATTTTGTTTGAAGTTGTGATTGATTTACAAAAGTATAAAGGATTGGGTATTATTTATTTTGTTTTTGTTATGGTAGAACTATGGTCACTGAACCTGTGTTGACGTTGTTTTTAAAACATGGTGATGATACTGATAGTGTTTAATTTTGGTTGCGCTTGTAAACTGAATCTTATTTGAATTTTTTAAATCTCGATTTTTTTGCTGTACGGTTTACGGTATGTACTTAAACTACGTAGTTAGTTAGTAGCTGGATATAGTAGTCTTGCTTGCAATTCGAACGCTATATAGAATCTCTTGTGACATATGCATAATTACTACTTGCCTAAGGATAATTAATTCTGTACTACATTTTTTGTAATGATGACACTATATTTTTGTTAATAGTAGTTAGTTATAGTCAAGTTAAAAGAAAATACTCGTCAAAATATTTTTAAGTATTTACTACTTTTGAAGTTTAAGACAGGCCGCAAGTATTTATTTATACAGTTCTTTGTTAGTTTAATCGTTCGGAAAGAGCATCGAGCTTCTTTCTCATTTCAAATTTAAAAGTCCAAAACGTTCTTTTGAGCCATATAAAGTCTTTCGCAACATTGTCGCAGGTGTAAATAGTCATTGTTTGTAGCCCATAGGCTGTGAATTGAGCTAATCGGTTCATTAGGTTAAAAGCTTTAGTTTCCCAATTAATTCGGTAAGGGATATGTGATTTGTACGGATCTACTGTATTTGTACTAAAATTTTAAACATTAATGTGACGTATAATTCCTTATGAAATAAATGGAACGCTCTCAGACTCGTCATGCCGTGTGATATGTGCATTAAATACACTTTTTATTTCCTCGTGCATCGAACTCTTGATTGGGATCAAGTAAACGTAATAAGCCCTTTCTGTATCAAATTAACTGATAAAATTAATTGTATTCAGTCACTCCGGTCTGTAATTTGAGTGCATTAATTGGTAACGATCATTAAGTATCGTTGGATGAAAAAAGAAACCATGAATGTTGGGTTTGTTGCGTCTTACACGTTTAGCCGAGTTCGTCAACCAATCTATAACTAACTAAGACTTGTACATGTTAATAAGTAGTGTCCAATTTCAGGTTAAAAATGTTACTGTGAACATTGCTTCATTTGTTCAATTGAATTTGAACTCCATTTAGAGAGTCTCTCACGTTTTTTGGCAGTGTGAACTGAATGACAAAAGTAAACTTATTGAAACAGCGAAGTCTTATATTTATTGTCTCCATATGTTCATTGTTGAATCGATTTTTAATTTGTTATGTACCCAATATCATCTGCATTCAGAAGACTCGTAGATTTTTTTAATACGCGATTTATTTCTCAGGCGTTCCATTATTAAGTACGTCAAGTATGGTCAATTTATCCAAGTGACAAAATAGTGCGTCACTATATAATGAAATTGCTTCCCGCATGTAAAAGCAATGAGGGAAAAGTGTAGTGGAAAGAAGGGTTCACATTTTTCTGGCAATGATTCATCATTTTTTTCCTATCAGTTTCTCAACCAATTAGATATTACCATGTAATATGATATTCATCAGGTTTCACCTATGCAATTATTTTTCTCGCCTCAGTTAATTAGATATCACATGTCACAAGAATCCATTCAGATTGATTGGGAAAGAGAACAATCCTAAAGAAAGGATATGCCATTCATAAAAGCAAGCCACCAAATAAATTTTAGCCACGAGCAGCCAAGTTTTTTTATTGATATTATTGTACTTTCGCTTGCTGTACACCAGCAAATTTAATACCAAACGAACAAACACACTTTAATGCTTTAAAAAATCACGAAGCACCAAAAAATAAAAATTATGGGATAAAGAAATGTTATCGAATTAGTATTGCTGAAAAAGTAAAATTACAGGTACAAACTCACTTTTGAATTCAAAACAACATCTCTGCTCAGCAAATAAAACAAGAGTCAATTGTTAGCATCGATTCTGCGCAGTAAAGATGACGCTAACCCATAGATTTAAACTTTAGCTTTGAATACAATGTTGGATTGAATTGACGTCAAGCTCAAACGTAGACTCACAATGCAAAACAAATTTAATTTAATAATTCCACCAAAATTGTATATACTTCAACTACAAATTACACGGATACGCTCATTTTTATTTTCCCAATCGAAGTGATAGAAATAATTGTGGTTTCCAAAACAAAATTGGCACAGCAAAAAAAAAACGCCAAAAAATATCCCTATAAATAATTGGTTTAACGTTTGTAATTGTCGTACGTTACGAATCTCCTTGACTTTTGCCCTAGCGCATAAAAAACGGTAACATGCAACAACTAATTTCATCTGACGTTTATCTAGTGTAAAAAAATGCCCCAATTCGGATTTTCCAATCCCTGACATATGGTGAAGGAAAAGTACAAAAATCGCTGCTATACCTTTAAATAGAGCAAAGCATACGCAAAGAAGTAATGATACGTCTGAAAAACCTAGCAAATTGGAATAATTGGACTTTGTCTGAAAATTACTTTCCATTGAATAACTTGAAACGTTTGCTGCTCAAACGCCACCATTTTGCCCACGCCGTAGGTGTATCATGCACGCTCCAGCTTCATTATCCCGCTGATCATAGAGTGGGGAAGGCAAACGCGTCATTTTCATGTTGGAGACACTAAAACTTCAAACTGATCAAATACCTGCAATCATATAGAATAAAAAATAGTTCCTGCTATTTGACAAACATCTTGCCTGTATTTTCGCGCATTCCCCTTGCATGCACTCGTCCCAAATCTGTTAATATGTTAATAATGTACCGTGGTCGTGGTCAAAAGTTACAAATTCAGCCTGTTGAATCAATCCACCAGACTATGCAAATTCTTGTATCAGCACATGCCATAATTTCCAATTTTGAGCCCCAAACCTTTCTTTACATCAAAGCAAAATTATGCAAAAATGTGCATTCAATTCTTGCTCAAGTGCAATTGCACAAAAATTAATAAAGACATTATCTAGAGCGCTGGAAAAAGCTGATGATTCTTCAAGCGCAATGCATGCGGGAACATGGAAATGCACATAAATGGCCATGATTAGACGACCACACGAATTTCCAATCAAATGATTCAGTTCTAATCATATAGACTAGTACAAAGAAGAGCATGTGATGGATGCTATGCTAATGTTGCCAACACACACACGGACTCAATCAACTGGAATGACAAAAGGAACAAAAATGAGCAGTTCAAAACGACTCATGGACATTTCCCCTGTGTCTTCTCAGCAGACTCACAGGTCCTCCAGTGAATACGTATTATTTGAGATATAAAATGCCTTTCACAGGGAGTTCTAAGGCAGAAATCTCATGTAGCTAACTCCTTCACTGTAGTAGTGGTTAGGTTCCTCGTTCACTTTTTAACCCTCCTCAGCAATCAAAGTTCCAAATCAAATTCACACCACCACTAACTATATATACATGCACAGTCCAACTGTAGTTGTCATTCTATTTGTATCCTCAACTTCAGACTCGGTCATTGTTCACGCATTTGTGTCCTGTACCTGTTGGTTCATTTCTTGCCCACTTTTGGGAACAATTGCCGGTCCGAGAAAAATCTCCAATACATAAATCTTCCTTTTAGGTGAGTATTTTTGCAAATAAAACAAAATTTTCTTCCTCCATTTTTCTACTCTGGAAATTTGGAATCATATGTTATATTTGAAATTGATTTGTGAGAAAATGCATGGAGACTGACTAACCAAATGCTAAAGTGTACACAGATATTTATTTGAGAAAGGAATTTTTAAAATCAGTAGATAGTGTTAGTATGCAATCATACACTAACTAAAAGGGTTGTAACATCAAATCTCAAGTTTGCATTAGCATTTGTAAAGTAGTTAGTTAGTTAGAAATATGAGTCGTGGGGAGAATGGGCTATAGCAACTAACTATAACTAGGCTATGGCAAATTTTATTATTCTGCAAATATATAAGCCATGGTTGAACATAGGGGATGAGAGTGATGATACGGTTGGTATGAAACCAATGAAAAGTGTTGTTTTTTCTTTACCGGAACTTTAAAGTGTCATGTAAGCGAAAATTGTCCCATAGATTCCATCTATTTATGTTACATTAACTGACTGACTGAGGAGTTAGTGGGAACGTTTGCAGCAGTTACAATTTATTACTTGTTCCATCATTCATGTAAACTAGCACTGTTGCAAAAAATCTCAATGGAAATTCTAATTCTATTGTATAGGTCATGTTTTATTCCTTTCCTTTGTTGGCTAGTTACTAGTTGCACTGTTGCACAGGATGCAGAGGAACGCAATTTAGAATCATAATCTGGAAATATGGACTTAAGAAACTTTAAAAAATCTATGAAACATTACTTATACCATTAGATTCATCTCAAAAAAATGTAATTCCGTCTTAATGGAACATACAAAGAGAAGATATTGCAAAAATCACAAGAAATGCCATCCCATTATCTTATTTTGTAATTGCAAACCTTATAAAAAGTAAATTTGCGGCATATTTGCCATCACTCTGTTGCTATCATCAAAATACAATAAATATCCATTTAACATGGCATCATATCATCGAACCAGTCGTAACTTTCTATCAGTCCTACATAGCTCTAATACAAATACTTGAATGGGCGAAATAGTAAAAATAACTGTCCATTCCCGTTGAGGTGTAGTAAGTGTCGTCAACGTTTCATAGTATACCTCTAGACTATTTCACATTGTGTAAAATTGTCCCAGTATAACCTGACGCGTGAAAATTCTATAGCAACATTGATCGTCTCATGTATAAAAAAATTGCAGACATAGTTTTGTGCCATTCCCAGTCGGTAGTATATAGTGAAAGTGACGACGTAAATAGTTAGTTAGTATCCATGTTTTCATTCCACATTGTTGACCAGATATGATTCTTCTGCGGATTTGAGAATAAAAGGAGTCCACAGGCACATACAATTTGAAGATGATCCCTAGGCGGCACACTGTCTGCATGCTTCTTTATCAAGGTTAACATAACGCTACGTAGTTAGTACATATATTATGATTGTTATGCAATTAAAGTGTAATCGTAAAATTTTAGTAGTGTATGAAATGAATAGGCTATCGGAGAAAAACAGAGGCGCGAGCCGAGTGGCCCTTTGTTTTTAAAATGTTTGTCACACTTTTGCATGGATATTACACCAAGTTGTTTGTTTTTGTGCATTTTAGCATGCTATAAATGGGGTATCTTGTTACAAAAGCTGTACAGATTGCATAAATATGAGTTCGAGTGTGAGTTTCTAATCGTCCCGGTATAATGTTTACACAAAAGGGGGGAAATTTACTCTGTTTGTGAAAACATTTCTGGAAATGTGGATTGTTTGTTGTGAGGAATAAAATGTAGTTAGATGGACTGTAAATGGAAACAATTAGGTTTGCGATTCATGGAAGTGAAAACAAAGAGTAATTAGTACTAACAGTCAATGGAGTGGGAAAAAACCATGATTTTCAGCATTTCAATATTCTTGCAGGCTCCAACTCAATTTAGATTTTATCTTAAGCATACTTTGCTAGATATATACCAATCAATCAATTAATTCAGTTTCAGAATGGAGCGATTGCTTTAACCATACAGGCGTTACACATGCTCGTTTTAATATTATAAATTTGGCACCAAAACATCCAAGTTTTTATCTTGTAACGTCAATTTAACTTTAAAAAGTACTTTGACCCACGATTTGTGCAAGTGTACTGGCATGCAAATCCAAACCCCAGTATTGAATTACAAGGGAAAAACGGCAACCTCCTTTATTTCACGGACAGTAGCCTCACTTTTTCAATCATGAATTACCAAGAAAAAAATCTAACCTTGCTCAATGCTGTAAGCTCAACAAACCAATACAGGAACACTTATACTAATAACGAACTAACTACATGGCATTAAAGGGCATTAAATGGTAGGTAGTCAAATACATTACCTGCGATTCAATGTACATGGTGGCATCTCATGTTTATCTTACGTGACCCCATAATAACCATACACATATTCCTGTTCTCCAGTTTCTATTCTCCAGTTACCTAGTCCTGGCCTAATATTATTTGCACATTCTAACTCCATACCGGTACCAGTAAATGTTAACTAGCCTAATGTGCATACAGGGTGGCACAATATGAACCAACGGGGTAGAAAAAACATGGCACAAAATTGCAGTGCAAACTTATAACTGTCTAGAAATCATTTGATTCAAGTAATTAACAAAATACTGCAGATGTGTTTTTTAAATTCTCTAAATCCCAAATACATTTATCTAAATTTTCTCATAAAACTAATCAAAACTTTTTGCTGTATTTGCTAACTAACCAACTAACTAAAAAATATTTCAATTTTTCTGGCTGAATTCTACTGGTCTTTTACTATTTTAGAACGACTTTTGATTAGCTTGCTGATTAGACTTATCAAAGTCAGTCAATTAATAAATTCTGATCAAAGTGACAATACTTTAATGATTATATTTGGTGCACGCATTTTTCCATTCCTTTTTTGTGTTGAACACCCTATAGGTGAAGAGGAGGAGGGGGAGAGTGACTAAAGGAGCTAAAAAATCCAGTGTGGTAAGTCCGTACACGTCTTTCTTTCTTTCTCTCAGTGAGCGTGAGACGAACGACATGTGGACGCTCCGCTGCTTGGCCACTAATACTTACCTAGTGGTCCTCTTGTGTCAACTGATCCTGTGTTGTCATCATGGGACTGCTCGTCACCAACTCCGGAGCACAGAGGAACTCGACTCGGACAAGTTGAACCGGCCTTTGTTGACGGTGGAGAATGTGCTGGAGGAGCCTTCGCCGCTAGCTCCTCCAGCTCAGATGGTCAACACCACAGAGATTAGGCCCAAACGACAACTGGGCAAAAGGCCTGGGGAGCATTCTCAATACATTTGTGGGGGACGGCTTCATGTCGTCATTAAAACCATTTGCGAAGGCCTTTTATACTCTGGCCAAGCCAATCCTGGGGAACCCATGAGGGAGCCAAGTATTTTGACACGTAAGTGTTTAGAACGCTACAATTTTCATATTCCTTTCATTTCATATTCATATTTTTGCATTTGCTAATTGCAAGTGAATGCATGGAAGCTCTTTCAAAAGTTATATGGGAACAATGGGCATAGTATAATGATGGATGATGCAATTTGCGATCGAGTTAACGAATTTAGTAGTGTTCATTTCCTACCACTGTCCGTTGTAGGATACAGTAGGCATAAAATATTCAGATACATCAATTGTATGCAATGTCACAATACCATATATATTTTTGTGTGTTATATGAACAAGACACCTTCCATGCTATCATTTCTCACTGTCATGTATGTATGATTTAATGATTTGGATATGACTGAGTGTGCTTTACATTTTAAATTTGCAGCCAAAGGCTCCAAACGGGAGAGAGACAATCGGGGTTTTCTGTCCCCAGAGTCTACAATGATGATCAGAAGGCGACGGATTCTAAGTGCAAGACATAAATGCTGCGTAAATGGATGCACAACATCAGAGTTGAAAACCTATTGTAATTTAGGGAATCCTGAGGAACCATATCCAACTACTACCACTACTTCGACTTCGACCCCTACTCCTGTAGAGACTGAGGTACTTTTTTTTCGACATCCAGTTCAAGTGAGATCTGTCTGACTTTCTAAATCTGAGAAGTGGATTTAGTTGAGTATGAAAAATTTCTAGAAACATTTTCAAGGCATGCAAGTCTTGCAAAAAAATTCAAACAGTTTTCAATATATGACCTAGTCAACCTGTTTTGCAATTTCCTAAACCATACAAAGAAATTGATATGCGTTGAAGAGCGCAAAAACTGACTGTAACCTGCTATAGCAATCCTAAAAAGCCCCTTTGACCCCATATAAATTTTGCGAAATTTTTTCAAAATATGCTGGGCGTGCAAAATCAATTTGATCAATGTTATGTGTTTTGTGTGTTGATTTTCCTTTAATCTCGCATGAATTTGGGGAATTTGAACCATAGTACAATGATTATCTTGATGGATATAAATATGTATACTAATGATGTATATATTTGCTTTATGATAATTCAATGTGATTAAATTTATTACTTTAGTTTTTGAATGCTTACTGAATGTTGTGAAATTCTAATTACGTGTCCATGTGTTTTTGTATTTGTGCATGAATTTTGAAGTTCACGTCCACGAAAAAATTGCTTGTCAACAATAGATTGAACAGTGCATGGAAAAAATTGGAGAGTGAAGTGATCAGATGCATTAAAGATGTGACTTGTCGTTCAATTCGGCTCCGTAAACATCCAAAATTGGGTTTCAAGATTCACAAGCTCAAACGAACTTTGGATTTTATTCTGCCAAATGTTTGTAAACCTTTTAAATGGCGTAAATGCAAGAAGCAAAGGTTTCAAGTAAGTTTCGTCCTGTGGGGAATTAAATTCTCTTCATTTTGCATTGAGCTTCTTTCTTTTTATAATTTGACAGATTTCTGCATGTTTTTGCATATCGCTAGAGATCGTGCTTTAGCTTGACCCATAAGCAATATTGTGCAGATGCATTGCTTATGACATATTCGTGATCACCTGAATTAAGGTTTTCACTCTTTGTTTGGTTTTTGCTGTAAAAAAATATAACACGGCTGCTGCATGAACCTTGTATGTTAATACTTTATTTTGTTTTCCCACCGCCTTTGCTAGTAGTTTGTCACAATCATTCTAGTATTCGTCTATAAGCCCAAATTTTCCTGTCCCCAAAGTGTTACTATGGAAAAAAATAAATAAGAAATGAGCAATACAGCAATAAAAAGTGCTGCTCACAAATCAATATTCAAAATTCGTAGATAAATTGATAAATATTCCAAATTCAGTCTGCTTTGCACAATCAACCTTAACGTATGCACTGGCTTTGTAAATGTGGAGCAAATATTTTCAGGGATTGTTGCAGGGGCTCACTACTTTTAACTGAAAGCACAGAAATCAGGCTTCCGAATTCTCCCAGTAAGAGAGAACTTTTTGGTAAAACTAGCAATCTTGCATTTAAAAATCCTTTTTTTATTATATGGGCATTTTAAAGTCAATTTTAAATATGAAAACCTGAATATGGGAAATAGGGAAACACTTTCAGGCAATAATGCAGTGAGGGATTGCAGTGTTTGGGGAAATGTTAAAATCATCACCACTAATACCACCATTACTACCACCGCTTCAAAACAGAAAAAAATAAAAGGAACTCCGTTCACAAAAGAGCGACATGTCAGATTGTGACCTGTGATTTAGTTTGAACCGAGGAGAACTGCGACGCAAAAAGACTCCACCCAATATGTACGAGCTTCCCCCATACTGAAGGATTATTTCTAATCTGGCCGAAGGGGTGTGGGGGAAAGCTTTTCAAACAAAAGATGAAGTGCAGAGGGAAGCTGGGAAGGCCTTTTGTTCTAGCAGGCCTTCTTAAGTGCCTTCAAACGACAGGTTGTGCGAAGCAAAAGTCTCTTCAGCGTCCCCCCCATTTTACCAGATCCTTTTTAGTAAATCTATCTGTAATGTGGATGGAATTCGTATTTTTACCGGTTTTGAAGCGGTGGTGGAAGTGGTGGCGATTTGAAAATTTTTCCAAACACTACAATCTGTCCTATTGCAGAGCTCTATTAGTCACTGTGTACTGTGTGTGTGTGTTTCAGAGATTTTGGTCTAAGTATATGTTGACTAGCCGGGCCCTAGAGACTTGCCATACGTCAGTAAATTTGTGGGTCATTGAAAATTTGGCAGGTTTTAAATTTTGCTTGTAAGAGTGAGTCTGGCCAAAGGCCAGTGGGCCCGGCTAGTCAGGTATAATTAGCGTATAACAGAAACTTTTAGTTAGGTATCAGATCTAATCCATAAAAATAATCCATAATCCATAATTAATCCGTAGTTAGATTAGGTTAGTTAGTAGATTAGTCCGCACTTAAAATAACTCATTGGAAAACTAACCTATGCTTAATGTAAAAATACCGGTGTTTCTCTTCTCCTGTGTACTAACAGACTGGAAGGCCAACCGACCAGAACTTAGGGGACATGTTGGTTCAAATTGCTTATTGCATTTTTGGATTTGGGAAGTGCTCCTCATCGAAAGCACAGCAGCCTGGGGCTTCCTCTGAAAGCTTGCTCCAAATTTTGGACCCTCGAGGGGAACCCAATGACCCCTTAGCTCGTACAGCGGGCCGGGGACCAAATCAGGTTTTAGGGTTTTTTGACATTTATAATCGTTTTCTACGTATTTGAAAACCTATAAAATAATGTTTTAATCGATTTTTTACTGAATGTCATTTCTACACAAGTAATACCCGAATCGAATTAAAATAGGATTTTTCGGTTTTTGACATTCAGAATCGTTTTCTACGTATTTTAAAACCTGGAAAATCATGTTTTCATCGATTTCTTACTGAATGTCATTTCTACACAAGTAATACCCGAATCGGATAAAAATCGGATTTTTCGGTTTTTAATATTCAGAATCGTTTTCTGCGCTATTTAAAACCTAGAAAATCATGTTTGCATAGATTTTGTACTGAATGTTATTTCATTGTTTTCTGACCTTCAATGACCTGTAGCGGGTGATTGAAACCGAATTCGGAAAATCTGATTGCAGATTCGGATTCAGCACAAAAAAATAAACACTTGACGAATTTTTGCAAAAATTTCATCTGAATGTCATCTTTCTGTGTTACCGGTGCGGGGTCCTTATTTTCTTAATCAAGAATATTTTTTCCCTCCACAACAGGTGCGCCAAGAAGTTTTGGAAACAGAGCCTGAAACAACGGAGACACGAAAAAAGCCTAAATTTATTTCTGGAGGCGTTGTAATCCTTGGAGGCAGTCCCAACGAGCCGGGTCCAGTTTTTAATCTACCCACTGATTATTCTGCTTATCCTTACCCCATCTAATGTATCTAAATTGTGAATACGTTGCAACAACAGACTGGTTATGTGAAACTCATGTATAGGATATTGCTTTACGTTTAAATTATTTATTGTCAGTCAGTAGCAGTTAGTTAGTTACTTAGCTGTAGTTAATGGAAGTAATGTCTCCAACACTATCTTCTCAGATATCTATATAGTAGTTAGTTAGCTAGTTGGTTTTGGATTATAAATACTAATGTGTACAAGGCCGATGATGGCCAGTGTGCAGAATTTGAAACCGGAGTTATTAGGAGTAATGGAGTATGATTTTCCTGTATATTTGTTTCGAAAATGGAATTTATTGAAAAGAGGAGAAAACTGTATGTTTCGCAGTTAGGCTTCAGTGAATCTTAGGGAGCTGTAATACTGACGATGGCGGCTTTACGCTGATGAAAATATGGGTCAGTATGATAGCAGTGCATGTTTATGTTTTTGTAATGTTTGTTAGTTGTGAGATTTTAATTTTTCAATTTACTTGCTTCTGTTTCATTTCCAAAGGAAAGGAGTATTATATGTTTTTTGCTGAGTAGTTGTTTGTAGATAACAAATATACAATTATTGTGTTGAGTCTTGAGTACAAATTTTTACCCGTTTGATACGTTTTATGTTTAGGGTTCAGTTGCTATTATAATGGTAAAATGTTTCCGTGTAATACACGGTGAGCAGTTAATTTCAAGAGAGTTAACAACTTGATGTTGAGTACAAGTATTATGCATGTGTTAACTAACTATGTAATGACAATGTATGATTTTACTCCTTCCATCCAACTATTTCCCTAATTAGTTTTGTAGTTGGGCAGTTTGCAATGAAAACGCTGCAAATGAATTAAGCTCTCTATTGCATATAAAAGTAGGCTCGTATAGATATTCATAAGTGATTGAATTTTACTGACTTGTTAGACTAAACGCACGGAAAAATTATTGGGATGTATGTAGCTAATCATTATCTCGAGATGATATGCTACATGTGCACACTATGCGGTAGCAGTAGACTTGTTTAGTTGTAGGAACTATAACCTATAATATTACTACGTCAAATCACAAAAGCGTGATATCGGTATTCACATTTGGTAGCCATTATTATTAAAGAGAAAATTATAGAATAATATGATTTTAAAAAGCAAATAAAAAAGCAAAGAGCTCAACCTTATGCAGTTTACGTTTGTTTCAGAATATTCCACTTACTCAATTCATTAGCATCAAATCTTTGAAATTATCAATCTCCCTTATTCAAACAATCCCGCCAAGCTGGCTCCTCTTGAATCCGCCATGTAGGGTTTCCCATCGTATGCAGTCTGGCGCATTATGTTTAAATATTTTAGCAATGTTGTTAGGTTGCTAAATCAAAGATTCTTTAATTTTTTATTTCTGAATCAACCAAAATGTCAAATACAAAAAGAAACAAAATCTCGTTCGTCACAGCCTTCACCACTGCAACATTTGGAGACAAGTCGACTTATCGCGAGACTTCGGATTTTTCTCGAATTACGGGAAACTCTTCCTGTCCATCGTAATTTCGGGTGTTTCACGACAGACACTTGGTAGTGCATTGGATTTTTAGTTTTCCTGGGCTTAGGTAACTTTCCCAGGCTGGGTTGTTCTTTCCCTTTGTAAAATTCCTCCTTGATTTTAACAAGTGTTGGAAATAAATCTTCATAATCCGCTTCGAGCTGCTCGTAATCCATTTGCTGATCCTTCACCGTCAAATCTGCTTTTTTCATGGCGTGGTCTTCATCTGTAGAGAAACGATCATTACATACGCGCAATTTTGTACTCAAATTGATGAAATGGTCATTGTGACAGTTCACAGCATAAGCACAGGCAATAGGCACTCGCACAGTGTGTTGTGGTGGAACTTTAAAATCTTGAATTTAGGATAGAGATTTCTATCTTTTTTAAATAAATTTGAGCACAAAAAAGGTTCTAGCTATAGTAAGTTACCACATGTTATAGTATTTCTCATAAGGCTAACTGACTTTTTTTAAACTTTTTAGTCATTTCGCTTACCAGGGAAGAAATCCTCCAACTTTTGAACCCAGTAGATTAGATCAGCCCAGGGATACAAAATCGCCAAAATGGAATTACTTCTTTTATGAAGGTTCCCAATGCACGCATTTTTCAAATGAAGACTCATTGCATGATGGCTGCAATCTGGCATTGCCCACCAACCGCTTTTTCCTTCATA
>Ga0210040_10002234_pt1 | contig 27603 bp, 26 predicted proteins | sample CryGeyCG12114_NA_FD_185462 | JGI IMG/M metagenome (GOLD analysis project Ga0210040, IMG submission 185462) | Groundwater microbial communities from aquifer - Crystal Geyser CG19_WC_8/21/14_NA (SPAdes) (version 2) | ecosystem: Environmental > Aquatic > Deep subsurface > Groundwater | place: USA... | reverse complement strand
GAGCAGTGGTCCGCTCGGGCACCGCCGGACTGTCACGACGTAGCAGCACACGTGCACGCGGCGGCCTGACGGCATCCGCTCGACCCACCCACGGGTCGAGCACCTCAGCAGAGCTGCGGAGGGACGGGTCGACAGCGGGGTACGCGAGCGCCGCACACGTCAGCCCTGGCCGCGACAGCTTCGCCTGCCACGAAGTCCCGGCTCATCTACGGCTAAGAACCCTCTGGTGCAGTGCTCTCTGGGCGGGAGACCTCCTCTCCCCCCACCACTCCAGCTGCCCCAGCCAAAGGATGACCCACGTTCATGACCACCGCACTCCGCCGCAGCCTCGCAGCGTCTGTCGCCGCCACGGCGCTGATCTCCGTGAGCGCCTGCAGCTCGGACACGCCCACTGCGACCTCCTCGTCCTCGACGTCCTCCTCGTCCTCCTCGTCCCCGACGGGGGGTCGACCCTCAGGTGGAGGTGGCGCGCCAGGCGGGGCGATGCAGACCTTCACCGCTGTGGACCTCGACACGAACGGCGCCAACGCCACCGAGGCGAACACGACCGAGGTCGTAGCGGCGACGAACGCATTCCTCGCCACGCTGGATGCCGGCACGAAGGCGAAGGTCGTCTACGACTTCACCGACAACCAGTCACGCCAGACCTGGTCGAACTTCCCGGCCCAGCAGGTACCCCGGAAGGGCGTGGCGCTCTCCGCGCTCAGCGACACCTCCAAGGCTTCCGCCCTGGCGCTGGTCAAGACGATGCTCAGCGCGCAGGGCTACAGCCAGGTGCAGACCATCCAGGCCGCCGACGACTGGCTGAACAAGAACAGCTCCGCTGGCAAGGACGCCTTCGGCTCGGACACCGACTACTACATCGCCGTGTACGGCACCCCGTCGGCGACGGACCCGTTCATGGTGCAGTTCGGTGGCCATCACCTGGCCCGGAACTACACCTACAAGGGGACGACGGCGAGCATCACCCCCGACTTCACCGGGACAGAGCCGAAGAGCTTCACCGTCTCCAACACCACCGTGGAGCCGCTGAAGGAGAAGGCGGGCACCCTGTTCGCCGCGTTCGACTCCCTCAGCACGGACCAGGACGCCCAGGCGAAGCTGTCCGGCACGATCAACGACATCTTGATGGGCCCGAGCGTCGACAGCGGGAAGTTCCCGACGACCGAAGGGGTGCAGGTCAGCAGCCTCTCCGCCGACCAGAAGAAGCTGGTCCTCGCCGCCATCGCAGCTTGGGTGAACGACGCCGCTCCCGGCGAAGCCGCCTCGTTGCTCAAGACCTACGAGTCGCAGCTCGACCAGACCCGCATCGCCTACGCGAACAGCAAGACCGTCGACGGCGAGGACACCTACCTGCGCATCGACGGTCCGCGGGTGTGGATCGAGCTGGTCAACACCCGCAGCCGGAGCACGCCCAACGTCCACTACCACGGCGTGTGGCGCGACAAGACCGACGACTACGGCAGCACCAACCCGAGCGCGTGAACCGCCTCCAGCGACGTCCAGGGCGACGCCTGCGACGGCTGCTGGTGCTGATGGTCTGTGCGACGGCAGTCCTGCTGGGAACGGCAACGCCGGCCGTCGCACACCCGCTCAGCACATCAGCGGTCCTGCTCGACGTCGACAACGCGACGGTGACCGCGACGGTCGAGCTGCCTCTCGACGAGCTGAGCATCGCCTGGGACCAGACCCTGACCGCGACGAGCGTGGTGGACGCCCGCACGTTGGCGGAGCTACGCGCGTACGTGCAGGCCGACCTGTCGGCTTCGGACGCGAGCGGACGGCTGTGGACGACCGTCGTCACTGGCGGCCGGGTCGAGAAGGTTGACGGGGTCGACAACCTGATGCTTGACGCGACCTTGACGCCCGCGTCGGGTTCGGTGGGTGACTTCGTGCTGCACGACGACGCCGTCATCGACCGGCTCGTCTCGCACCGCGTGTTCGTGTCGGGCCGCTACGGCCACGCTGGGTCCTACACGACGCTGGCGATGCTGTCTTGGCAGAGCCAGTCGGTGCCCGTGGCATCCGCGTCGGCAGCCGCCCCGGCGGACCAGGGGTTCGTCCCCGCTATCCGGCTCGGCGTCCACCACATCGTCACCGGCAGCGACCACCTGCTGTTCTTGATCATGCTGCTGCTGCCGGCGCCTCTCGTGGTGGCCAGACACCGCTGGCAACCGAGACCGGGGCGAGGCTTGGCTGATGTCGGCCGGTCGAGCGTGCGCGTCGTGCATGTCGTCACGGCCTTCGCCATCGGCCACTCGTGCACGCTCGCTCTTGGTGCTCTGGGGTGGGTGCACCTGCCCGAACGGCTGGTGGAGAGCGGCATCGCCTTCTCCGTGCTGGTCTCCGCGGTCCACGCGATCCGACCCCTCGTGCGCCGCGGCGAGGTGCTCATCGCCGGCGGGTTCGGCCTGCTGCACGGCTTGGCCTTCGCCGCCGTCCTCGGCGACCTCGACCTCAGCCGAACCAGCCTGCTGACCACCCTGCTCGGCTTCAACCTCGGCATCGAGCTCACGCAGCTGCTCGTGCTCGCCCTCGTCATGCAGTCGCTGCTGCTGCTCAGCCGAACCCCCGCGTACCCGGTCCTGCGCGTGGGCGTCGCCGCGCTGGGCGCCGTGCTCGCCGCGGGCTGGCTCGCCCAGCGCATCGGCCTCATTGCCGTCAACCCGCTAGAACCCGTCGGGAACCTCCTGGTCGATCACCCCCTCGCCCTCGCCGTCGGACTCGGCGTCGTCGCCGTCACCCTCGCCGGATTCCACCGCGCCCGCACGACTCGAGCAGCACCGCAGCTCGAGCCTGGCGCTCGTAGACGCCTGCAGACCTCGGACGTCCGGTGATGAAGGCGATCGCCACCGGGGGCCGGACCATCTCGGCGCAACACCGACGTGAACCGATCTCACAGCCCGCCCACCAACAGCTCAAGACCAGAAGAGGACTTCATGCCTACTTTTCCCCGCATGACCACCCTCGAGTCCCCGACCATCACCCGGGTCGTGTCGCGACGCTGGCTGCTTGCGGCCATGCCCGTCGTCGCCGTCGGGATCGCTGGCTGCGGCAGCACGACCATGCAGCTGATCGTCGTGGCGCTCGTCCTCCCGCGACTGACCCTGCTCGCCCGGTCCGGCCGCTACCAGGCCCTGCGGGTCATCGCGGCTGGGACCATCGCCGTGGCCGCCGTCGGTTGGCTGGCCGCGCGCATCGGGTTCCCCAACCCCGTCGCTGCCGCCGCCGACCGGGTCGGTGTCATCGCCATCCCCGTCGTCGTCGCGCTCTGGCTGGTCGCGCTGCTGGTCGCCGGTTCCGACCGACAGCGTCAGTCAGCAGCACCACGCCCTGCAGGAGCAGTCGACGTGCCTGCTTCGCTGGTATGACTTCCGGCTCGCTTGACGTCTCGGGGTGTGGCGTGTCCTGACGTCGGCGGCCCCGACCAGCACCCGGTGCAGCCTGCTTGCGGCCGTCTCGGGTACAGGGGAGCCGAGCACCGCGGGCATGCCAGCGCGAACATTGCCGGCTTCGAGACGGCCCTCGAGCCCCAAGGTCATCCGTAGGAGAGGGGAAGGCGGGGTGGCACTGACCGCGAGGAGCCAAACAGGAAGGCGGCAGGTCCTGTCGCCGATCTGGCAGGCCTGGGGGCGAAACGGAACCTGCCGCGCAGACCAGACCGCGCGCCGCCGACCCTTGTGCCGAGTCTCGTTGGCCGCGCGGCAGCAGGCGGGTGGCTGAGATGAGGGACCACTCCCGGCTGCTACGGCCCCTCGGACGTGTGAGCGCCGTCCAGGCGCGCTCGGCTCCGCAGGGGAACGCGCCGATCCCGGCAGCTGCTGGCCCCGAGCCCCGGCGCGAACCCTCGCCTCGGGAACACGCGCCGCCCGCGCCGCGAGTACCCACGGGAGCGTGCGAGCGGTCAGACGGTGTAGTCGACGGAGGCGTTGGCGATCGATCCCGCTGCGTCGAGGGCGGTCTTGGCCGTCGAGGAGCCGAAGGTGACCTGCTGGCGGACGTTGCTCTCCGAGCCGTGCTCCACCGCGGTCTCCACGCAGACGAAGTAGCTGCCCTGGTCGGCCTGGCCGCCAGCGGCTGCGGTTGCGTCCCAGGTCGCGGTGTAGCTGCCTGCGGGCACGGTGCCGCTGGTCGTGGTGTCGGTGCCTCCGGAGGAGGCGTACCAGCTGGTCAGCTCGTCGAGCCAGTTGTCGCCGTTGGCGCGGTGGTAGAGCGCGAGGGTCTTGACGAACGCGCCGCTCGCGTCTTCGATCCAGACCGCCATGTAGGGGTTCCGGGCCATGCCGCCGCTGGCGGCGTAGGTCCAGCTCACGGTCGCCTTCGCGCCGGCGGGGATCTGCTTGCCTTTCGAGGCCGATGACGAGCTGGACGCGGATGGTGCAGCCGTAGCGCTGGACGAGGACGACGCAGCCGGGGCGGGGGCGGCCGTCGAGCTGCTCCCTGATGACGTGCTGGCGCCGCACGCGCCGGTGGTGGCGATGGCCGCGATCGACAACCCGCCCAGAAAGGCGCGGCGGGTGACGGCGCCGTAGCGCGTGGTGGACTCGGTCATGAAAGCTCCTGGGGATACGGGTGGTTGGGGGACGGGACCGTGGGTCCGGTCACCAGGCGAACTGCTCGTGATGGATCTGTTGGGCGGGTACGTGTGAGGCTCTGGCGTCGGCGATCACGCTGTCGACGAAGCCAGCGGGCCCGCAGACGTAGATGTCGGCGTCGGCCAGGTGGGGGACGAGGTCGATGAGGGTGAGGTCTGCGCTGGTCTCGGGCACCCACCGGTCTTGGGCGCGGTGCCCGGTAAGGACCACGAGCCGGGCGTCGAGCCGGTCGCACAGCTGTGCGACTTCCGCGAGCAGCGGGATCCGGTCGAGGTCGGAGTCGCGCAGCACGACTGTGCCGGTGCCGGGGGCCATGTCGGTGTGTTCGAGGAGTGCTCGGATCGGGGCGATCCCGGCACCGGCGCCGATCAGCACGACCGGCTGCTGGCTTCGGTGCTTGTGGGTGAACGCCCCGTACGGGCCCTCGATGGCGACCCGGGTCCCGGGTGCGACGTCGGCCAGCGCCGCCGTCCCGCGCCCGCCGACGCGGACGGTGACCCGCATCGTCGTCGGCGTCGGTGCTGCCGACAGCGAGAACGGGTGGTCCTGCCACCACAGCCCCGAGGCGAGGAACCGCCAGCGCAGGAACTGGCCCGGTTCGACGCCCAACCGGTCGAGGCGGCGGCCGCTGAGCTCGATGTGGTAAGTGTTCGCGTCGAGCCGGACGACCCGCTGCACCCGTACCTGGTGGCGCAGCGAGCTCAGCAGCGGGGTGATCAGGCGGAACCACAGCAGCGCCACTCCGGTGACCACCAACAGCGTCACCCAGTAGGTGCGTCGCCACGACCCCGCGGCCAGCAGCCCGCTCATCGAGAACATGTGCGGGATCGCCAGACCCACCGCCGCATAGCTGAGCAGGTGCACGACGTGCCACGCCTCGTACGGCAGGAGCTTGCGGACCACCGCGAACGACGTGAAGGCGACCGCGAAGAGGGCGCCCATGCCGACCACGGCCAGCACGAAGTCCGAGCTCTCACCCCAGAGGTAACCGAACTCGCCAAAGATCCCCACGTTGTCGAGCACGGCGTAGCCGACCAGTACGAACGTGGCGTGCGCGACGAGGCCGAGCACAACCCACTCGCCCAGCTTCGCGTGCAGCGCCGTCGCCCTCGCCTGGCCGAGCACCCGGTCGATCGCGGGCACCCGTGCGGCCAGCAGCAGCATCATCAGCAGGGCGTTGGTCGCGGCAAGCGCCGCGATGATGCCGACGGACACCAGCACGTCGCCGAGGCTGTCGAACTGCGAGGCCCCGCCGTTGGCGAAGAACAGCACCACCGCCATGACGAACGTGGCCGCCATCGAGACGAGCAGACCGACCGCGAGGAGCCGACGCACCAGGATCCGTCGCCGGAACGGCGGCGAGTCGTCCGTCTGAGCCCGAAGGGGTTCCCTTTCCAGCGGCAGGTCCGCGGGACGGGTCAGGGATCCGTCGGCGCGGGCTTCATACGTCATCACCCCTGTACGGTCCACCACTTGTCTTAGTGCTTTCTTTGAAGGGTCGGGGGCAGTGTGTCGAATAGGAACGGTCGTGGTAATTCCGCTGGGTACCGCTACCGTCGAGCCTTGAGCGCTGGACGGGCCCCCCGACGCCAGAGCTGCTCGGGCCGTTACCACCCGCTGCTGGGCACCAACGTCGAGATCCGGGTCGACGCCGCCGCGCAGTCCGACGACGACGCCCAGCGGCTGGCGTCCGACGCGGAGAGCGCGACGGTCGACGAGATGCTGCGGCTGCAGGTCGTCTTCAGCGTCTTCGACCCGGACAGCGAGGTGTGCCGTTGGCGGACCGGGGCAACCGACACCCCATCGCCGGAGCTGGTCGAGTGCCTCGCCGCAGCAGAGCACTGGTGGAAGGTGTCGGGCGGCGCCTTCCACCCGGCATCGGCGCGTCTAAGGACGCTGTGGCTTGGCGCGGAGGCGGACCAGCGACTCCCAAGTGACCACGAGCTCGCGGAGGTGGTCTCCGGCCTGCACGGACTGCCTTATGTCGTGCACGAGGGTCGGGTCAGCCGGACGGGGGACTGCACGGGCATCGACCTCAACGCGATCGCGAAGGGCTACATCGTCGACCGGGCTGTGGCGACCGCGATGCGGTTCCCGGGCGTGGTCGACGTGCTCGTGAACGCCGGCGGCGACCTACGGCACGAGGGCGACCGCGAGCTGCGGGTCGGCGTCGAGGACCCCGCTGACCGGGCCGGCCCGCCGGCAACGGTGGTGGACCTCGCCCGCGGCGCCCTCGCCACCAGCGGGTCCGTGCATCGCGGGTTCCAGATCGCCGGCACCTGGTACGGCCACGTGCTGGACCCGCGCACGGGGCGACCGGTCGCCGACCGACCGTCCACCACCGTCCGAGCCCGGGACGCGATGACCGCCGACGCGATCGCCACGGTGGTGAACGTGCTCGGCTGGCCAGCCGCCGAACCGCTCGTCGCCGACCTGCCCGACGTCGCCGTGCTGAGCGTCGATGCTGCCGGCTCGGTGCTTCGGGGGAGTGGCTGGAGCTGAGGCGGACGACCCTGCCGCCGCGCCAGACCTGCAGGGGTCGGGCTGCCGCCGCCTTTCGGCGGAAGCCGCCCCTGACGATCCTTCGGCTGCACAGCGGCGCCCCGTCGTGCACCTTGCCGACGACGGCCCGCGCGAGCCGGGAAGGCGCAGAGCCGCATCCCGCCCCGTGATCACCGCTCGGTCGCGAGCTCAAGGCCCTGTCTGGAGGTTGCTGCGGGTCTGGCTGTTCATACGTGGTCTAAGAAATCTCGAAGACTGAGCCTTCATCCTCAAGTCATGACCTGGCGGATCTCCAGACGCTCGACTCGTGAAGAGCGGCCTTTCGCCGACCAGCGCGCTGCGACCGATAACTCCCCAGGTCCCTCGCCCACGACATCAGCAGCCAACTCGCTCCGAGCGTCGACTGGCGTCGCAAACCCCTCGTCTGGGTCTGACACCGCCGCGCTGCGCTCGGCGGACAGACCGAGGCCCTGAAGCTCCCACCCCTCGATCGGGGCACTCGTTGCTCCGTCACAGGCGGATCGACAGTCCACGCCACTCACGCACCCTCGAAAGGTTCTCCACCATGACCCCACTGCTCATCCCCCTCGAGGGACACGGTCACGGCGGCTTCGACGGCAGCTCCTCTGTGCTGCCCTTCGTCGACGGCCTGCTCCTGCTCCTGGTGCTACTAGCCGGGGCTGTGGCCTTCTACCTGTGGCGGAAGGGCAGGCTGACGCTGCCCACCCTCGCAGCGCGTCGCTCACCGGAAGACCAGGCCAAGCAGATCCTGGCTGACCGGTTCGCCCACGGCGACATCAGCACCGACGAGTTCATGGAGCGGTCCAGCGTCTTGAACTGGACTCCGGGGAGCGACCCCAGCCCGAGACGCAGCAACCGAAAGAGGAGCCGATGACGCTGACCGTCAACGCCCGAAGGGGGAGGTCGATGAACGACGGGCGCATCGCCGCGAACGGTCTCGTCAAGGAGTACGGGGACGTGACGGCTGTCGACGACCTGTCGTTCAACGTGGAACCCGGCCGGGTGACGGGCTTCCTCGGGCCGAACGGAGCCGGGAAGACCACGACCCTGCGCATGGTGCTGAACCTGGTGACGCCGACCGGGGGGACCGCCACGATCGGTGGTCGTCGTTATGCCGATCTCGAGGAGCCGACCCGGGTGGTGGGCGCGGTGCTGGAGGCGTCGGCTGCCCATTCCGGCCGCACCGGCAGAAACCACCTGAGGGCCGTGTGCATCGCTGCCGGCTTCCCCCAGGCACGCGCCGACGAGGTGCTTGAGCTCGTCGGGCTGACGCCTGCCGCCGACCGTGCGTTCCGGGGCTACTCGCTCGGTATGCGGCAGCGGCTCGGCATCGCGACCGCCATGCTGGGCGATCCGCAGGTCCTGATCCTGGACGAGCCGGCCAACGGTCTTGATCCGGAAGGCATCCACTGGATGCGTGAGCTCCTGCAGCAGCTCGCGGCGCAGGGACGTACCGTCCTCGTCTCGAGCCACCTGCTGTCGGAGATGCAAACCCTGGCCGACGACGTCGTCATCGTCGCGGCAGGCCGGCTGCTGCGTCAGGGTCCGGTCGAGCAGGTCATCACCGACGTCAGCGGGCAGCAGCGGGTGGAGGCCCTCAGCCTGGAGCCGGACAAGCTCGCCGACGTCCTGCGTCGAGACGGCGCCATCGTGAGCAGCAGCGGAACGAACGCCCTGCTGGTGACCGGCGCGTCCGCGGCAGCCGTCGGCGACGCCGCCCTCCGTGCCGGCATCGCGCTGCACGGGCTCCGCACGCAGCAGGCCGATCTGGAGAACGTATTCCTCGAGCTCACCGCCGGACAGGCAGGAATCCGATGACCCGCCTGGTTCGCGCAGAGCTGTTCAAGCTGCGCACCACAAACGCCTGGTGGTTGTTCGCACTGACGACCCTGCTCAGTACGCTGGTGATGCTCGTCGTCGTCGCCGTTTCGGCGCACTCGCTGCTGCAGCCGTTCGCGCAGTACCTCGCCGTGGCGAGCCACGGGCACGCCGCCAACCTGCCACCGGAGTTCCTCGCCCGGCTCACCGACGAGTGGACCCTCGGTCACCCGGCAGCCACGCAGGCGGTGGCGCTGTACACGGCGGGCCAGCTGCCCGGCGTGCTCCTCGCCTGCCTCCTCGGGGTCGTGCTCATCACCAGCGAGTACTACCACCAGACCGCCACCACGACCTTCCTGCTCACCCCGCACCGGACGGAGGTCGTGCTGGCCAAGCTGGTCACGGCCGTGCTGCTCGCCGGTCTGGCCTGGCTCGCGTCCACGGTGCTCAGCGTCGTCGCCGGAGCCCTGTTCCTGCACGCCGAGGGCTACGGCAGCCAGCTCGGGCACGGAGACGTTCTACGCGCCCTCGTGCTCAACCTGGCGGCGTACCTGCTCTGGGCGGTGTTCGGCGTTGGTGTCGGCGCGCTCGTCCGCAATCAGCTGGCCGCCACCGTCGGGGTCACCGTGCTCTACCTGGTCGGCGCCAGCGCGGCCAGCACCGTCTTCGAGCTGCTCAACACCTATGTGCTCCAGCGGGACTGGGTGCTGACGGCACAGGTGATCGTGCCCACGGTCGCCTCCGCCGTGATGATCTCGCCGACCAAGACCTTCGACCAGAGCCCCGCCCCGTGGGTCGGCGCTGTGGTCCTGCTCGCCTACGGCCTCGTCCTCGGCGGTCTTGGCGTGGCCATCCTGCGCCGCCGTGACATCGCATGACGAGCGAGCTCGACGTCGCCGCGGTGTCGACCGGACTGACCAGCAGCGAGGCGGAAGCACGCCGACGTGCCGGTGAGGGCAACCGGGCGGGCAGCGCGTCGTCGCGCAGCTACGGCCGGATCCTGCGGACCAACGTCTTCAACCTGTACAATAGCATCCTGTTCGCCATCGGGGCCGCGCTCCTGGCGCTGGGCCGCTACAGCGACGCCGTCATCAGCGTGTCGATCGGGCTGCTCAACGCCGTGATCAGCGCCGTCCAGGAGATCCGGGCCAAACGCCAGCTCGACCGGCTCCAGCTGCTCGGGCGCAGCACGGTGGTCGTCCTGCGCGACGGGCAGGACATTGAGGTCCTGCCCACGGAGCTGGTGCGCGGTGATGTCGTCCGGGTGCGTCCGGGCGACCAGCTGGTCGTGGACGGCCCGGTCCTAGAGGGCGCGGTCGAGGTCGACGAGTCGCTGCTGACCGGAGAGTCGGAGGCACAGCTGCGGACGGTGGGGGAGGACCTGCTCTCGGGCAGCCACGCCGTCGGCGGTGCCGGGCTGCAGCTGGCCCGCGACGTGGGTGCCGCGAGCTACGCCAACCGGCTGACCGCCGAGGCCCGCCAGACCACCACCGACACCACGCCGCTGCAACGCCAGATCGCGTTCTGCGTCCGCACCGTGATGGTCGTCGTGGTGCTGATGAGCGGAGCCATCATGCTGCAGGCCGCCCTCGAGGGCCTGACCCTCGTCCGGGTCGTGCAGACCGCTGCGGTCCTGTCCGGCCTGGTGCCGTACGGGCTGTTCTTCCTCATCGTGCTCGCCTACACCGCGGGCGCCGTCAAATCTTCCCGCCGCGGGGCGCTCGTCCAGCGGGTCAACGCGGTCGAGTCGGTGAGCAACGTCGACGTCGTCTGCACCGACAAGACCGGCACCCTGACCACCGGCCGCCTGACCCTCACGCAGGTCGTGCCCCTAGGCGAGCACGACTCCGACGAGGTGTCCGAGGCCCTCGGGTCCTTCGCCCGCAACGTCCGCGCGTCCAACCTCACGAGCACCGCGCTGGCCGCCCAGCTGCCGGGAGAAGCGCTGAGGGTGCTCGAGGAGGTGGCCTTCAGCTCCTCGTTGCGCTGGAGCGCGGTGCGCACCGTCGGGGCGACCTGGGTCCTGGGCGCGCCGGGGGCCCTCGCGCCGGCCCTGCTCGGGCCGGATCTCGACGCCCAGGTCCGCGCCCACACGGTGGAGGGGTTGCGCGTCCTCGTCTTCGCCCGAGCCGCCGACCCGGCCGCTGCGCTGCGCGGAGCTGACGGCACTCCGGCGCTGCCCAGGCTGGAACCGCTGGCCGTGGTGGCGCTGGCCGACGAGCTGCGCCCCGACGTTCCGGAGACCGTGGCCCGGCTCGAGGCGGAGGGCATCAGGCTGCTGGTCCTCTCCGGTGACGATCCCGACACCGTCGCCGCGCTGGCCACCCGAGCGGGCCTCGACGCCGCCGCACCGTTCCATGCCGCTCATCTCGACCAGGTCACCGATCCCGAGCTGGACGCGGTCGTGGCGCGCACGACGGTGTTCGGGCGGGTGGCGCCTGAGCAGAAGGAACGCATCGTCGTCTCCCTGCGCCGCCAGGGCCGTTACGTGGCCATGGTCGGCGACGGCGTGAACGACGCGCACGCCCTGAAGACGGCGCACGTCGGGGTGGCGATGCGCAGCGGCAGCTCGGTCGCCCGCGACGTCGCCGACATCGTGCTGGTCGACGACTCCCTGGCGGCGCTGCTGCCGGCCCGTCGAGAGGGCCGCCGCATCATCAGCGGCATCGCGATCTCCTCGCAGGTCTTCCTCACCCGGGTCGCCACCCAGGCCCTCGTCATCGTCACCATCACGATGCTCGGGCTGGGCTTCCCCTACTCACCTGCCCAGACCGGCTTGACCCTCTTCACCGTCGGGCTGCCCACGGTCTTTCTGACCGCCTGGGCACGGCCCCGCCCACCCGACCCGCACCTGCTGCTCAACCTGGCCCGCTTCGTCCTGCCCGCGACGGTCCTGACCGCCGGCTTCGCCGTGGCGGTCTACACGTACCTCTACACCAGCGTCACCCAGGGTTTCGACGACCCGGCGATCAGGGAAGGGATCATCGCCGAGTTCCAGCAGTACACCGGGCTCACCTACGGAGTCGACGCCGACTTCGTCCAGACGGCTGCCACTCTGGGGGCGCAGACCGGCCTGTCCACGTTCGTGTCTCTGGCCTCGATCCTCCTCATCCTCTTCCTCGAACCGCCCCACCGGCTGTTCGCGGCCTGGACGCGCCCCAGCCCCGACCGGCGCCCCGCCGTCCTCGTGGTCGCCCTGCTGGGCGGGCTGCTGGCTGCCCTCGTGGTGCCCGGACTTCGCAACTACTTCGGGCTGACCCGCCCAGTCGGGATCGTCTACGACACCGCACTCCCGCTGCTGCTGGTCTGGTTCCTCGCCCTCACCGCCGCCTACCGCTTCCGGGTGATGGACCGGCTGCTCGGCCTTGCGGACCTCACGCACGACGAACCCGAGCTCGAGCTCGAGCCGAAGGGTCCCTCGGATTCACAGGGTCAGCTCGGACAGACGAGCCGAACCCGAGCAGCCTGATCGGATCCGGGCCGTCCGGGAGGTTCACGACGTGCTCAGCGCGTTCTTGCTCATCGCCTTCTGTGGGACGTCGTGGCGCTTCCGAGGTGCGAGGGCGCGAAGAGCCCACCGCCGGGCGCGGACGCCGTGGTACCTGCCCTCTTCTTGTCCGACTCCACGGGCATGAGCGGGTAGACGATCGGCAACGCGCTGCTCATCCAGTTCCCGGCCCGCACTCCTAGAAGTGCACTTCGGTCAGGGCGGGGAGTTGATCCCGGTCTCGTAGGCGAAGGTGACGATCCCGACGCGGTTGCGTAGCCCGAGCTTGGTCAACACCCGCGTCACGTGCGTCTTCACGGTGGCTTCCGTGAGGACGAGGGCTGCGGCGATCTCGACGTTCGTGCGCCCCTGAGCGACGTGGCCGAACACCTCGACCTCCCTCGCGATCAGATCGTCGAACCGTCGAGGCATGCCTCGCGCTACAGGTTCCGACTCAACAGCGCGGGCGAATCGGTCAACGAGGTCGGGCGGGACGTCTTTGAGGAGGAATCCGCTGGCACCCGCGCGGAGTCCGCCGAAGGCGTATTCGTCGAGGTCGAAGGTGGTCAGGATGAGCACGCGGCTGTCCGTCCGGGCGGTGATGCGCCGGGTCGCCTCGATCCCGTCCAGCCCGGGCATCCGCACGTCCATCAGCAGGACGTCGGGCCGGGTCGAGACGGCCAGTCGCACGGTGTCGGCACCGTCGGCGGCCTCAGCCACGACCCGCAGGTCGGCCGTCGCGTTCAGCATCCAGCCGGAACCCGGTCCGGACCAGAGCCTGGTGGTCGGCCACGTCGGGTTGTCGCGCTTAGCATCGGCCAGCGCCGAGAGGTACTCGGTGAGCTGCGTCGTCGCCAGCCCGGCACGCTCGCGCTTCTCGGCGGCGTCCTCGGGGCTGGTCGCCTCGGCGGTGGCGATGATGTCCTCGCTCCAGGCGTGGAAGCGGGGTTCGTCCTGGCGCGGGACGCCGAGCACCTCGCAGATCACCGTCACGGGGAACGGGTAGGCGAGCGCCTCGACGAGGTCCACCTCACGCTCATCGCCGAAGCCGTCGATGAGGTCGTTCACGATCCTGGTCATGTCGGCCCGCATCGAGTCGATGTAGCTGGCCCTTACGCTCGGCTCATGAGCAAAGCCCAGGTCACATCGACAATCATCATTGCCGCTGCGCCGTCGATGATCTTCGCGATCGTGGCCGACCCGCGTCAGCATCCCCGCATCGACGGATCCGGCACGGTCCACGAGGTGATCGCGGGCCCGGATCGCCTGGTCCTCGGCTCAGAGTTCGGCGTCAACATGAAGAACGGCGTGCATTACAAGATGAACAACACAGTCATGGAGTACGAGGAGGACCGCTTGATCGCTTGGCGGACCAATGGACAGCACCGCTGGCGCTACGAACTTGAATCCCTTCCTGTGGGCACTCAGGTGACCGAGACCTGGGACGTCTCCCGCTACCCCGCACCGGGTCGGGCGATACTGCGGGCCCTCTTCGCCCGCCGGACCAAGAGATCGCTGGACGTAACCCTGAAGAAGCTTAAGACCGTTGCTGAATTGGACGCCGCGATCGGTAGTGGCGGTGGCAGCCAAGACTGATCCTGGCCTTAGCCGTGGAGTTTGCCAGTAATTTCCCCCTGTTCGACGGACGCTTTCGATCGCGGCCTTTGGAACGCGACAAGAGAATGCCTGCATGCCGAAGACGAAGGCAACCAGCGCCCGCGCCCGAGGTGCCGTTGTTCTGGCCACTGCCGAGTCCGACGTCGATCACCAGGGCACCACCGGCGCAGTCACTTCGACCGACCCCAGATCGGTGACAATCCTGTTGCAGGACTGTCAAGTTGGATAGCACAGGACAGTCCACCAAGTGGTGCCACCACCGCCACACATCCCAGAGGGCGACACCACAAGAAAGCGGTAAGGACGACAGCAGTGCTGCTGTTAGGCAGCAGCGGTTGACCGAGAGCGTCCTTAGGGAGTGGGTGTCTACCTGATCGCTAGTGGCTTGCGTGCTCCGCGCAACGGTCGCTCTGCGCGTAACGAGCGAGGGGCTTGACACCCCTAGTCGCGCCGACAAGACGGATGTCAGACAGGCCTGGTTCCGAACGCTGACGAGTTGGCTGGCAGAGGTGACAAGTTGGATGACACAGGACAGTTGTCGTCGTGGGTGTTGTTGTTATCGGCGGTGTCCGGCGTCACCGAACTTGTCAGCGGCTCCACGGTTAGATAACAGCTGCGACGCGACCGATTCGGGGAACCTTGTGTCGCCGGTCTTGGCAGTAGCCGGATCTTGTGTCACTCAAGTTGTCATCAGCCGGACGTTCTTAATGAATCGCTCAGAACTGCCTGCCTTACGTCGCTGAAGGCACTCCGGAGGGAACTCTCCTGGATCAGTCCTGCGGCCAGGCAGCGACTCTTCAACGCGACACGGTCATGCCCATCAGGTACGGGCCAACTGACGGATGAGTGAGTGACTTGCATCGGCCCAACCGCATCAGCACAAGAGAACAACTGAGCGTCCCTGGATCGACGCCGTGCACGGAGGCATTCAGCGCTCGTCGGCAGAGGCCAGCCGCAGCGCCGCGAACTCAACCTCACGCCTCAGCTCGAACCCCATAGCTTCGTACAGGCGGATCGCCGGGGCGTTGGCCGCGCTGGTGTGCAGGAACGGTGTCTCTCCCCGGTCACGGATCTGGTCGGCAACGGCGCGGACCAGGCGTCCGGCGAGTCCTTGGCATCGGTAGGCCGGGTCGGTGCAGACCGCGCTGATCTCGGTCCACCCGGTCGGGTGGAGCCGCTCGCCGGCCAGGGCCATGAGGCGACCCCCGTGGCGGATCCCGAGGTAGGTGCCGAGCTCGTAGGTGCGTGGTCTGAACGGGCCTGGTTCGGTCCGGAGCGCGAGCTCGAGCGCTTCGGCGGCGTCGGCCGGGCCGATGACTAACGCCTCGTTGGCCGGCGCCGAGAGCAGCGACCGCGTCGCGACGAGTTGGACGCCCGGGACGACACCCTCGACGCCCCAGCCGGGCGGGAGCGACCGGGTGAACCCAGGCGGCCCGGAGAGGCCCACCACCTCGTCGGGCCGTACATGTCGCGCAGGTCGGCCCAGGCGCGCTCGTCCTCGAACGAGGAGACGGCGGCGAAGGGGGAGACGTCCGCGGGGTAGCGCCGGGCAAGCCCGTCGCCCAGCGCAAAGCGGGTGTGCGGTCCCGTGAGCGAGGCCCACGCGGCCTGGTCCAACGGGTGCGTGAGTGCTGCGGTTGGGCGGGCCGTTGCGGGGGCGAAACTGGTCATGCGGATCCGAACCTCTCCTGGTCAAGCGCTGTTCCCTACTATCCCACCAGGGTTTGACAGGTACACCTCAGCGCTCCTACTGTTCTGGGCAGGTCACGAGAATCAGCGACAAGCCCTGGCTGGCTGATCAGCAACCCTCGTTCGTGCGGTGGGGTGCTCCAGGTGACGACCCGGCAGGGGAGAGATCCCCTGCAAGCGCCGGCCTCCGCCTGGGGGCCCTTGATCGGGACAGGTGTCCGCAGATGACGTCACGCACCACGCACCATCCCTCGGCTGTCACCGCGCTCCGCGGGCACGAGGCCATGGCGTGTCCGCCGTGCCTGGGCTGCACGCCCGCCTGCGGCTGAGCTCGCGCCGTCCCGTCCGCACTCGTCCTTCCCCTTTTCTCGCTTCCTCGGCCATGAGCCGTGGTGCTCCGTCTCGAGGTCCCCATGAGCCTGAACACCGATCGTCAGTCACCGCCGCGTGCTGATTCCACACCCCCTGAGGAGGGACGTCCCTCGGACCTCGTCGCCGACGTGCAGCACCACCTGGTCTCGCAGCACGTCGTGCCGTTGCGCCACCCGTGGCGCTGGGTGGCGAGCGTCGTCGTGGCGCTGCTGCTGGTACAGGTGGTCCGTGGCCTGGTGGCCAACCCGGCCTACCAGTGGGACGTCTTCGGCTACTGGTTCTTCGAGCCGATTATCTTCGACGGCCTGGCCGTCACTCTCCGGCTGACCGCGTACAGCGCGGTCATCGGGTTCGCGGCCGGCGTGGTCCTGGCGCTGATGCGCCTGTCGGCCAGCCCAGTCCTGCGCTCGGTCAGCTGGGTCTACATCTGGATTTTCCGCTCGATCCCGCTGATCGTGCTGCTGCTGTTCCTGGCCAACGCGACCGCCCTGTACCCGAGCCTGGGGCTCTCGATCCCGTTCGGGCCGCAGCTGTTCAGCATCGACGCCACGCAGCTGCTCAGCTACGAGGCCGCGGCGATCATCGGCCTCAGCCTGAACGAGGCCGCGTACGCCTCCGAGATCGTCCGCTCGGGCATCATCTCGGTCGACCCGGGCCAGCTCGAAGCGGCCACCGCGCTCGGCCTGCCCGGGTACCGGCGCTTCACCCGAATCGTCCTGCCTCAGGCGATGCGCGCGATCCTGCCCCCCTACGCCAACCAGCTGATCGGGCTGCTCAAGGGGACCTCGGTCGTCTACATCACCTCGCTGCTCGACCTGTTCGGTCAGGTGGAGACCCAGGCCAGCACCAACAGCGGCGAGGTCATCCCGCTGCTCATGGTCGCGACGGTCTGGTACGTCATCCTCACCACGATCCTGTCGATCTTCCAGTACTTCGTCGAGCAGCACTTCGCCCGCGGCTCCACACGGGCGGCGCCACCCACGCAGAGGCAGCGCATCCTTGCTGCGGTCCGGACGCGGAGGGGAGTCGCCCGATGAGCGCCGCGCTGCTCCCATCGTCCGCGCCGGGCGTCGCCACCCCCGTCGTCCAGGTCCGCGGGGCCACCAAGTCCTTCGGGACGCACCAGGTCCTGCACGACGTCGATCTCGACGTGGACGGCGGCAAGGTGACCGTCATCCTCGGACCGTCGGGCTCGGGCAAGTCGACGCTCCTGCGCTCGATCAACCACCTCGAGAAGCTCGACGCCGGCTTCGTGAGCGTGGACGGCGAGCTGGTCGGGGTGAAGGTCGTCCGTGGTCGCCTCCATGAGCTGAGCGAGCGGGCGATCCTGCGCCAGCGGGCTCGGATCGGTTTCGTCTTCCAGAGCTTCAACCTGTTCCCGCACCTGACGGTGCTGGACAACGTCGCGGAGGCCCCGGTCGCCGCGCTCGGCCGGGACAAGGCCGAGGTCCGCGCCGAGGCCCGCACGCTGCTCGAGCGGGTGGGGCTGGCGGACAAGATCGACGCCTACCCCCGCCAGCTGTCCGGCGGGCAGCAGCAGCGGGTGGCGATCGCCCGGGCGCTGGCCCTGCGGCCTCGGCTGATCCTGCTCGACGAGCCGACGTCGGCGCTCGACCCCGAGCTCGTCGGCGAGGTGCTCGAGGTGATCAAGAACCTTGCCGCAGGCGGGACGACGATGATCATCGTCACCCACGAGATCGCCTTCGCCCGCGAGGTCGCCGACACCGTCGTCTTCCTCGACGCCGGGCAGGTGCTCGAGCAGGGGCCGCCGGACCAGGTCTTGATCAACCCGAAGCACCCGCGCACCGCCGCTTTCCTGACCCGCGTGCGCTGACCCACGACCCACCCTTCACCGCTCCGGAGGCCTCGCGCCGTCCGGACGCCATCGAACACCTGCGGCAACCTGTCGCGGCCACACCCAAGGAGCACCCCATGTCCCACGTCTCGACGAGAGCCCTAGGGTTCGCGGCCAGCTCGGCCGCCCTCGTGCTGGCCCTTGCCGGCTGCGGGTCCAGCGGAACGGTCGGCACCGGAGCCGCGGTGGCCGATGCGAACGGCAACGCCACGGTCGTGGTCGCGGACAACACCACGACCGCGACGCGCACCGAGATCACCGTGCAGACCCAGCAGGACCTGCGCGCCGAGCTCCCCGCCGCCGTACGCGACCGCGGCACCCTGGTGATCGGGGTCGGCGCCCTGCCGGCCGGCTTCCCGCCGCTCGCGTACGTCGGCGACGACCACAAGACCCTGACCGGGGCAGAGCCCGACCTCGGGCGTCTTGTCGCCGCCACGCTCGGGCTGAAGCCCGACCTGCAGAACAACGCCTGGGAGAACATGTTCGTCCGCCTGTCCAGCGGCCAGCTCGACGCCGGGTTCTCCAACATCACGGTGACCGAGGAGCGCAAGGAGAAGTACGACTTCGCCTCCTACCGCGACGACAACCTCGCCTTCGCGACCAAGAAGGACTCCACCTGGACCTTCGACGGCGACTACCACGCGCTCGCGGGCAGGACCGTCGCCGTCAGCTCTGGTACCAACCAGGAGAAGATCCTGCTGGCCTGGCAGAAGAAGCTCCAGGCCGAGGGCTCGACGCTCGACGTCAAGTATTACAAGGACAACAACGGCGTGTACCTCGCCCTGGCCTCGGGGCGCATCGACGCCTACTTCGGTCCCAATCCCGGCATCGCCTACCAGGATCAGCAGTCGGCGGGAACGAGTACGCCGACCCGGACCGCAGGCACCTACTCCGGCGCCGGTGACACGCTGCAGGGCCTGATCGCTGCGACTACCAAGAAGGACAGCGGGCTGGCCAAGCCTGTCGCGGACACCATCAACTACCTGATCAAGAACGGGCAGTACGACGCGTGGCTCAAGGCGTACAACCTGCAGAACGAGGCGGTGAAGACCTCCGAGGTGAACCCGCCCGGGCTCCCGCTCGACAACGCCTGAGGGCGCCGGGTCAGGTCGGCGGCCGTCCGGATACCAGGGCGGCCGCCTCTGTCTTTATTCCCGAGTAATCCTGTAGACATCGTCGTCAACACGCGCACGAGCGGTCGAGGAGGCCCGAGATGGTGCTGATCCGCCAGCGGCAGGCGCGTCGACCGGTCGTCGACCTCGAGGCCATGGTCGGGCTGGGCCGGCGCTGTCGTCCTCCCGAGGAGCGCGACCGGGAGGACCGGCACGACGAGGCCGCCGCCGACGACCGCCTCAATGAGCTGGCGGCCCGCCTGACCATGTTGTTCAAGTGAGGGGTCGCGACGATTGAACCGATTGTCGACCGGCCCTAAAGCCTCGCTTTCGACTAGGAAACATCCAGTTATAGTTCTTCCGTCACGAGTGCCAGCGTCAAGCCCCGGCTTGCTGGCCGGCAACCCTCCTCCGCGGTGGGGTGCCCCGGGTGACGACACGGTCGCTGCCAGCTGGCAGCGGCAAGCGCGGCCCTGACCCAGGGTCCTGATCTGGGAGCTCCTCCATGACCGTTCTCGTTCGACCGTCTTCCTCCACGGCCTCTCCGGCCGCCTCCATGGCGGCCGCCGCGGTTTCCGAGCTGCTGGCCACCGTCGGCGCGGGCCAGGCCGTGCCTCTGGTCGGTGGTCGGCGCGCCCGCTACGTCCACCTCGACAACGCCGCCAGCGCCCCGGCCCTGACGCGCGTCGCGGAGCACGTCGCGGAGGTTCTGCCGTACTACGCCAGCGTGCACCGCGGCGCCGGCTACCACTCCCAGCTCTGCACCGGCCTCTACGAGCGGGCGCGGCAGACGGTGGCCGACTTCGTCGGTGCACGACCGGGCACCGACGTCGTCGTCTTCACCCGGAACACGACCGACGCGCTCAACCTGCTCAGCACCGCTGTGCCGGGCGAGGTGGTCGTCCTCGACGTCGAGCACCACGCCAACCTCCTGCCCTGGCGCTCGTCGGCCGCGTCCGGGGTGCGCGTCGTGCGCAGCGCCTCGACGCTGCGGGAGACCGAGACCGCACTGGTGGCCGAGCTCGTCCGCCGACCGGCCGTGCTGCTCGCCGTCACCGGTGCCTCGAACGTGACCGGCGAGGTGCCCAACCTGAAGCGGCTGATCCGCCTCGCCCACGCTCACGACGCCCGCGTGGTCGTGGACGCAGCCCAGCTGCTCCCGCACCGCGGGTTCGACCTCGCGGCGCTCGACGCTGACTACGTCGCCTTCTCCGGCCACAAGGCGTACGCGCCCTTCGGGGCCGGTGCCCTCGTCGGCCGTCGCGACTGGCTCGACGCGGCGGAACCCCATCTGGCCGGCGGGGGAGCCGTCCGCGAGGTCACCACGACCACCACGACGTGGGCGAGCAGCCCGGAACGGCACGAGGCCGGCACGCCGAACGTGCTCGGTGCCCTCGCGCTGGCCGAGGCCCTGCGCACCCTGGACGACGCGGAGCTGGATCGGGTGCGCCGCCACGAGGCGGCCCTGCACCACCGCCTCGTCGACGGCCTTGCCCAGCGAGGGATCGAGCCGCTCCGCATCTGGAGCGACGCCTACGACGTCGTGGGGGTGGTCAGCTTCACGGTGCCCGGCCACCGTGCGTCGCAGGTCGCCGCGTACCTCTCGGCCGAGCACGGGATCGGGGTCCGGGACGGTCGCTTCTGCGCCCACCCGCTGCTGGCCCGGCTCGGCGTGGCCGAGGGTGCCGTGCGCGCCAGCCTTGGCGTCGGCAGCAGCTCGGCCGACGTCGACCGCCTCCTCGAGGCCCTCGACGCCCTCCTCGCGCACGGGCCGCGATGGACGTATGTGACCGACGGCGCCAGCTGTCGACCGTCGCCGGACGACCGGGACCTCCCCGTCTGGGCCCGGATCGCCGGCCTCGACGCCCTCGCCACGACGAGCGCGCCCTGCGCGCCCGCCTCCAGCAGCCACACGAGGACCACCTCGATCAGCAGCACCCCGGCAGGAGCCGACCGATGACCAGCACGACGACCACCCGGAGCCCGTACGCGAGCCCCGTCGACCTCGAGCGCCACGGGACCTACCGGGTCCCGCAGCGACCCGACGATCCCCGTTCGCTTTACCGGTTCACCGGACGGCTCGCCCGCGACGGCTCCAGCGGCTACCCGGCCGTGCCCGGCCGGTACCACCTCTACGCGGGCTGGTTCTGCCCTTGGGTGCAGCGGGTGGTGCTCGAGCTCGAGGTCAACGGACTCACCGACGCCATCTCCGTGTCCTACGTCGACGGGGCACGCGACGGGCGGGGATGGGCGTTCCGGGAGTCGAACGGGGCCGACCCGGTGAACGGCTTCACCCTGCTGCGCGACGCGTACGAGCACACCGAGCCAGGCTTTGACGGCCACGTCAGCGTCCCGATGCTGTGGGACACCGAGACCCAGCGGATCGTCAGCAACGACTACCGCACCCTCGGGCTGGACCTGGCCACCGAGTTCCCTGGGCTGCGGCACCCGGGCGTGGACACCTACCCGGTGGGTCACCGCGCGGAGATCGAGGAGCTCGACCGCTGGGTCGGGCCGGCGGTCAACCAGGGCGTGGGCCGCGCGGTCGGCACGGGACCGGCGGCCGAGCAGGCCCGGGCCGAGCTGCACGCGGCGTTCCGGCGGCTCGACACCCGCCTGGTGGACGGCGGCTTCCTGGTCGGGCGCGGGCTGACCGAGGCCGACCTCCGGCTGTGGGTGACCCTGGCCCGCTACGACGTGCAGTCCAACGCCGACGGTCGGCTCGGCCCGGCGCTCAGCGCCTATCCCCACCTCGCCCGATACAGCGCCCACCTCGCCGAACTGCCGGCGTTCACGGCCAGCACGCGCTGGTACGCGTTCAGCGCACCCGGCTCGACGCCGTCCTTCCTCAAGTCGGTCCCGGCCGACCTGACGGGGGAGACGGCAACGACGGCCTCGCTCGACTCGGGCGTGCGACGGTGACCGCTGAGCCCTGCACCCGTGCGGATCGCGACGGTGGCGCTCCGGAGGCGGTGACCTCGCAGGCGGTGACCTCGGACGCGTTCCGGTCGATCTTCCGGCAGCACCCCGCAGGAGTGGCCGTGGTGGCGCTGCGAGACGGCGACCGACCGGTGGGCTTCACGGCGACGTCGGTGATCTCGGTGTCAGCCGACCCGGCGCTGCTCACGTTCTCGGTGGCGGAGTCGTCGTCCTCCTGGCCGGCGCTGGCTCGGACGAGCAGCCTGACCATCGGCTTCCTCGCCGCCGAGCAGGTCGACGTGTCGGCCCGCTTCGCGACCAGCGGCATCGACCGGTTCGCGGGTGTCGGCTGGCGGTGGCTGCCCACGGGCGAGCCCGTTCTCGACGACGTGCCCGCCTGGATCTGCGGCGACGTGGTCGAGCGCTTCACCGTCGGCGCCAGCCGCCTCGTCGTCGTCTACGCCCGCCAAGCGTCCCAGACACGCGGTCGCGCCCCGCTCGTCTACCACGACCGCGCCTACCACTCGCTCGACGACGGTTCTGCCTTGTAGCCGCGAGAGCCGAGCCTCGCCCCCGCACCACCTCCAACGCCACATCCCAACAGGAGTTCCCTTGCCCAAGCAGACCGTCCCGTTCACCGTCGAGGGACGAGGAACCGGCGTCGCCCAGCAGCTGACCGTCGTCGGTGAGCACGCCCATACCTTCGCGTCGGACACCTATCCGGCGTTCGGCGGCGCTGACGCCGCGCCCAGCCCGCTGTCGTACACCCTCGGTGCCCTCACCTCCTGCAACCAGATCTCCGCCCAGCTCGTGGCGCAGGGCCTGGGCGTGCGCCTCGGCGAGTTCCGCATCTCCGCGCGCGGGGACTTCGACCCGTCCGTCTTCGTCGGCGGTGCCGACGGCAACGCGAACTTCGACGCCGTGACCGTCGTGGCGTCGGTCGAGACCGACGCGGACGAGGACACCTTCGCAACCCTGGTCTCAGAGCTCGAGCGGCGCTGCCCGGTGACCCAGCTGTTCAAGCGCAGCGGGCTCGACTACCGCTCGGCCTGGACCGCGGTTCCCCTGGGCGCCATCGGGTCGTGACATCGGCTCACCGAGCAGAAGCAGCATGAGCGAATACCTCTGGTACATCCCGAACACAGTCGAACCCGGCCATCGAAGCGACGACACCCGCGACGGTTGGGGGAGCATCGAGTACTCGACCGAGCTCGCTCATGCCGCGTAGCAGCACGGTTGGGGCGGCGCCTTACTCGGTGCGGGCTGGGGACGCCCGGACACCTTCACCGTCGCCACCGCGCTGGCTGCGCGCACCACGACGTTCAAGCCGCTGATCGCGGTGCGCCCGGGTGTTGGTGAACATCGTCAGCGGGCTGGACGCCCTGGCGGCGTACGGCGACGTCAGCGCCGACCCGACGCAGCGGTACGCCCGAACGGCGGAGTTCCTGCAGATCGTGCGACGGCTGTGGACCGAGGACGATGTCACCTTCCACGGCGAGCACTTCTCGGTGGAGTCCTCGACCCTCGCGCCGCGGCCGTACGACGCCGGCAGCGGGCGGCATCCCACCCTCTACTTCGGCGGCGCGTCCGCGCCGGCGGAGCGGGTGTCGGTGGCCGAGGCCGACGTGCAGCTGTTTTGGGGCGAGCCGCTCGAGGGGTTGGCGGAGCGGATCGCCCGGCTGCGGGCCTTGTCGGAAACGGTGGGGCGTCGACATGCTCCGCTCGAATTCGGTCTCAGGATCACCACGCTCGTCCGGGACACCACCGACCAGGCGTGGCGGGACGCCGAGGCGAGGGTCGAGGCCATGGCCGCGAGTGCGGGAGCGGGGGGCGGAGCCGGCAGCCACCACGGCGCTGTCGGGCAGCAGCGGCTGCTGGACCTGGCCGAGCGGGGCGACGTGCTCGACAGCTGCCTCTACACCACGCCCGGCCGGGTGGGTGGCGGCGGCGCGGCAACCACCTGGCTGGTGGGTTCGGCCGACGACGTCGCGGCCGCGCTGCAGAAGTACCGCGAGCTCGGCATCACGCACTTCGTCTTGTCTGACACGCCCTACAAGCCCGAGATCATCCGGATCGGGGACGAGCTGCTGCCCCGGCTCCGGGCCCTCGCGCCCTGACGGCAGTCAGCGGTTCCCCAGCGGCGAGCACTTGCGCTCCTCGGCGGGTCCAGCACCTGCGCCTCCGTCACAGGAAGCTACGCAGCAGGGCGATCAAGCCTGCCGGGTTGTCGAGCGGGATGATGTGCCCGGTGTCGTCGAGGTGGGCGGTACGCAGGTCGTCGACCAGCGGCTCGAGCTGGCGGGCGAGGTTGTCGCCGACAGGCTGGGAGCCGATGGCCAACGTCGGCGGCTGCAACCGCAGGTCAGCGGTGGCGGCCAGGATCTGCTTGGCCGATGTGGGCATCGCGCGGTAGTACTCGAACCCGCAGCGCAGGACTCCGTGTCGCTGTAGGCAGCCACGAAGGCGTCGCGGACCTCGCCGGGCAGACATGAGCGGTCGTACGTGCCGGCCCGGTAGAAGAAGTCGAGGTACTCGCCCTCGTGCCGAGTGAGCACGCTCTCGGCCAGCCCGGGGACCTGGTGGAAGCCGAACCACCACGGCGCCCCGGCGGAGAAGAAGCTCTCCGCACCCGGCAGGTTCCCGAGCGTCGACTCCATGAGCACCAGGGACCGGACGCGGTCGGGGTGCTGGAGGCCGAGGAGGAAGGCGGGTGGGACGCCGGCGCCGATCGCGACGACCGCCGCGGATTCGACGTCGAGCGCGTCGAGGAGGCCGAGTAGGTCTTCAGACAGGTTCTCGGCGTCGTACCCGGCGAGTGTTCTGGTGCTCCCGCCCACACCGCGCAGGTCCGGGGCGACGACCCGCCAGCTCGTCGCCAGGTCCCTCAGCACGGCTGACCACAGCTGACGGGTGTGCGGGAAGCCGTGCACGAGCAGCACGACCGGTCCTGCACCCGCCACCGTGGCGGCCAGGGTGACGCCGTTGGTCGACACGAGCGTGTCTTCGACGAGCACGGATCTCCTTCACGAGGGACGCCCAGGGTATTCCCTACCTTCCCTACCGGATTTGACAGGTCTCGCCGGTCCTGCCTAGTGTTCTGGTCAGGTCACGAGAATCAGCGACAAGCCCTGGCTGGCTGATCGGCAACCCTCCTTTGTGCGGCGGGGTGCCCCAGGTGACGACCGGACAGGGAGGAGCTCCCTGTAAGCGCGGGTCTCGTCAAGAGCCCCTAGGACGAACGGCTCCACCGGCATGCTTCCCGTTACCAGCTGCGCTCCTCGAGCGATGCACCGCCGTCCCCGCGAGGACGGCTGCTGCGCGCTCGACGGGTCCTGCACCCAGGGCTGAGCGCCCCACCCTGCGCTGACCGCGCAGCCGTCGAGCCCTCAACGGTCGACGGTCTGGTCGCTGCGCGCGTGAGACACACCTCGAACACACCCAGACAACGCGTCGCTGCGGCGGCGAAGGAGGACCAACCATGCCCATCGAGTTCCTCGGCATCGGAGCCACCAACGACGGCTCGGAGACGCGTCCCCGTTCAGGTGGCAGCTTCGACCCTGCGTACACGGTCGCGCTGGCTCGCGCGCACCAGGACCACGGCTGGGACCGCGTGCTCACCGCGTACGGTTCGGGCTCGCCGGACCCCGCGCAGGCGGCGGCGCTGATCGCGACGCAGACCGACACTCTGCAGGTGCTCGTGGCGCACCGGCCCAACGTGTCGGTGCCGACCTTCGCAGCCAAGACGCTGGCCACGCTTGACCACATCTCGAACGGGCGGACCACGGTGCACGTGATCACCGGCGGCAGCGACCACGAGCAGGCCCGCGAGGGCGACCGCCTGCCGAAGGACGAGCGCTACGCCCGCACCCGGGAGTACATCCAGATCCTCAAGCAGGCGTGGACCAGCCACGAGCCGTTCGACTACGACGGCGAGATCTACCAGATCGCCGACTTCGTGTCGGACATCTTCCCGGTCCAGCAGCCGCGGCTGACCGTCAGCTTCGGAGGCTCCTCCGACGCCGCGTACGCCGTGGGGACCGCCGAGGCCGACATCTTCTGCCTGTGGGGCGAGCCGCTCGCTGACACGCGTGAGCAGATCGAGCGGGTGCGGCGCGAGGCCGCCGCGGCCGGTCGCAGCACGTCGCCGCGGATCCAGGTCGCGTTCCGCCCGATCCTGGGGAAGACACCCGAGGAGGCGTGGACCAAGGCCGAGGACATCGTGCAGCGGATCGAGGCGCGCAAGGGCCGCCCGGGCACGGACCGGCGCCGTCAGCCCGGCGTCGCCCCGCAGAACACCGGCTCGCAGCGGCTGCTGGAGATCGCTGACCGGGGAGACCGCCACGACACGATCCTGTACTCGGGTACGGCGAAGGCCACCGGCGGCGCCGGCAACTCCAACGCGCTCGTCGGCACACCGGACCAGGTCGCCGAGGCGCTGTTCGCGTACGTCGACCTCGGCGTCGACATCATCTCGGCGCGCGGCTACGACACCTTGGAGGACGCCGTCGAGTTCGGCGACACCGTCATCCCGCTGGTCCGCGCCGAGGTCGCTCGGCGCGACGCCGCTGCGGCTGCGGCCTGAGGAGGCGAGCCGTGAAGTTCCTGCTGATCACGCTCATCACCCACCTGCCCGACCCGGTCACGGGCGTCAAGCGGTCGACCCACGACACGTTGCGCAAGGTGGTCGACGACGCCGTGCTGGGCGAGGAGCTCGGCTTCGACGGGTACGGGGTGGGGGAGCGCCACGAGCGCCCGTTCATCTCGTCCTCGCCGCCGGTCGTGCTCAGCCACGTCGCCGCGAGGACGAGTCGGATCCGGTTGTTCACGGCGGTGACGACGTTGAGCCTGCTCGACCCCGTGCGGGCCTACGAGGACTACGCCACCCTCGACCACCTGTCCGGCGGTCGGCTCGAGCTGATCATCGGCAAGGGCAACGGTTCCGCCCAGCGTGACCTGTTCGCCGTCACCCCGGACGACCAGTGGGACCGCAACGCCGAGGGTTACGAGCTCTTCCGCCGGCTGTGGCGCGAGGACAGCGTGACCTGGTCGGGGCACTTCCGGCCGCCGCTGGTCGCGGCGGAGGTCTGGCCGCGACCCTTCCAGCAGCCGATCCGGGTCTGGCACGGTTCAGCGACCAGCCGTGCGTCGGTGGACCTGGCGGCCCGGTACGGCGACCCGCTGTTCTCGGCCAACGTCACTCACGACATCGAGCCGTACGCGGAGCTGGTCGACCACTACCGCGAGCGCTGGGTGCATCACGGCCACGACCCGGCCGACGCCGTGGTCGGGGCCGGCACGGCCGGCTACCTGGCCGCCGCCACCTCGCAGGAGGCGGTCGCGCGGTATCGGCCGATCTTCGAGGCGACCGTGGGCCAGCAGCGCCGCGCCGGGCTCGTGCCCGCGTTCGAGACGTTGGAGGACTGCGTCGAGCGGAGCTCGGCCCTGGTCGGCAGCCCGGGCCAGATCGTGGAGAAGGTGCTGCGCTACCACGACCGGTTCGGTCACACCGTGATGCACCTGCACGCCGACGGCGCCGGGCTCACCCCGGCCCAGCACCGTGCGAACCTCGAGTTGTTCCAGTCCCAGATCGCCCCGGTGCTGGGAAGCCACATCCCC
>Ga0210040_10002233_pt1 | contig 27624 bp, 11 predicted proteins | sample CryGeyCG12114_NA_FD_185462 | JGI IMG/M metagenome (GOLD analysis project Ga0210040, IMG submission 185462) | Groundwater microbial communities from aquifer - Crystal Geyser CG19_WC_8/21/14_NA (SPAdes) (version 2) | ecosystem: Environmental > Aquatic > Deep subsurface > Groundwater | place: USA... | reverse complement strand
TAGATCTCCATTGTTACCAAATCAGCATTGTAATCTAGACTCACGTTTGCAATAACCCACCGAGTGTAAACTGCTCGCTTTTTATTTGCTTAAAAATTTAGTAGGTATTCGTAGAAAAAAATGAATGAATAGCTTCTGGACCACAATTACAACAAACAAAAACTATTATGCATTGGTTGTTAATAGCCCTGTGGGAATAATTTTTGCTTGCCTGTATACGATTTTCTATTTGCATTTAAGCTTACCGCCTTTGCATTGGATTGTGTGCACACAGAAAATAGCTACTCCATTTTGGCTCCCATTCAATCACCCTGAATATTTGTAGTTTAGTGGTGCATTCGGTTGGTTGTCAAGGTGTCACTTGCATGCATCTCTAATCCCCCACATACGTGCGTCCATGAATGGATGCATAGCCGGAAACTTTGCTCCTTTACTACAAAAGAACCAACCAGCACACGTTATAATAATACAAAACGACCTATGCAAAATAAACGTATACTTGAGTCCATCATCACTCCCTCACTACCAGTGTACAATGTTCGCACACACAAATACAAATGGGCATAATAATAGACACGCACGGGCTATATAATCCTATTGATAAAACAAGTTGGAAACATTGAGTTCCTTTGACGCGGAAAATAGGAGACATGGGCTTAATAATTTCCTATATGGGATGAATATGAATGCAAATTGAATGTAATGGACTGCTAACTAACTTACATATTTTTTGTTTCCAGGTACATGAACTATGTGACAATTTCTGCCACCGGTACATTAGTTGTTTAAAAGGAAAGATGCCCATTGACCTAGTGATAGATGAGCGAGAGGCAGGCAAGTCCCCATCTGAGTTGGGACTGACCGGGAATGGAGACGCAAATCGATCCCTGGATTCTGCCTCTCACACCGATGGCGCTAGCACCCCTGATGTGGTAAGTGAAAAATTTGCAATGTTTTTTTATCCCCGGGAAGATACACTTTATTCTTGTGGTGTAGTTTTTAGGTATAGAGTGTGAAAAAAAGAGATTTTAGTGTAAAAGATGAGGAAACGGCAGTTTAGTTCAATTAGAGATTGTGCACAGGCACCCATGAATGAAAACACGCCTGCCTTTTACGCACAGTTCAGCCTCCATTTAACTAACTAATGCACTTAAGTTAATCGAGCTCAGGTTTCCGTTCCTTCTTATTTGCCATCTGGTCCATTTTCCAGAATTGGTCTGTTTAGTTTGCTACTATAGTGTGCTCATCATCATCATCATGATCCGTGGTTTGCGTTCTAAGGTGTTACAACAATACGTAAGGGGAGCATTATTACTTTCCAGGGTAGGGGGTCAGATAGCGTGACCTATGATTACTACATTGTTGGCCATTTTGTGAAATGACACCCCATGGGGATATGATCATTGGCCACATCAGGCAACTTGATCGTCTCTGGCACGCTATTTCATGATCATCCTTCATTATTGTTGGAAAGTGGAAAAAAATACGAGTTGAACACAGAATTAGCTTTATGTTGTCTAACAAACCGAGGGAGATAGTATAGTAAGTTAGTTAGTTAGTGTGGATCGGTTAAACTGAAAGATTTAATGTATGGTTCAGTTGAATTCATGATTGGAAATTGCTCAGGAAATGTATTAAAGTGAGTTTTCAATGAAGGCCATTTTTTGTTGTATTTGTTATTTCGTTTACGTTAGCAAGTTACCTATGTATGGGAGGATAGTAAAGTTTTTCTTGTTTTTCTCCCAAAAAATGTTCTAAGTAAGTAATTTGATCGTACAAAAGGTGGTTTCACTCCACTTGAGTTGACTGCATACCTTTTTATCTTTATTGCTCACATGATGAGCTATCAAATTTATACACGTTTACGTGTTAGTGTTATATACGTGCCAGGATGAGATAAAGGTTGTAACTAACTAACTGAACCAGCTATAATGACATTGAATCTTACTTACAGTTAGTTAGTTAGTGAGCAGTGGTAATCATGACAGAGTTAGTGAAATGAACCAATTCCATTTTACAGCTCTTTCATAGAGGCACACATGTGCTCCAACTTTTGCCAGTGAGCAATGATTTTTTACTATGCAGCATTCCAAAAAGACCCTATCTTAATTTCATGGTGTTGATGACACCCGTTTGAAATGAGATTAAATTTTGAGAAATTCCTTCCAACAAGAGTTAATGAGTTAGTTGGGATGGATTTTTGCGGGCACTTGGTTATTCTACTGTTCATACAAAGATAAAATGTTGAGACTGGTTTTACCAACCAAGAATGTGAAATGAATGCATGTGAGTTAAATAATGAAAGATCCCCTCCAGCCCGAATCTAATCAGTGGAAATGAAATTTCATACATAAGACCCTCGTTGGAACCATTATCAGAGTTTAACTCATCTAACGCTGCCCCTACCCCTTGGCTATGCGATCTATTTAGCTTTCAAGTACAGTGTGTTCCATCAGTATTGCTCTTTGAATTTCATTTTGTTTCGTGTCTCATCCTGGATTCAAAAACCCAAAGCAATCCAAAAGCCACGCATTTATTGCTCTATTTTCATCACTTTATCCTAAAAATTATATTTTGCAATAAGAAAATATGAGCAAAGGTCTAAATTATACTGTCAAATGCATGCCATCATGTTTAGCTCCATTCATACTGTACAAACAGAGAGAGAGATTCATAAACCAGATATTTACAGATGCTGGGCTCCATACACATAAAATATTATTACAAAACGAAGCAGCCGACTTTTGTTATACATTGTTGGTGGGTGTACAGGGATCAATGTTTGTTTGTGAGTGAAATGACTACATTTGATTCCCTGTGCTGGAAAGATTAGAATTCTTGGCCATTTAGTCGGATTGTAGGATTACATGGAGAGAGGAGGGACGACTAGACTACATTCAATACTGTAGGGGGCGGATGCAATCTCCGATAAGAAGATTCCATGTTTCCCCCAAAAAAATAATAATCTATCTTGCTGTAAAAAACACAACTTTTTCAGAGAAATTTTTCTATCTGTGGAGAATATCCCTGGCTGGAATTTCATGCTTTCTCAAAATTGTTTCATTCATTTCATGACATTTGCATCCAACGGGATAAATCCTCACAGTCGTGCCGCATTACTGTTTCATTCGTGATGAGCAGCACGCCTTAAATAACAAACAAACATTGGATGATTATCATATGGGCTTTTTGGATCTTTTATGAAAGCCCCATGCTAAGGAAATAGCAAAGGAATTTTAATGTGAGTGCATTCCATTGTGGTACTCCACCTCTAACTAACTAACTAACTAAAGCTTTTCCCACTGTTTTAAATGCTATAGGTAGGATTAAGAGCAGCAACTTTCTTGATCCGTATGGGTTAGAATTAGTATTCTAGTTAGTTAGTTAGTTAGTTAGTTAGCATCCCATAAGTGAGCTCAATTTATTTCTGTCGGCGGTATTTTACTCACACAAACTAACGAACTAACTAACAAACACAGTTCATTTCATTCCGGAGCAGTGTTTAACAACAAATATAATAATTAAGTCCATGCAAAAATCCCGGGTGCAAAACTCAAACATACCCTACGGGGAACAAAAAGTAACTAACTAACTAACTATAATACTAATTATTATCACCGTTGTCCAATAGAGATAAGGGTGCAGCTGTGATGATGCGAAAAATGGCCTGCAGCGAAAAATTTGTTGTTAGGTTCCATTTCATATAGTTGGAGCACAACTTACTTGTTAGTGAGATAAAATAATTAGAGCGGATGAGAATTGATCATTTCAGAGCCTAAAGAGTTGTACATTGGCTGGCTACTTTAATATTAACTAAAAGTTTGTAGTGGTGTGGTGTGGTGAGAAAGCTAGAAAATGTAAGGGTCTGACTTGGCTCAAACTTAAGTCCCAAATCCGCTTTTCTGACAGATGAGCACTTATTAGTATAGATTTTGTGTACTTTTAGAGCTTCTTTTAAGCTCCACATGTGCACTAACTAACTAACTAACTACGGGTTAGTTAGTTAGTATGCTATATTCTATTGGGGAGATTGTATCAAGTTACCAGTTAGTTGCCAATGCAAAAACAAAGTATTCTCTATACATTTGATTTCTAACTTACTTGTAACTAACGAAGCAGCTAAAGTTTGCAATTTTTCCTATACTCAAGTTTTAGCTTTTCATTTTGGATTGCACTGTAAGGCTCTACAGTACCATTAGTTAGTAATTTAGTTTGCTAGAACTTGGTAAATCTCATCATAAGCCATAGGAGCGATAAGAATCGACACATTTCTTTCCCCCTTCACCCGTTGTGCATGTTGTATTACTCATATAGTGAAACAAATTGTTAAGACGGGAAATAAGAGTCCATGGAGGACGCTAAACACGGGTTTTATGAGCTCTTGCGAAAAGCTAATGGGAGCCTTTACTGGTCCCCGCGTGCAAATCATGGATGAGTAGCATACACTTAACTTACGGTTATATGGTCATTTGGGTGGACCAAACGAGAGCATGGAAGAATGTCTCCATTTTTATGACCCCTTACTCACTCGTCGTGCTCCCATTGTTAGTTAGTGGATAGGGCCAACAAACTCAAGAGCTTTAGTTTCCTTGAAACAATGTCCTATTATGTCGTAGTAAATACTGAACCCATGGATTTCTATATGCGCTGCTATATCCATGAACGAATCTTTATTTTGGCTCCAGGTTCTGATGAAATATTCAAATGAAACACCCTCATTCATTACTTTGTATCTAACTGTGACTATCCCCTTTGCATAGAAAATATGAGCATGTGTATCTAATATGTGTGATCAGATTCATTATTATTTGTGCATGGTTGCTTGCTCACGAAAATGATGTCGACACGATTTTAGTATATGAATAGGTAATGTTATAGAATTTGTAGGACGCACTCGAACTTTTTTTTGGGGGAGAACGTATCTAACTTATATGTTTGTCATGTCTATTTCCGAAATGGCCAGTTATCCGGTGTGCAGGACATTTCGGAAATGAGAGAGTTTCGGTTTATCAGAAATGACAATTCGGAAGATAAGAATAGCCAGTGGAATAATGATGTCCTCTGTTGATGATACTTTGTGGGATTGACCAGCGGGATGAGATGAGAGAAGGAGATAGTTTGAGCCGTTAGTATTTGTGAATGGATCTGGACCGGGTTTTTTAGGGATTGGACGTAGGGTAGACAGAGATTGATAAGTGCCTTGACCGGAACGCTATTTGATGTAATGGAAGGAAAACGCCATTCCATTACTGGATGTGGTACAGAGCTGTGGAGTTTGAATTTTTGTAGTGGTTAGGTAGTACTGGACTCGAAAATTCATATTTTGAAAGCCAGGGACTTGAATTTGAAAAATTTGTTTATAGGTGCACATGATTTTTAAAAGTAATTGCTCTTCACTTACAGCGATTGATGTATTTTTAAAATTTTTGGAAAATTCTCTCATGACGTGAAACTTATACATAATAGCTTCCCCTACACAAGCGGAGGTCAGGAGGAGATCTTCCATGGTTATAGACACGGTTTAAACAAATCTTTAGCTACAATTTTCCATGGCGTTAAAACTATTAAGCATATTTTTGAATGCCTTGTAATGAAAGCACACTGATATTAGCATTCCACGTTGTCAACTCGATATTGAGCAAGCTATAGAATCCCATTTTCCGTACTACGAGTCATGAATACTTTAAAACACAATATAGCTCTTACTGAAATTGTTTAATGCAAGTGAGTTAGTTTCCCCTGATGAAAATTATTGTAGAGTTGCCCCAAGATGGAGGAATCCATCTGTACATAATGGAAAATGGGAAAAAAACGGAGACGACGAAAACGAATGGTAATAAGGAACGGGAGCAGGCACAGGCACACAGTGTAAATCCTATAGTGTAGTTAGTTAGTTACTTACCAAGTTGTATTTACTACTATGTGCAAGGGTGTGACGTCGCTCCTAATTAAATTTGTCGCAATGATTTATGATCAAGTCTTCCTTTTCATCTCATCCAATCCACTCACCCTTGCAAGCTCCAGTTAAGCTACATTCATTCGTTGGCTAAATGGTGAGAGCTGAAGCCAAGTCAGCTTCGTCACAATGTATCAGCAAAGTAGATTTTCACCGTAAAATACAATATAGCTATGCGTCTCCATAATGGGGAAAAATTTGTTCACTATGTCAATCAACTAATTACCAAAAAATCAGATGAATAGGATTCCTTCATATTTATAGTATGTCCAAGAACGGTTAGATATCAATCTTAATTAAAGGTAAGAATATGAGTGTTACTATTTAGGTATCGAGGGAGTATAAGGAAAGTTTACGGTCGCAACTTTGCTCACTATCGGAAAGTGCACTCTCAATCTTTTCACTTTATTCCATCTTGGTCTTCTTTTCTCATTTAATCTGGTTCCTGAGAAACTCTCATTATCGTCACACACTTTCTCTGGAAATTTTTAATTACCAACCATTTCCTTTAATGAAAGCCAAGTAGAGGGAGTGGAAATGCCAGTGCCTTTAGTTATACCAACTGACTAACTATTATACTACGATCCTATCACAACTCTTGCTGCTATTTGTTACATTTACTTGAGTATAAAGTAGCAAAAGGCACCCATCATGTGTAGCTGCAACCAACTCATAATTCAAAAGTTGACACGGAACAAATGAGCATTTTGCATACTATTAGTACGTATAAAACTAACGACTGGTTGCAGCTACTTACTTACTTTAGTTAGTTATAGTTGGTTAGTTGCTATGAATATCATTAGACACGTCATATGATTGTTGGGCGCGATAAAAATACCAGTCACTCAGCACTTCAATAAATCCGTTAGCTCTTTATGAGTGAACATAGTTAGTTAGTTAGAATCCAGTCTATTCATTAGGTCATATAGGTAATAAGAATAGTTAACATGTTACATGAGACGGGTGATTGTAAAAGAACAAGTATTTGTATTGTTGTGAGTGTTGTTAAATGAAATATTTATTGAGTTGTAGTAACAAACTAAAAAACTTGCTCTTCATTTAGAATGGTGAGGAAAATTTAAAAATTCTCCCCCAGTGTCTTTTTTTCTGTGGACGGATATTGAATTCCTTGCGTGTGTTTTGGATCCCCTGGTGGCGTTCTATTTCGTCTTCATAATCATAATAATAATACGCGATGCATATTGATTTTTGGGAATGCGGAGATACCACTCTGATGGAATTGGCATGCTCCACACGTTCAGCCTAATAGGCTCGTACACATGAATTTTACAAGGATTTTCATGTCAAAACCCGGTGCACACTGTATCCAACCCTTTTCTCCAGATTGAATAGAATGGGCCAAGTTAGTTGGGAGCATATCAATGAATTCATTGTAGGAATGCAAAAGCCAGCAGGTTTTTTTGTGGCAAACAATGCTTCTTTTCCTGTAGTAAAATCTGAAAGGTTCTGACTAAAATGAGGCTCAAACCATTATATAATGTGCAAAAAAAGTAGAATATTTGTAACCAACCAACTACTACTATAAGCACTACTGTATAATCCTAACCTTTCGGGGTTTTTTTGCAAAAAAAAAACACTAAAGGTACAGAATGTCGGAAAGAAGTAGGATTTTATGATGATTATTATGGTTGCTTACTTAGGTTACAGTGGTGTGTAACTACCCCATTTTGTATTTTCATTTCAAGAAAAGATAAGCAAGTTGCATGCATGCGTGCACTAGACGTGTTTCCACGCATTGTTATTATTGTTATTATTATTGCTGGTACTGCAATAGTTAGTAGTATGCTCTGGTATATCTGTTTTAGAACATGCTGGACAACATCATCACATTACATTCTCAACCCTTTCTTATCAAGTTGGTAAATCAAGACGACCAAAGAGTAGTATAATACACACCGGTAGGTTAAAAATTAAATTCGGGTTCATTTTTTACTCGACCCAAGTTTACACACATTGTACTTATGTACACACCAATAAAAAATTCAGGCTACCTATTAAATGAAATAAAAGGTAGTTTTCTTAATACTAATATCATGCGAATTGGATTTGTACGGGGAAATTTGTGTACAGGCTGTAGAAGGTCTTATTTTTTTAAGTCCAGTATAATCTAATGTCCATCTTGGTTGTAAGATGATGATGCAAGCAGAGTTCCACGATCATTATTATTCCCATTCCATTGAATTTTTTTCTCTCCCTGGAGAAGTCAAAAGGCCATTTTGTTCAAGAAGTTTTACAAGACTGGTCTTGCATCACTAATCATGGGTAGGTTTCAGTTCACCATTTATATTATCTCTCTGGTAGAATTCAAGACTGCTTGCCGCCATTGGTACATCTCTTATAGTTTCTCGTTCCATGATGAACTTGACCCATTATTATTACCATGAGATAATAATAATGATAATAATGTGCATTCCGGTACCTTTCCTACGACTGGACTTGGTGGTAAAAGATTATCATTATGATGAGAAAAACTATGATGGTGTGTATAGGGGCATAGGCTCATGAAAATTCTTCACACCTGTCTTTCAAATGCATTCTCTTCATCCCTTGTATAATACTCTGGTTCATTACATATTCATAAACGGGAGCTTACATCATATGGCTTGAGCGTTTAATTGGATTTCTACACTTGTAGCGTTTCCAGTCGTAGTTGATTAAATTTACTTCGTCAGAGTTACGCCAAAGTTCCCGTTAACTTTATTACCCGATTTGTCCAATAGGGCCTTAAGTACTCTCAATATGAGCCACTTTCATATGAGTTTCTATACGAAATCATCCATGACAAGTGAAGTGATTTGATTTGCACCAGCAGAAGTGACTTGAGTTTTGAATCTATTGTAGTACGTACAAGATATTGCATGATTTGGACGACAAAAATTAAATCAAATAGGAAATTTGACACAGTGAAAAATATTTGCACTTATTTCCCAGTCAACGTTTGTAACTGGGATTCTCCACAAGTATTGCATTCTTAAGTGCACAATTTATCAAAAAGGACATCGTGTTGAACCATATAGGATTTTGTGTAGGTTACTTTCGAATGCGCCAATACTATTAACGATAAGTGCTGGTGGATCGATTGATTGAATTTTGGCAGGGAACAAATTGCCACTCACTCAGTCTTGTACCTTTTTTATCCACATATAATCCAATCTGTAGCTCCACTTTTATTTTATTTAGGAGCGTGGTTTGGTTGACCAACAAAGTCCAGCTCAGTCAGTATTTTTTCCCAAGTCTTTTGGAGGGTGATGTGATGTGAGCAAGGGAACATTTTTTTTCTTTTATCATCGTCATCGTTCATGCATTGATTATTGTTAAAACAGCCTGTTTCACAGATTATTCATTCATTGTCCTCCCTGGCTCACTCATTCGGACTGAATAATAATCAAGCGACAAAGAAAGAATAGTGTGGAGTGAGTGTAGGATTACAAACTAACTAACTATAAAAGCCACCACCACCAATGCGATCAGACTTGTGTTAGTTAGTTAGGAGAAAAGTGTAGTGAGGAGCAAATATTTTTCCCCTTCCTACTCAACCCCATGGCAAACATTAGGAAATGAATAGATTCAGGGATGAGGAATTGATCTATTCTCATATTTTGTGCTTGCTCTTTTTACATCCATACACGAATTGTGTTGTAAATGGATGTAGTAACATTGGGTGTGCATTGTTTATCAGTATGAACTATTTTTTTCCTTTAGATAGATGAAATGGTATGGTTGGTTAGTTAGTAAATGTAAATGGAATTCAGGAACTAACTAATGATGTACCAGCGCGTGCTTTCAAGGGAAGAATGAGACTGCAAAAAACTTGGTTTACTGTTGTACAGAGTGCATTTCAAAGACTCTATTTAGGTTGGTTTGTACATTAAAGAAATATTTTATGCACTCAATGTAAGTAAATGAATGAAATTCTTGTGAGCATAGTAAAAACAACAGAATATTGCATGCATGACTGCCAAAAAACTGTAGTATGGGAAAAAAGACGGAGGGTGTCCACAAATTGCTTCATCATCGTTAGCAATCAATTATGTATGAATGCTAAAGAGGAAGGAAAGTGGCATTTTTAGGCTACTGAATATTTGAGAGTCACTCACTGAAATGAAACATATTCAGCCAGTTTGCGAATACGAATAATAAACAGATAGCAGTTGCATATCACTCAAATCAGTTGGCAAATTTGTTTTAATATTCATAGAGCAAATGGGATTTTCATATTTCTAACTAACTAACTTACTAACTTACTTACTTAGCTAGATAGTTTCCCAGCAGACATGTTAGTTGTCCAGAGTAAGTGAACAGTGAGAAGAATTATGAGGCCAAGTTCGGTTTAGCTTACATACAGTTAGTCACCGGAAATCCGATGCTTAGTGGTCACGGGTAATTTAACCAAGTTTTCGAGACTTCTATATGTGTGTGGTGTACAGTAGCGTGGAAGCATTATTATTATTGTTTCAACTTTTCTCCAGTTCTGTGTTCTGCTAATGGCCTTCATCCTAATACCTAAGGTCGGGCTAAAACTTGATGACAATATCGTACCAACTCTTTTAGACTATTTTGCATTGAACAAAATATGCATTGGCAAATATGAAACTTGATTCTATTTATCAAATATTTAGACACTATTAATGACAATCTTACGAAAGGCGTACAAGTTTGAACATTGTGCTAGGTATTTGAAAAACTGTAGTAAGTTTCGTGACCTCTGTCACTCAATCCGGGTCTCGTGTCCCTCTGAAACTGTCTATCGGTAGAAAAGTCTGTGAAAGTGTGCATGCTCTTTCCTTAATCGACTTATTTATGGCGTCTTAAAGGCAACTTGGGACATAAATGCCACAGTGGAAATGAGACTGAGAAAGTTACTTGTAGTATGACTGGGAGGTCACAAGGTTGACACAACGGGCCATAAACTTTCTTTCATGAGATGTACGGCCTGTCACGATTTAAACTGATTTCACCGCGTCTCAAACTTTGTTTGCAATCATTCTGCCTGCATATGCAAAATATATGTGGACTACTTGAAAATTCTTTATAATAGTTTGTTATTGGAGACTATCATAACATACTAATAGTGAGTGCATTACCTAACAAAAAGAGTTTTCATTTGTTAAAGAGAAAGATTTTCAAAAGTCACAATCATTAGTATTCCCTACTCATTGGCCATTAAAAAAGTATATTGGAGTTAGACAGTTTGGCTCGTAGTCGTAGCCAAGTTTGTAGTCCCCTAGTCGGCTCGGTGTACACTAATGAACATGATTATTCATCAGTGTAAGAAATTGCTCAGGATGTTAATGAAGTTTGAATCCCAGGACTAATTGCATTGTCGATGAGGAATTAAGAGAGGAGGAAAAAGCTATCTAAGTGCTTTCTCGAGCGTGACCAGAGTCCAAAAATACTGTAGCTTATAGTTAGCTACTAGTTAGTTAAGGCTTGTGTCACTCTGTGTATAGGAAACCTGCGCTCGAATGCATTAATTAAATGTGATTTCCCCATGCAAAGTCATTTGGTGGGAGATGTGTCTTTTCTTCTTGGGTGTCTTACCCTATTAAATGATCTTAGGCAGATACCTTAATGCTATTTATGTATGCAAAGCTCCCGGTAGGTAGGACCGTAAAATATTGCCAAAGTCTGTGCAATTATCTCCCATAATGCCCTCTAGAAATACATTTTTAGCAGATAGAACTAATTCCTATATATTTTGAAGGAAATCTTTGGGTATTTTGTGGATTTGTTGGATTTTGGATTCAGTTGTTACTCGGCAAACATAAAGGGATAGTAATAGAACGATGGAATAATTTAAAGGGATAACGGCGTATTATTTTAATGACATCAAAGACATTATTTTCTTGTCCAATTATGCATTAAAAGAAGCACTGCTGACTGAGTCTCAAGTAATGAACCTGATGGCGTCTAATGACAGCCCAGTGTTTAGTTTTTTCTTGTCATGAAATGGCAATCTTGTTCATTGTCATCCTAGAGAGACTATAGTACATAAAAATGCACCTTGCTCGCTCACTCACTTAAGCATCCCCTGTCCGATTGATAAGTGGTAGTCAGTCAGTCAATCTACAATATAGACTTACCATTAGGAAAGAACGGGAACACAAGTGATAAGTAAATGGATTCAAGAATGGAGAGATCCATTTTAATGAAGAAAAAAATTACGACTACAAACGTTAATGCCCATGAATTGATGTTTTTACCAACTAATGAGACATTTAAAGCACCCTCCCTATTATTTCATTGACTTTTGAGTAGGAAATTATAGGGGAAGTGGAGTAGAAAAAAAAAGATACTCTGAGGTTATCACTTGTACAAGAGTGGGAGTACGATGATGAGTAAGTAAGTAAATAGCAAGTGTATAACTAACTAAGGGTGAGCATTGAAAACAACAGTTTATTATTATTATTGAGGATAGTAGTGGTAAATGGGCAATTCATTTCAATGCAGTCATTCAAAACCCCTTTAATGCCAATAGATGATAATGATTATTATTCTTCAACCTCTCTTTTTACCTGTGCATATACTTAATGTCAAGTGTTTAACTTGCCCAAGCACTTGTTTTTTCTCATTCATCCCTTTTGTTTACTTTACTATCCAAGATGTTAGTTAAATAGTGTTAGTATAGCAAGGTTATTTATTATTGTTATACAGTTGTCTATGCAATTTTTAGAATCTAGCTCACAATTACAAGATATATTATTTGCACATCACACTCTATATGGAATTTATATTCTATTTTGGGAAATTTTGTCATAAAATGTGTAATATGTATGTATGTTTGTCCAACTAACGGTATTTTATCTGTTTTTTATTACAGAGACCTCCTTCATCCTCGCTATCATTTAGCGGAGCGGGAAACGATGAAGTACGATCCCCAGCCTCAACAGGCACCCCTATAAGTCAACTTCCTAATTCTCAACATAGCCCTGACACAAACAGTGAAGCAGGTCAGTTTCACATTTTTTTCTACATTTGCTTTCTCAAATGTTTGCACAGTGTCAATTTCCCTATGATGATGGAACCAAATATCAAGGCACCCATTTTTAGCTTGGATGATGACAGACTAACAATTACTACTGCTCTAGCATTTAACTACTGTTGCAAGATGCTGTTCATTGACTGTCACATTGGAATGTGAAAAAGTGCATTTGCTCATTTAGACCAGTCACAGATAGTTGACAAGTTAGGCAAGGGTTGAAAGGTCATGCTTCTTCTGCTGTTCCAAACAGATCCATGCATATTTTGAGGACACGAAATGCACCCTAAACTGGGGGACTGAAAGTTTTATTTTCATGGGGGAGAGTGAGCAGACATGTGAGGAGCATGGATAATCCTAAAAATATTCATTCATTTTGAGGGATCCAAAACAAATAAGTGCAGGAGTAGGAGCCACTTACTTTACTTATGGTGAAATTTGAGAACCCATGAAGAGTGAAAGAGGATGTTGTATAATGCCAACTAAAACTTGTAATAATAATAATGTCTAAGCAGACGTTCAAAGTTAGCTATATTATTATTGGGCAAACATATTGCTCTTAATATTTTTTCCACCCTCATCACATGTGCGTTTTTGGGAAGCCCATACGTGCACATTATGTTGTGTTAATGCACGGGAAAGTGCAAGTGAGTGAGCCATAGCTATTAAGAGCAGTTTGTAGGCAGGGAAATTCATTGCAAGGGCAGTTTAGTTAGTTAGTCAGTGTACGACTAATTAATGAGTAGGCATTAATACTTGGGATCTTACCTACCTGGAGGCCAGGTGAAGTCGTTGGTTCACTTTAAATTTGCATGAAATGAGAAGCGGAAATAAAAATGGATTTTTTGTAGCCTTCTCCCACTGTTTACAAAAGGGAACCAAGAAAAAATGGTTATAGCAATAATCATTGTGTAGTAGTAAAAAGTCATGAAAAGCCGTTAACTAAAATAATGTACGTTTGGTCTTGCATATGTTTATTTTTCCTGTGGTTTTCAACTTGGTTTCATTTTTTTTACGTTCCTACTTAATGTGGTTGGCTAGAAAAATATATTTTTCTTGCGTAGGGATGTGATCAACACGTATGGTTTTTCTCAGCGTAGATTAAACATTGTCAAAATTTTGAGCAACTCATTTTTCTTTGGATTGACATGAGATTAGCAACATTTTGAGTTGCAAACTTCTTGAATGTAAAAAAACAAGGATTTTACATACTACTTAGGATTACCGTTGTTAGTAGTTAGTAGTCAAGTATCGGAAAACTTGTGGGCTCTTGCTATATTCCATATAGGGGATAAATCCCTTTGCTAACATTCTAACTAACTAACTAACTAAGCTAAAAATAATAACATACTATAGCATGTAATAGGAATGCATTAAAAGACAGTAATGGGTTCAATTTTGGAATCCAGATGGTTTTACTGCTAGAAAACTAACTAGGCTTTGACTTATGTTAAAGTAATCCGAGTTGACTCGTCACATTTTTTAGGTTGCATGCATGCACAGTACAAAAACAGATAGGTGGAACTTGAGCATATAGTACGTCCGTAGACCATGATGATATGACGTTTGCATGCAAAGGGCCCAAACGTAGGCTTCATTTCATAATGTGATGCACGCAAAGAAAATGATGATGATGATGATTATTGTGGCTTTCCACACATGCAACAATCATCATTATCATCCTCGTACTCATTTCTTCACTATGCACCCCCACTCTTTAATTATGACAAATGCGCATGCATTAATTACCTCAGTGAATGAATGGAGAGTTAACTAAGTAAACAGAATATTTTTTCGGGCTTTTAATACAAAATGGTAGTGGTTCACAATAGTGTGAGTGTTTGTTTTGTATACTGTATGGTATTTTGCGGACGAATTACTATATAACAAGAAAAAAATGTAATTAAGACCATTTAAGTGGTGTAAAGTGTGATTCCGTTTAATTATTGTCAAAAAATTGAACTTAAGTGGGTACAAAATTACGTTGCGTGGAAAAAAGGTAGAAATAAAAATCCATTAGCGTTTTGTTCCCTAAGTAATGGGAAAGTGGAATCCTCTATTGATTAACTTGCGTTGCTTGTGATTTTTGTTGGTTAGTTAGTTAGCAATGGAAATATTGAGTAATGGACAAGAAAATAAAGTATTTACGGGCTGAGCAAATATCTGTTGCATCACATTACCAGAAAATAGTTGTGTGATTCCTTTTTGTGTGGAAAAAAGCACGGCATGAAATCCATATAGTATTTTATGCTCATAAATTAAGTGAAAAAGTGTGCGCTCACATGCTATATATTTTTTCGCAATCCATTACTCCAACTGTCATGATAACTCAAACTGTGCTCCATTCCAAAGGGTGAGCGCACACACACTTTTGCACTCACATTTCCTTTTTTCTCACTCTGGGCCGGATTTTTGGTTCTAAGATCTGGGGAAATGTGAAATGGGAATGAGATTCTATCTTTGAGTTTAAATTCCAAGGCATTCCATTGCCATGCAAAATGTCAGTTGTTCCAAATCTAGTGTATACGGCTTCATTTATTATGGTCACACCTATATTATTAGTACATTGGGAAGGAAGGGAATATAATACGTGCTTGGTGGTGTTGCATCCTTTCAACATTACCTATAAGTCAAGCCGCTAACTAACTATAAGTAAAAGAAACAAATGAGGTATGACAGGTACACATGTCAACTCGACTGTAGAGAAACCATCGGCGCTTCACAAGACCAAAAACAAAACAGACTTAAGAAAATATTCTTTTTGGCATGCATCTACTTTTTTCTCTTTCTTCTTTTCAGACGTTAGCACTTCATTAATCTTTGACATGTCTGCCTTTTCTCTCCATAGCTCTGTCTCAAATGACAGGGACCACTCCATTTAGACGCTTTTCCCATCATATTCTTTTACATGCTCATTTTGACCCTTTGCCTATTATCAGTTTGACTGACTACCAGAGAGTAGAAAAAATGTGTGCCCTCTGGAAAATGTCTTGAACTAATCTACAAAAGTGTTTAATTACATAAGATGGTAATTTAGGGAGCAGTTGGTGAGATTAAGTTGGTTAGTCAGACAGTTTGTTACGTAACCAAATTATAATCATAAAGCAGACTGTAATAACAGAAAAAATAGGAGCTCGAGTTTGTATTATTAAAGCCCACCACACACAAGATTAGGGTTACAAATTATAAAGAATGTCATAAATTTTGATTTTCTACATAACATTTGTTCGTACATGTGACAAAGTCATTAAAAGTTTTTTCTTCAAAAGGGTGTGAATAGAGTTGATAACGTTTTGGTGTATGACAATGATGATGAGCCTAAAGGGGAAAAAATTATTGTACGAAATGAGAAAAATTAGTTCACTCCCAATCTGGTTTCTAAAGAAAACAAAACTTTTTCTCATTAATGATAAAAGTTTGGTAATACAAGCAAACTAACTAACTTACATGAATGGAAGAAAGAATGAATTGAGACGTAAATATAGTTAGGAAAGCGATAGGGACTCATTACATGATATGGAGGACCGTTGTGATGAGAGTGTTTTTCTTTTGTTTCCTTATTTAATCAGTGAAAGGGGAACTTTCGTTTCAAGAACAAATACATTCGGTTGGAGACATTTCCCTGAATGAGCAATCATAATGGGAAAAGTAGATAGAAAACAAGTTATTTATTTATTTTCTTGTGTTGGTTAGACGGAGCATCGCTCGTGCAAAACGAAACAATTCTATTCAGTCATATTTTTTTCACAGTGTAGTGTTGTATAGATCCAGAGAGTAATGGCAGTAGCATTATATTCCTTTTGTATTTCCATTCATTATTGTATCAATGGCGTTGCGTTAATTCAATTTAGTCGTCATACACATGCCCACACGGAGGAAAATAATTCGATTGCAAGTAATCTAATGTTGGGTGTGTAGTGCAAACAAAGCTTAAATATTATATCTCATGAGATTTTAATTCGTTTAAGAAGATCCATTAGTGTTACCATTTGCATATTATATGGCGTTATATAGTAAAACTTGGGTCTGTAGGGTGCTTCAAGCAGTTCACATTTATTCCGAATGCGTAAAACTTTGTTGGAGATAGACATGAGAGAGATTTATGGAAATTTGGAGGATTTTTTTTGTTGGTTAGCATTCTTGGAAAAATCGGGAAGGTAGGCAAAGGGGAAAAGTTTGCAACTCTCCTAAATAGAATGAAATAATAGGCATTAAGTGCGTAAGTGCGTTTGTGACGATAACCTCGTTATGCAAATGTGCCCATGAAAAAGACTTGGCTCCCTTTTGTCATTTTTAGGAGGACCACATAACAACGGGTTAAATCACTGCAACTGCTAACGATATGCATTTTTCCTCACCATAAAACGTAACTTTTATTCCCCACTTTTAACGTTCCACTTAAAAAGAGATAAAAAGTGAGCTCTAGACCCAGACGATACAGTCGTGCTTTTGTTTTGCAATGTTTCGTAGAAAATGTGTGTACACAATACAAGGAATGGTGGGCACGGAAATGAGCTTTTTCTTGAATTCCAGTCAAACGAAAAAAATCCTTTTGTTCAAGATTAGATTTTTCCGTTTGGGTTGCACAAAAAAAGTATTCACCTTAGTTGGCAACTCTAATTGGATTCCTTCTCCTTTCTAATAACCTTTAAGGGCGCTTACATTTTTCTGTAGGTAGAAAACTTTTTATCTGTACGTAAGTTGGTTAGTTAGTACTGTTTTGTATCGATTCTTGAGCACACGCTGCAATGCTTATAGATAATCAATACAAACAAAAGAGAAGGATGTGAAGTGAGTCAACCTACACAAATAAAGTGGTTCCCAGATTGAAAAGAAATAGTCACCGTAATTATTTATGGACTACATTACAAGTAACAAAATTCAATGAGATTGTAGTACAAATTTTTCTGCGTGCATTTAAACTTCCTCTGTTTCGAAATTTCAATGGCGTTAAAGCAAAGCAATGACGTTGCATGTATGTACTTCACACACATTTTCTAAAATGGTATACAAGATTTTGCGGTATAGGAAATATAACGAAATAATATTATTACCATACGTTTTCCAACGCCACTTGATAATTACTTACAACTCTCCTCACGAGAATAGTAAAAATAATATTGGCATTGGCTGTAAAACAAAACCTACTTAAAAGGAAGAACACTTTATTTTTTCAAGTGGACGTCATTAACCGGGAAAAGGGTTGGAAATTATAACTTGGAATATTTTTTACACTCATGTCCAGCAGTACCTTATATATTCGAGCAGGCACAAAAAAAACAAAGGTATGGACATTATTACTATCAAGGTTTTTAAAAAGCTTTTGTTTTCCCCCTCTAGCCGTGCTGCACTTGTACAAGTTGCCGACACTTCCCGATTGCAATTAAGTTGGAGAGCGTTAATGAGATTTTTCCAAAAAATGGCCACGGGCCTCTTCCTATACATATTAAGAGTAGTAATAATAATAATGGTGTATAGATGCTTGCTCATAAACTTAACAAGAAAAGAAAAAAACTTTGGCTCTCTTAAGTTTTTTTTGTCCTGTTCAGACCAACTCAATCTCGTTAACCTTAAGAACAAATTAGAATTCTTTCATTACTAACTTGCCTTGTGCATTTGTTTTACGAGCGGATTTTTGTTCGTTAGTCATGTAATGTTACTTACTTACCAACTAACTACAAAATATGGATTAGCATTACGTACAAACTTATATATTAGTTCAAGTCTGGCAACCATATTGATAATGACTATTTTTTAATTCTTCTCCGTACTTTTTGAACTTGCCATATAAATTATAATCACATGCTCTCTCTCATACAGAGCAGTTGTAAAATTCCATTCTTATCATAATCGCTTTGGTGAAAGAAAAGATGAAAGTAGTAGTGGTCGTACCAAAAGTTAATTTTCTGCAGTAGTTAGTTACCAACGCAAGCAAACGGTAGAAATGCTCACATTGTGAATACCATGAAAAGTTAGGGCCTTTACATAAGGATTGATTGTTCTGCTCTCTCTCTCTCTTATCACATTATACATGGAGCGGTGTACCGAAGTTTGTGTTCACATCCGTTCCATGCGTTGCACAAAACTTTGCCTTCCCTCATAAATATTCTCTCTCGCCAACTGAAACTAACTGCACAAGTCTTTTCTAATTAGACTTGGCATTCTAATTGCATGCTTTCTTTCATTCCGTCTAAAGGCAGAAGGGAAACTCACTTTTTACTTGGTTTCCTACATGAAATTCTCATTTTCTATCCAACCCTGTTCCATGTCCTTGTATTATTACTATTGGACCACCAGTGCTGAATATTTCCAGCCTTTACATGTGGCTTTTGTTTCATTCCGAACGAAAAAAAATACTCTGCATTCATTCACTTACTTCCAAAATAAGGCGAATATCTAACAGTAATCCAAATAGTTTAAATAGATTCCCATTGAAATGCATTCCAAGTCTATCCCTGTCAACCAAAAGCACGCTCAATTTGCACCATAGTGCTAAATGCTAATCTCAAATGTGTATGATGAAGGACCAAAAGGGGTAAACGGAACCTGAGAGTAACTAACTATGTAGTAATGATTTGACAGGGAATTGACAGCACATTCATTCATTTAGGAAATCCAATTGTTTTACAAAAGCTTCGTTCTCTAATTTCACTTTTCATTCCATGCATTTCCTATGAGTGCACCCAAAATTATTATAATTACGGGTATAAGAATAATGCCCATTTACTTACATAGACTACATGGTTGACTCGGCTATGAAATTATAGCTAGTTAGTTAGTTAGCAGTTCACCTTATGGTATCCACCTTTTCCTGAGCATTTGCTTTTGTCATTGGTGGGTGAATCCATAGGGCTCAAAGGGTTGGCCCACAATTCTCACACAGTCAGATAGTCCGGATGATAACAGAGGCCGACACGCAACCTAATTTGTACAATAGGGCTTCTCCGTTGACATTTCGACAGCCTGGCTCATCATGCGATCTACATTATTATGATAATCATATGGTACTCTACTTCGTCATTGCTGTACACAGCAGTGAGCAAGTTAGTTAGTTAGTAACTCATGTACGCACATTGTAATGATGATGACTTATCTATAGTTGGAACCAAACCGCCGTAGTGGTCCAAACAATGTTCTATATGATGGATTAATGAGTGGGAAGAATATTATTTGGATATTAATGTTAGGTAGTACAATATGTGATCCGCCTCCTCTAGTTTCGTGACTGAGTGACATGATAATAGGGTGTTGATGACATTGGAACAAATATTGTGCTCCCGTCCACTCCATTGTTGTTGTCATCACATGATGGGAATTGACAGTGACATGACCAAAGACAAAAAGAAGACATCCGTTCTCATGTCATGTATGGGCTTGTCGCCTACTGTTAGAATGCAAGGTTATAATATATAAGTATTGGTTAACCCTAACTAAGATTTGAAAGCAGATGCAATAAGTGTTCATAATAATTAGTGTAGGGCTATGGATTGATCATAATTTTGGCTAATTAGTAGCTCAGGTGTATGGTTTTTGATTTCTATTGAACTCTGCTGTTAATTATATCCCCTTCTTGCCTGTAGCCATATAAGTAATGTTGGTTCACTGGATTCGATTTTTGTATCGATATGGATTGTTGTTGTGAAGAAAAGAGGGAGAAGAATGGGCCACTAATAATGTGAGGCATCCAAGTAACATGGCATCATTAATATTCACATAAATGAAGAGTTAGTTTTTGGATGCTGCCAGGCACATGCTACGTGCTGTATCTGTGTAGTATATTCTGTTCAATAGACTCTGATGAGCAACGGGCCCGAATTTTTTTGTCTCCTCCGTGCAAAAACGTCATATACATAGATGTATTTAGTTAGTTAGTTAGTTGGTTACTTTCAGTTCGTTAGTAAGTTGGTTAGTTAGTTAGCTGCTTACAAGGTACACACTCCAAGCAAGCACCATATAGTGTATCCATTGTGCTCCTCATCATTATTATCATCATCATCATCTTTGGTTCCAAACATTCCACAGCATGCATGCATATGATGATGAAAATGATACAGGCATGCATACACGGACCGTAGAATGAAAGAATTGAGTCCTAGGTTGAATTCTACAGTGTAAGATTGAATGTTGGGAGACGTAAGATAGAGGCGAATAATTTGGACTACGGCATATAATGTCTTCTCTGTTGGAATCCGATTCCTTTTACCTTTTTGGAATCGCCTTCTTCTTGGAGAGAGAAAAAAAATCTTTATCCTTTTGTAATTTACATTACATGGCTCTTTACCTTCTTCAAGTGCGTCACTTATTATTATGCATCGTTCTGAGCCTATTGTTATTTATTTACTCTGTGCATGGTGCAGAGTTAGTCAAGTTTTTTCCACGTTTTTTTCTAACTTGCTGGGTTGATGTGTCCATTGTGTTTTGTTCAGTCTTTTAACTTTTTTTCATCATTATCATCAGCATTGTTGCGCCTAGGTTGTAGTTTAGTTAGTTACAATGGTCTAGGTTAGTGAGTTCTGAACATGAAATATGGGTGCGAGTTGGAAAGTAGTAGTATTTGAGTAAGACTGGTATACTTATTATTTGAGTAAGATTTTGTGTAAAACATTTTCAATCGGACACGGTGAACATATAAATGTAATGATGATTTAAGTTAGTTGAGCAATGTGTTCGGGACTGCATGTAATATTCCATTGGGACGTTGAGATCACTCAAACGCATCAAAAAGTTGGAAAAAAGATGCTTTTTTGACTTCCAGTCACGTCCAAATGCCGCGGGTTTCATTAAAAACAGCTTACCAGGTCAAGTGAAAAAATAGGGGAAAAGGGAACTTTAGATACAACATGGTCTATTATTATGGTCAATCATCACACCATGCCATCAAAATCCCATCAAGTATTTTGGACCACCTCATCATGAAAATTTTAAATGGGAATCGTGTATTATATGAAGCTACACCTGTGTACCACAGTGTAAATGATGAGAATATTTTTAATAATTTGTAGTTATAGTATCTATGCACCTGCTACTGGTCTTGGAAGGAAATAGATTTGTAATGAAAATATTTTTTGTATGATTAATTTAAACTTGCATAGTTATATCAAGTTTACACAGTTTTAGACAGTAATGTGACCTTTAGGGGAGGAAAAAGCATTACTTTTTGACGATCTGATAATTCGCAAAGTGTGCTCCAGGCTTGAAATTTTTTGCACATACCCAGTATGTAGGTGGAGGACTGTGGAAAGTGTCATAAATCTAGCAGTATGGGACGAGCCCGTCTCCAGAGGCCCATAAAGCCCTTATCATTGTCTAAATAGCTGCTCTAATAGTCTTTTCATTATCTTCTCCTCATTTCGTTTCACTATCTTAGTCCCCGAAGGAAATTCCTCTTTTTCCTGCCAACTCTGAGAGTTTTGTCGAAAAATTGGTCACTCCAAATTTATTCCATCCTAACTGACAATTGAATGAAGGGTGGCTATCCAACATAAAATATTCCGTGGAGAATAAATAATAAAAAAGGAGGAAAAATGACCATCCTGATTCGCTCCACTGGTTTTGGATCATTTTTCATATATATCAAGTAGGGGCCACTTGCAGATATGCGATCCATTTTTATTCCCCTCTCTAGCACTCAATTTTTCCTTGTGTGCAAACAGAATACATTATCTTGTGGTCAATTTAAAGAGACGTACTAGCCACAAGCTCTAATTTTACCATGCATAAATCAACGACCATTTCTCAGACTGTCGCAAATATACATACAAACTTAGTTAGTTAGTTAGTTACTGAGCAATGCTATTAACCTTTTAGCTCCTAGTGCACCTGTAATTGGAGAAAAGGGGAAGTTTAATAATACATAGCAACCTACTTTACCTGCACACTCAACACAGTGCACTAAAAGCATTAGCAGGCTGCTATATTAATTCAAGCAAATTGTACCTTAATGCATTCCCAAATCATCATCATTATCTTAATTCACTTTTCTATGAGGTCGTACGCTCGTCCGTATGCCGCATCACATTTCCACACAGTTTTACATAATACTGAAAGATTAGGAACCAAATTACAGATCCGTCTATCCATAATCTTTTTTCCAATACATTTAGCTCCGCTCACTCACTCACTGACTTACACTTAATGAAAAGAGGGGAAGTAATGGACAAGCTAATGAGTATTAAAAAGTTGAAAACTCTAGCACGGATTCCGTATTAGTTAGTTAGTTAGTTAGTATGCACAGGAGGTGAACGTTAGTTAGTTACTTTGTGCTTCACACTAATTGCACTTTTTCGTGTGCAGTGCACCAAGCAGGTAAAAAGGTTAACTATGCTACTATACTCGTAATAACTACTATCCCGGATTAAAAATTGGAGCCAAGGGGTTCATTTGATTCCACTAAAAGCATGCTTGTAGCCACCACAATTGAGTGTAGCGACATTTTTTTTGCCTTGCAAGTAGTTAACATGGGATTTGCTCATAAAACATGCATTGAAGCAATTTCATCTGGTCGCACACACATATCCAATTTTCTCTCATGTGGTGGACAAAAAGGTTTGGAAAAGGATGGAGACTAAACTATGTATGGTAGTACGCATTACGTATGAGCGATATTTCCCCTTCCTGTGTTACGGAATGGTCTATTCAAGTGGATGTAATGGGCTCTCTGCTCTAATGAAACATGGGAATCTCATTCTTGTCTCGGTTCAGTGGCGCTCCCAAAACCGATTTTCCGCCCAACAAGGAAGAGGTCGACGGGAATTTTGCGTGGCTCAAAAAATTCCAATTCCACGTCTTACCCGGGTGAAGCGCAAGAGAGAGAGAGTGACTGTCAACATAACTCAAGAACTGTTCCTTTCAAAAAGTCCTTTGAGTTCGTCTCTTGTTGAAGGCACTGAGAAAAAAATAAGAGAGCAAGAAAATGAAAAAGGGTCGGCCTTGTGTCTTTTTTTGGGCTTTTTCCATTCATACTGAAATTGCAGAAATTGCTGCTCCTTTATAAATAAAATAAATGTTATGTGAAGCAGAGCTGGCGGCAGTGCACTGTTTCTTTAAGTATCAAAAGCAACTCTTTCTTTGCATTTCTGTACATAAGATGTTATGTTGACTGAATTGTAGAGCTACCAAATTTTTTTATGTAGAATTGTAAAGAATTTCTCGTTCTAGGGAATTCGGATATACGACTTGGTCTTTTATTTTTTAACGGTGTATAGTTTAGTTTGTAAAAGATGTAGAATGGCAATAGAAAATGCATTAAATGTAAGTTAACGGCAAGTAATGTGATCGACTGTTTCTTATCCTTTTGGCAAGAGACTACACTTTGGGAAAGTTACATGAGGAATTGTGACGTGGGCATATAATAGTACAACAAGGAGTGTGTGTGTGTGTGTGTGCGTGGCCAACAAAAAATAACATTTGATGTGGTGAGACTGATAAATTTAGACAGGAGATGGGTTTATCGCAAAAATTTCACATGCTCATCTGTTGAAGATGCCAAAACACTCATCGACGGATAGAAACGGACTGCTAATTGAGAAAAGCTCCCATTGCTCGTCTCCTCTCTCACATGACGACACATTTAGCTCTTTTTTTCCGCTCATCTCCGCCTCCTCTCCCAAATGGAGAACAGAACAGATGAGACTCATCATCTCATGTCTAATGTGTGTAATGCATGAATTCCTACAGGAGTAAACACTCCATGCATATCCATTGAAATTCAGAACCGGAACGCCGGGATTTTAATTTTCTTGTGCGTTTCCCATTTACTCAACTCCCTAACTAACCAACTACCTATTAAATTCACTTTACTAACTAAGTAAGTTAAGTTACTAACTTTAGTTAGTTAGTTAGTTAGTTTATACACCCTTTAAAAAAAATCTTAGCTATCTGCTCAATTTTTTTATCCAACTAACTACTACAGAAAACAGAAATGAATTTACATATTTACTAAAATCGATAGGGAAATGCAACTATGAAATTTTCAGAGTATAGCAATATAACTTATAGTGACTACCAAAGATTTGTCATTTTCCGGAAAACCCTATAGAAGAAACTACAGTGAATTTCCGCCCCATCTATTTTCTTGACTTGCCTGCTTGTAGGACATGTAGACTTGCATACTACACCCATCCATATTATTGAATGGGTTGCATTATTGCACTTTAAAGGAAGCCCCATCCCTGCATTGCTTATTTACTGAATGAGCTCCAAAGTTTGTTGTGGGTTTGAAAACTGTGCAGAGGTTATTGATTTGCTTGTGTGTACAGGCATTTCCCATTACGGGAGTAGTAAAGGATTACCCGGTAGGCAGTTACGTTGGTTGTGAGCAAGTAAAGTCTATAAGGTGTAACTAACTAACTATAGGAAGGAGCCCGGGTCGGCTCAGCTCGTGCATCTTTTCTCATATTGCGCTTGCCTAGTTTCCATGGGCACATAATTCTGGTTGGCTCTGAGTGATATAGTGGTGCTGGACAAAATCCACCACTCAGGACCATCATTCCTTTTAAGCATTTTTTTCACTTTCACTACTACTTTCTCGGGCTCTATATAAATATGCACTAGGTCAATGAATGGATGCACTTGAAGAAAGGAAAAAAGTGACGTGAGATTTATTAGTATGCAACGCATTTTTTTTTCATCAGTTCCCTCAACTGTATAATGGTTTGTAGGACTACCTACCACCATTTAATGATGACACGTGGCAAGCTGACAAGGCCAGACTCACACTCTGATTTCTATAAGAACTTTGACACGTGTCCATCCTGTCATTTACAGTAGTTAGTTAGTTTGCGAGTGCATGGTTTACACGGGTTTCCATTGTTGGTGGCCTCCCTAGGTACCCGCAAAAAATGTATTTATGACAAATATTGCATGTATGCATAGGAAATGTAATATTGTGTTGGATAAGCCCGAGTTTTGTGGCCTTTAGTTCGGGAAATACAGTAAATGCAATGTTTTTCTCTTGTTTTATCATCCCATTACTTGCATGCATGTTGTATGTGACTAACTATGATGATTAAATACAAAAATGGGTGCCTGGATTTCTTCATCTGGTTCGTATCGATTTTAGTATTCGGTTTTTCTGTGGGAACGAATATACGGAAAGTGGATGATGATGAATGGTGGAGCTTATTAGTTAGTGGCAAGTGGGGAAATCCGCAACAAAAGGAAACTTGGGGCCCATGTTTGTCCATCCGGAAGAAATTCCAGCCATTCATTCATGCAGGCATTTCTTTTCGGCTCAGAGCACATTCTGAGATGAAGATATTGACACAAGAAATCAGTCGTTTGAAACAAACGTGTGGATAAAATAAGTTGTATGTATGTGTTCCTGTAGGAATAATTTTATTGATCTGGTATGTAGGAAACTTTGTAAGTTTAGAATTTTATTTTGCTCAAAGTGAAATAAAATGAAACTGTTGTAGTATGCTAACCCCATAATAGCACTTTGTTTTAGGGAGAATCAAAATAAAGTGGTTTCACAGATTCAGTTATCTCATATAGGGAGACGAATTGGATTCCAATTCCGTATGCAATCTTTCCATATATTCCTTGGATTCCATAATGGAATGCTTTTAGCTACAATTCGATTTTGTATTGAATGGTTGGGAAATTGACACAAGTAGTGCATTCAATCAGTCAAGTTTGCTCTATTTTTTGAGGCTAGTAATGCAAATCTATAACGATTTTAATTTTATTTCTCACAGGTAGTAAACGTGGATCCCGGACGGGTAGTTACGATGTGCCGCCATCCAACAACCATTCCCGATATTCATCTTGGGGTGTCCCCTCATCCCCTTTTCCTCACAGTAAGTACCAATTTTGTTCCAGAAATGGAATAACGATACCAAAAGCGTATATATATTGCTCATATTCATGCATAGTTCAAAACTTGTAGCAAGAGTGTGTCTTCCAATGAAATATTAATGACTTGCACATGCATTTCAGGGCCAAAAATAGGAAATGCATTAGTTAGTTAGTTAGTTATTGAGTGACTTGTAGTGGAATAGAAAAAGGAACCCTCTGAAACTAAAAGCTGCTGGATCTTGTTAATTTTTTTTGTCGTCACGCTGCCGCCACCATGTTTCGTCTTTCCCTCTCATTTTTTTTTGCTACTTTGACTGACTAAAGAGATTAGAGCAATACTAGCTGTGCAGTCAGTCAGTCACTCATATATGGCATCAATGTACGTAATAATGTAGAGCATTCCCTTATTTGAAAGTTGACTTTAAAAGTTAGTAGTATATCCATTTACAGCTCTGAGTAAGTGATGCACATTTTTCATATCCCGATTTGGATTCGGCCGTAAAGAATGTATTATATCATGTGTTGACAATTTACAAATCCATATTGAATATCAGCTGTGACTGAAAGCGTAGATTCTAGATATTAAAACGTATTTAAAGCTGGAATCCATAAATGTAACATTTACGGCTCAAAAAGCAATATCAAAGGTCGTTTCCACCATAAGCCTGGGAAGTAAAAAAAGCCTCGGTGAAAATAAAAAAATGAACGAAGCTCCAAGTATAAACTAACTTACTTACTTCCTATATAGTAGTCCGTGACTTATGCCAAAGCTTAAAAAAGTTTCACTTGTCTTGTTCCTTGGTTCGAATGTCATTCATTTCATACATGGTCCCATGCTTGTGCATAAATACAGTAGCACACATTGCATCTT
>Ga0210040_10002232_pt1 | contig 27627 bp, 15 predicted proteins | sample CryGeyCG12114_NA_FD_185462 | JGI IMG/M metagenome (GOLD analysis project Ga0210040, IMG submission 185462) | Groundwater microbial communities from aquifer - Crystal Geyser CG19_WC_8/21/14_NA (SPAdes) (version 2) | ecosystem: Environmental > Aquatic > Deep subsurface > Groundwater | place: USA... | reverse complement strand
CCGCCGCTCCGCCGCCTACCTGCACCGTATACCGGTCGTAGGTAGGGTCCGTCACGGTGACCTGCACCGCGCCCGGCGTGCAGCTCACGAGCGAGAAGGTAGGCGGGGGCGAAGTCTTCACCTCGAAAGCCGGATAGGCCACCAGCAGACCCGAGGAGCCCCCTCCGGTTTGATTCTGGTTGATATTGGCGGTGAGGACCAACGGACCGGCGACGGTAGGAGTATAAAACGCCGTGGTATCTGTGAAACCCGAACACGCCACCGTAGCACCCCACCGGTAGAACACTTGCCCCGGTACTTGGCGCGGGGTGCTGGCATCCACAATGCGGATCCTTTTGCCCACGCACAAAAACCGCCCGGTGATTTCCTGCTTGGTTTCTACCTCGAAAAACCGGAAGCGTGCCTGCTCCGAGGGTGGTGAGGTAGGGCAGGATTGCGCCCGCGCCCCCGTCAGCCCGACCAAGCTCAGCAATCCGCACAAAAAGAAGTAGTAGAGAGGTTTCACGGAGTGCATAACGAGCGCCTGACGCACTTGCGTGTCTGAGGAAGGTAGAAAGGAATGCCGTCAGTAGTAGATTTTTGCGGCAGTATACGCAACTACCCGCTGACTATCAGCAAGTAGTTGGTCAATACCGAGACGCAATATCTTGTGTTTCGGTATGGAAGAACCAGAACCGTGCATACTACACAGGGTCAACGTCAGCAACGACGAGCTACAAAATACGTGTCTCTGCCTCCTACCGAAAGCGGCAACAAATTCTACCCTACATACTCCCGTACAAACCGCGCTGCTGCGTGCAGGATAGGGTAGAGAGGCTGTTGTGCAGTTTCTGCGGGCATACGCCCGCGGAAGGCTGCTACTAGCTGTGCAGCCGCTACAGGTAGCTGCGCGGGTAGCGAAGATGGTACTTGTTGAGTAGTGAATACCAACTCAATACCCAGCAGTTGCTCTACGTTTTCAACCAATGCGTACGCGCTGCGGGCGGCTTCAGCGCTGGGGCTGTCGTAGCTGCCATTGCCCGCCAGCGTTGGGCTACACAGTTGCTGATTTTGCCGCAGCAAACTACCAACGGGGTAGCGTAGGCTCACTAGCGCTGGGGCTGCGTGGCGTAGCAGCAGCTCCGTGCGCCGGGCCGAGCGGCTGCCCAGTTCCGCTACCACTGGTAGCAGGGTGTGCAAGGCCAGAACTGCGTCGGGAGTAGTCGGCGAGGGCAGGTTGGTGCTGGTGAGGTGGGTAGGCAGCGCATAGCATGCTTCTTCCAGGCAGTGCTGTACGTAGGTAAGCGCCGTGTGGCAGTCGGCGTGCTGGGATAGTTGCGCTACGGTGTGGGGTAGTTCCGCCACGCTCTGCACCGTAGCCAGCGTTAGAGCCGCGAGTTCATCGGCCAAGGCCAACAGGTGCTCGGCGCGTAACCAGGCGTGTAAGGCGTAAGCCAGCGTGAAAGCAGTACCATCCAGTAACGCACCCACTTCCTCTTCTATCAAGGGTAGCGGTGCCCAGCCAAACAGCTCCAGCACGTCGTGGGTGTGCAGCCGGTAGCCTTGGTAGTTGACTTCGCCCAGGCCAAATAGCGGTAGGCTCAGGTGGGCCAGCGTTACCCGGTCGCCACCTTGCTGGTAGACTATGGGCAGCACCTCGCGGTTGTAGAAATCTAGCAGGCGCCGCACGGTGGCTGCGGGGGCGCCGCGCCGGAGTTGCTGGTGGGCATGCAGCAACAGCATGAGCCGCACCAGCGGCGCGGGCACTTCGGCTCCGGTGCCACAGGCCAGTGCCCACAAGGGGCTATTAGTGGCCGGAGCTGCTGGCGTGGCGGCGGGTAACGCGCTGTCGGAGTTGAGGGCTATATGAGCATTGCCGGCCAGCAGCGTGCGTAGGGTAGGCAGCGTGAGGCGAGTAGCGGGAGTGAGCAGGAAGTCTGACGCCATTACGCTATTCCTGGTTGGTCAACTCCGCCAGGGCCTCGTCCAACGAAACGGCGCGCTCCTCGCCCGTGCGCATGGTTTTGAGCTTAAACTGCCCCGCGGCGCGTTCCTCCGAACCTTGTAGCAGCACGTAGGGAATGCCCTTCTGATCGGCATACTGGAACTGTTTTTTCAGCTTACCAGCCTCCGGGTACAGTTCGCTGGCAATGCCCGCCTCGCGCAACTGGCGCAGCACCGGCAGCACGGCAGTTTCACTTTCCGCATCGAAGTTGACGAGCAGGCAGCGCGTGGTGGTAGCGGCGTCGGCTGGGAACAGCTGCAATTCCTCCAGGCAGTCGTAGAGCCGGTCTACCCCAAACGAAAAGCCTACCCCCGACACGCCCGGTAGGCCAAAAGCCCCGGTCAGGTTGTCGTAGCGGCCGCCGCCCGATACGCTGCCCATGTTCACATTGTTGATCTTGATTTCGAAGATGCAGCCTGTGTAGTAGCTCAGGCCGCGGGCCAGGGTTACATCGAAATCGAGGTGGTCGAACTGCGCGAAGCCGAAGCCCTGCAACAGCGTTTGTACCCGTGCCAGGTCCTGCAAGCCCTTGTAGCCTTCCTCGTTTTCGGGCGCCACGCCGGCCGTGGCAAAGGCCGCTTGCAGGCGCTCTAGTTTCTCGCTAAAGGTGCCCTCCACGCCCAACAAGGCGAATAATTGCCCTAGCGCATCATCACCAAAGCCCTTGTCAAGCAACTCTTTTTCTACGCCTTCCTGCCCAATTTTGTCGAGCTTGTCGATGGCCGTGAACAGGGCCGTTTCGGTGCCCTCGCCGCCCAGCGCCTGATAGATGGCGCTCAGCACCCGGCGGTGGTTGATTTTGATGGTAAACTCCGTCAGGCCTAGCCCGTTCAGTACCTCGCACATCATCAGCACAATCTCGGCCTCGCAGAGCAGCGAGTCGGTGCCCACCACGTCGGCATCGCACTGATAAAACTCGCGGTAGCGCCCGCGCTGGGGGCGGTCGGCACGCCACACCGGCTGAATCTGGTAGCGCTTGAAGGGGAATGTAAGCTGGTGGCGGTTCATCACCACGTAGCGGGCAAAGGGCACCGTAAGGTCGTAACGCAACCCTTTTTCGGCCACTTTGGGTAGCACGGCTTTGGGGCCAGCCAGCAGGTCGTCGGCCGTAACGGCAGCGTTTTTCTTGTTGAGAAAGTCGCCCGAGTTCAGCACTTTAAACAGAAGCTGGTCGCCTTCGTCGCCGTATTTACCGGTGAGTACCGAGAGGTTCTCCAGGGTAGGCGTTTCGAGCGGGGCATAACCAAACTTCTCGAAGGTGCGGCGGATGATGCCGAAAATGTAGTTGCGGCGGGCCACCACGGCCGGCCCAAAATCACGGGTTCCCTGTGGAATACTGGGTTTCATTTTAGGCAATTAAAAATCAAGAAGCAGGAATTGCTAAACGGAAAATACTCCCTCGCTTAGTAGCTTCTAGCGCTTAATTTAATGGCTGAAAATGGAGAAGCGCAGGCTGTTGGACGTGTTGCGGACCTTAAGTGCGATTCTTCATTTTTTGATAGAAACGCAAAGGTACGCAAACCCGACCGGGCATGGTAGTATCGGTGACTACAGGCTAATGTGCTGCACCATGCCTGAGCCGTTGTCGGGCTGGTCGAGGAGGGTGGAAACGATGCTGGGCTGTGAGGCCTCATCGTGGCGGGCAAATTCGGTCTGAATGGCTTCGTTGGCGTGGCACAGTACCAACTGCCGTCCTTGCTGACGTAGCATGAAGGCGTAAGCGAGCAGGATATCGACTGCATCTTCGGAAAGCGGCTCATTAATCAAGCTACAGTCAAGCCAGATAGCCGGTTTGTCGCTACGCGAAGCCCGGTGCAGTGACCTCGATAAATCCAACTCAGCCGACGCCGAAGAATCGGAAGCGGGAATGAGGAGGAAACGGTCGGGTAGAGGGTCGCGGTGAATATGTAGCATCGTAATCTAGATCGTCTCGCAACTTCCTTGTTTACAAGGGTAGTTGGAATAATGATACTTAAACGGCTGAATTCATATAAAGTGCACACGAAAACAGCTTTTTGTCGAAAATTATCAGTTTTCATCAAAATAATCCGATTTCATTTTCTAAAAAAATCATTCGAATTGCTCAGTATTTTGATGAGTATTGAGCTTATGCCCACGCTGCACTTGGAAAAGTACCGATCCGGCTAGCGGTGCTTTTAGAGCTGCCCGCAGCCCTGCCCGACGCAAGCTGCGATTCGTCCAGTCGTTGCAGGTGCGCAGCAGATGGTAGCGCCCCCGCGCCCAGAAAAAGTGGTCCTGGGCCGTATAGCCGGGCGCATCCGACGGCACAAAGCGCTCCACCGAATCGAGTTGAAAGGAGGCTTTTAGGGTAGCCACCAGCGCCCGGTATTGTGCCGCCGAAATGCGTACGGCTGCCACGCGGGTACCCGGTCGGGGCGAGGCAGCCCACCAGCTCACGTGCAGCAGGGTAGGCGAGGGTAGGGCGGCCCGTAGCGTGGTGCCTACCCCCGGCGTGTGTCCGCCCCGAGAAGCGCGGTAAAACCCTTCATTGCCCCAGCCAAAGGCCACAAACGGGTAGGCCGTGGTTTGCGTTGGTTCGTTTGGGCCGGCTAGCAGGGGCCGCCAGTCGAAGCCTGTGCACGAATCCTGCACGGGCACTACCACGTCGGTATGCAATCCATTAGACACCACAAAAACCGGAATGCCGCCGGGCGTTTCGCGGAATTTCCGGTTGATGGGCACCAGCGTGCCGGTGAGCAGAAACAAAACCAAAGCAGCGAGGGGCATGAATTTGACGTGCGAATGGGCTGACTGTTGATGAGTTGATTACAGAATCAAGCCATCAACAATCAGCCCATTCGCTACTGTCATCTCCAAAAGGAGGGTAGTAAACTGCTAACCCTACCCCCCGAAGCCACCGCCGCCACCTTGTGGACCCTGGTCGATCTTCTTGGAGGGCTTGGTGTTGCCGAAGAACCAAGTGAAGCCCAGGTAGCCCACGCGGGTTTCGTTCTTGCGGTTGAACTCGGAGCGCAGACCAGTGGCGTAGAGCTCGGTGTAGTTGCGGCGGGTATTAAACACGTCGCTCAGGCGCAGGGTAAGGGCGGCGCGGTCGTTGAACAGGCGCTGGCGCAGGGCCACATCCACCCCGTAGTTGGACGAGAGCCGCCCCTGGGATGTGAGTAGCGGCGCGCGGTAGTTGCCGGTCACTTGCACGTCGAGCTGCTTGGTGGGCATGAAGGTGTTCATGAGGCGGGCCGTGCCCGTGATGTTGCGGCGGTTGCTGCCGTCGCCGGTGAAGCTGGTTACCTCATTGCGGTACACCGAGCCGTTGGCCGTCAGCTTCCACCACTTGGTAAGGGTCTGGCTGATTGATAATTCCAGACCAAAGCTATTGGTGTGCCCGAAGTTATAGAAGCTGGTGCGGGTGATGAAGTCGGGCTGGCCGCTGAGGCGGGTAGCGGCCGTGTCGATGGTTCGCACGCTTTGCAAGGCCTGGTTGGTCTGGCGCCAGAACAGCGTCGAGGTGAGGCTGGTCTGGCCCAGCGTTACCTGGTGGCCCAGCTCCAGCGCGTTAATGTACTCGGGGCGCAGGGCCGGGTTGCCGATGCGGTAGTTGCGCGGGTCGGAGTAGATGGGTAGGGGTAGGGCCTGCATGAAGTTGGGCCGGTTGAGGCGGCGCGAGTAGCTGAGTTGCAGGCGCTGGTCGCCGGGGAGGGTGCGCACCACGTTGGCCGACGGAAACAGGTTGAGGTAGTGCTGTGTTACGCGGCCGGTTTCGGGCACCACGTGGCCCGTTAGGCTGGTATACTCGGTGCGCAGGCCCGCCTGGTAGCTCCATTTGCCCACAGCCTGCTGCCAAGTGGCATAGCCGGCCTGCACGCGCTGCTGATACTGGTAGGCGTAGGAAAGCCCGTCCTGGCGCACAAAATCCTCGCCTCTGTCAGCTTGCAGCAAGTACTCGGCGCTGCCGTCGGTGCTGGTGCCCTCGCTTTTCAGACCCACATCCAGGCGGTTTTTCTCGCCTACCGGGTGCACGTAGTCTACCTGGGCCTGGTACATATTGATGTTGGCCTGTAAGTCCTGCCGACGTTCCTGGCGGGGGTAGTCGGCGGGGCCATCCAGCACACGCTGCCCGATGGGCACGCCGGCATCCACCGTCACGTACACCAGGCTACTGCTCAGCTCGCGGCCCTTGTGGTCGGCCCAGGTGTGGCGGTAGTCGCCGTTGAGCACGAGCTGGCGCTGGTGCTGGTTGGAGTAGTTCTGGCTGCGCACGGCCAGCGGTGTCCTATTGCCGCGGATGAGCACTGTGTTGAGGTATTCCGTTTCGTTGCCTTTGCTGAGGCTGCCTTCGGCGGCAATGGTCAGGGTCTGGTGGTCGGTGATGTCGTAGTCGAGGCCCAGGCGCACACTGCGGTTCTCGTTGTTTTCCACGTTGCGGGCGTTCTGGTCGGTACGAGTGGTGTCGCCGGCCACAGCAGCCACTTGGTGCAGGTCGGTACGGTCGCGCCAGCGCCCTTGGTACTCATCCAAATTGCCAAAGAAGTTGAGCTTGCCAATCTTGCGGTTCACCGTCACCGAGCCGTTGTACTTATCCTGGGTGCCCACGTTGCCGTTGGCCTGACCATTCCAGCCATCTTTCTTGTTCTTTTTCAGCGTGATATTGATAACCCCACCCGAACCGGCCGCCGAGTAGCGCGCCGAGGGGTTGGTGATGACTTCCACGTTCTCGATGCGGCTGGCGGGCAGCTGTTCCAGCCGAAACGAGCTGGGCACGGGCTTGCCATCCACGTAAATCGTGACGTTGGGCGTGCCCCGTAGGCTCACCTGCCCGCTCTGGTCTACCGATACGGAGGGCACGTTTTGCAGCACGTCCACGGCCGTACCGCCGGTGCTGTTCAGATCCTTATCCACGTTAATCACCTTTTTGTCGAGGTTATCCACCACGGCGGCCCGCTCGCCCGTCACGGTCACTTCGCCCAGTTTGGTGGTGGTGGAGGCAAGCCGGAGCGTGCCCAGGCGCAGGGTAGGGGCTGCCGTCGTCAGCGTAATAGCCCGGCGGAGTGTGCCGTAGCCTACGGCCGAGGTGCGCAACAGGTAGGAGCCGGGTTGGGTGTTTTCTAGGCTAAAGGTACCATTTTCAGCGGTTTGGGTGCCCGTAACCACCTGGCTGCTGTCCCGTGCTTGCAGGAGTACTACGGTGGTAAAGGGTAGGGGCTGGCCGTTGCCGGCATCTAGCAGGGTACCAGTGATGGTGCCAGCAGTTTGGGCCCAGGCAGTCAGCGGAAAGAGCATAACCAGGAGCCCCAGGCACCGCAGTGCCCGGCGAAAAGTAAGGAAGGAGTTCATCGGAGTGGTGAGTTGGATGAAAAATCCGGCAATGCGAGGCCAGCCAGACGGCCGCGGTTCCGTCAGGGGGGGAGGGGCATTGCCACCAGAGTAAGTACACAAGCAGGAGGGAGGCTGCCTACAGGCAGCTTCAAGAACTAGAGCGCAACGACTGCTACTTGGGAAAATATAATTTTCTTAAAGCGTAGTCAGCAGCCCAACCCGGTTGGCGGGGCGGTGTCCGGTGGCCGTGGCGGGCGACCCTAGGGGTAGGGCTGGGCGCCACAGTAGGCATCTTAGGTTAGTGATTCAAAGGTACTATAAGGTACTATGTAACGCAAGGTACTGGGTAAATTTATTTTCATTTCTCTATATAGATGGCGTGAGAAGTAGTAGTTGCTAGGGAAGATGCTAGGTCAAGAAGAACCGTTGCCTGTGAATAGGTATTTAGTTGATTTACTTTGTGTAAAGAATCTCGCACGGAAAGAAGGGAAGCAAAAAAAGGAGTTAGAAAGAGAGTCGACGTTATTAGTCAGCCTACTCCTTCTAACTCCTTCTTCTGCTCCTCTTGACTCCGTACAGAACAACTCTGCTACTTGGCGCCCGGGGCTACCACTTGCCCATTCCGAAAGGTTTTCTTTTCCTGTACGCCTTTACCGTCGACTTTGTAGTAGGTCCACACGCCAGTTTCTTTACCGTTGCGAAAAGCACCTGCTACCTCCAAAGTACCATTTTCGCGCAGCTGGCGGTAGGGGCCAACCTTTAGGCCTTTCACGTACGTTGTTTCGCTTTTGAGCTTACCCGAAGGATAAAACTCCTGCTTTAGGCCAGTAGGTCGGCCGTTTTCATAGGTCACACGGCTTTGCACGGTACCGTTTTCGAAGTATTCCAGCCGCTCGCCCACTAGCTTACCGTTCTGGTATGGGTCTACGAAATGCACCTGCTTACCATCCGGAAAAAACGTGCGCCACGTACCGGCCGGCTGGTTGTTTTTGAACTGCTGCTCGGCCTTTAGCGCGCCGGTTGGGTGGTAGGTGGTCAGCTTCCGGTCGCGGGCCTGGTTGCTGTACTCAATTTCCTGCTCCACCTTGCCCGACTCGAAGTAGTCTTTCTGGGTGCCTACCAGCGTGCCGTTCTTGTAGGTCATGGTGCTTTTGATAGCGCCGCTTTCGTAGTAAGATTTGGCCGGGCCGTCGAGGTTGCTGGTGCCGCCCAGGTTGGCCGTGGGGGCTTTGGTGGTGTTGTCGGCCAGCGGGTTCGATACGGCGCGCTGTTGCAGGGTAGCGGCGGCGTAGCTGCCTTCGGTGCGTAGCTTGCCCGAAGGGTAGTAGCTGCTGTAGGTGCCTTTGCCTTTCGCATCGGCCTGCACCTCGGTTTCCACTTGGCCGTTGGGGTAGTAGGTTTTGTAGGAACCCGTGAGCAAGCCGCCCCGGTAGCTCGATTCGCTTTGCAACTGGCCGTTTTCGTAATAGGTTTTTGCCGGGCCATCAGCCTGACCTTTGGCATAGGTGATTTCCGACTTCACCTTGCCCGACGGGTACAACTCGCGCACGGCACCCGCCGGCTGGCCGTTGGCCAGCGTGGTTTCCATCTTTATTTTACCATCGGGGTGGTAGTAGCGCAGCGTGCCGGTGGGCTGGTCGTTGGCGTAGGTTCCTTCCTGGGCTACCTGGCCCGAGTTGTAGAAGGTCTTGAACGGCCCCTGCCGCTCGCCCTGCCGGAAGGTGACCTCCACCCGCTTTTTGCCGTCCGGAAAAAACTCCACGTAGGTGCTGTCGGCCTTGCCGGCGCGGTAGCTGGTTTGGGCTTCCAGCTTGCCAGAGCGATAAAAGCGCTTGTAGGGGCCTTCCATCACGGTGTCGCCGGCCACCACGGCGGAGTAGATTTCCCGCACACGCGTCTTCGTGGAATCCTGGTAGGTGACGAGGCGGCGGAGCTTTTGGGGGTAGGCAAGGGTAGGCAGCAATAGCAGCGGCAAGAGCAAACGTTTCATGTTGGTAAGAACGGAAACTTAGGCTATAAAATTTCTCGCAGAGGTTCGCACGTCATGGCGAGTGCAGCGAAGCCATCCGTCCTGAACAACGAGCAAACGGTTCAATCAGCAGAAAGCCCTTACGCCAACACAGGCGTAAGGGCTTTGCTCCTATTCGAACGAGTCTGCTGCTCTCAGGACGGATGGCTTCGTCGTGCCTCCTCGCCATGACACGCATTAGCTCAGGCAAACATACTCACGGCATCCTTGCTGGGTAGGGCGGTTTTGCCGGTCAGGAACAAATCGACTTGGCGGGCGGCTTCTCTACCCTCCGAAATGGCCCACACCACCAACGATTGGCCCCGGCGCGCATCACCCGCCACAAACACCTTGTCTACGTTGGTGCGGTAGTCGCGCTCGGTGGCCTGCACGTGGCCGCGCTCATCCAGCTCCACCCGAAGGTCGTTGAGCAACCCATCGTGCTTCGGGTGCAGGTAGCCGATGGCCAGGAAAGCCAGTTGCGCCGGAATTTCGCGCTCCGAGCCGGCAATTTCCTCAAACTTGATGCGCTTGCCCCGCTCGTCGGTTTCCCAAGTGATGTCCGTCACCAGCAAGGCCCGCAGGTTGCCCTGCCGGTCACCCAAAAAGGCTTTGGTATTCACGCCCCAGTGCCGCTCACAACCCTCCTCGTGCGAGCTGGTAGTGCTCAGCAGCAAGGGGTAGGTAGGCCAGGGCATGTGCCGGGTGCGCTCGGTGGGCGGCTCCATCATCATAGCAAACTGCCGCACCGAGCGGGCGCCCTGGCGGTTGGCCGTACCCACACAATCGGAGCCAGTGTCGCCGCCGCCGATGACGACTACGTCCTGCTCAGTGGCCAGAATAGGCTCGTGTGCCCAATCGGGCTGACTCACGCGCTTGTTTTGCTGGTTGAGGTAGTCCATGGCGAAGTGCACGCCCGTCAGCTCGCGGCCCGGAATGGTGAGGTCGCGCGGGATAGTGGCCCCCCCGGCCAGCACCACCGCGTCGAAGCTACTCATCAACTCGTCGGCCGAAATATCCTTGCCTACCTCCATGTTGCACCGAAACTTGATGCCATCCTTTTCCAGCAGCTCAATACGGCGGTCAATCACCCATTTTTCCAGCTTGAAATCGGGGATGCCGTAGCGCAGCAGCCCGCCGGGGCGGTCGTCGCGCTCAAACACCGTCACGGTGTGGCCGGCCTTCACCAGCTGCGCCGCCGCCGCCAGTCCGGCCGGTCCTGAGCCCACTACGGCTACCGTTTGGCCGGTTTTCAGCACTGGGGCGGTGGGCTGCACAAAGCCTTTCTCGAAAGCAATTTCGATGATGTGCTTTTCGATTTCCTCAATGGCAACCGGCTGGCTATGAATGCTCAGCACGCACGCCGACTCGCAGGGCGCGGGGCAGATGCGGCCCGTAAACTCGGGGAAGTTGTTGGTGGAAGCCAGAATACGGTAGGCCTCCTGCCAGTCCTGCTGGTACACGGCGTCGTTGAACTCGGGGATGATGTTGCCCAGCGGGCAGCCCGAGTGGCAGAACGGAATGCCGCAGTCCATGCAGCGCGCCGCCTGGTGGTTCAGCTCCGCCTCCGAGTACATCCCAATGAACTCCTGGTAGTGGCGCACCCGCTCAGTGGGGGCCGCTTTTTGGGGTAGGACGCGGGGGAATTCTTTGAAACCTGTGATGTGGGACATGAGGATATGATGTAGCACGAAGCCTGCGCTTCGCATTTCGCTAGACTAAACAGTAAGTGGGCGGTGTGCTGGGTGTAGCGCGAGGCGTGTGCCTCGCGCTAGACTTTACTTCCGCACGGGCTCGTACTTCGCCATTTTCAGCACCTTCTTGTATTCCACGGGGAACACCTTACGGAACTTGCCCGAAGCTTCCTGCCAGTTGCCCAGCAGGTAGGCCGCCAGCTGGCTACCAGTGAGGTGCTGGTGCTTGCGCAGCAGCGTCTGGATGTGGTCTTCGTCTTCCGTGTCGAGGCCTTCCAACTCCACCATTTCCATGTTGCAGTTTTCGGCGAAGGTACCGTCCTCGTCGTACACCCAGGCAATGCCGCCGCTCATGCCCGCAGCGAAGTTGCGACCGGTTTTGCCCAGAATGAGGGCGCGGCCGCCCGTCATGTACTCGCAGCCGTGGTCGCCCACGCCTTCCACTACGGCCGTGGCACCGGAGTTGCGCACCGCAAACCGCTCGCCGGCCTGCCCACGCACAAACAGCTCACCGCTGGTAGCGCCGTACAGGGCCACGTTGCCGATAATGATGTTCTGCTCCGGCACAAAACCGCTGTTTTTGTCCGGATAAATCGTCAGCTGTGCTCCACTCAGTCCTTTGCCTACGTAGTCGTTGGCTTCGCCTTCCAGCTCAAATGCCAAGCCCTTCACGCAGAAGGCCCCAAAGCTCTGGCCGGCCGAGCCGGTGAACTTGTAGTTGATGGTATTCTCGGGGAGGCCGGCGGCGTGGTAGCGCTTCGTGATTTCGTTGGAAAGCAGTGTGCCGATGGTACGGTCAGTGTTCTTGACGACCCAGGTAGCAAACACCGGCTCGCGCTCCTCCAGGGCTGGCTGGGCGTGCTCCAGCAGCTTCCAGTCCAGAATGTGTTCGAGGCCGTGGTCCTGGGTTTCGCTGTTGTATAAGGTGCCACCGCCGGGGTTCAGTACCAGCTGCAACATGCCAGACAGGTCAATGGTGCGGGCTTTCCAGTGGTCGATATCGTCGCGCACTTTCAGGTACTGCACCTTGCCAATCATCTCGTTCACCGTGCGGAAGCCCAGTTCGGCCATAATTTCGCGCAGCTCCTCCGTCATAAACTGGAACAGGTTCACGATGTGGTCGGCCTGGCCGGTGAACAGCTTGCGTAGCTCCGGATCTTGGGTGGCAATGCCCACGGGACAAGTGTTGAGGTGACATTTGCGCATCATCACGCAGCCACCCGCAATGAGGGCGGCCGTGGCCACGCCCCATTCCTCGGCGCCGAGTAGGGCTGCAATAGCCAGGTCGCGGCCGGTTTTCACCTGGCCGTCGGCTTGCAGCACCACGCGGCTGCGCAGGCGGTTACGCACCAGGGTCTGGTGCGCCTCAGCCAAACCCAGCTCCCAGGGTAGGCCGGCGTGCTTGATAGAGCTGATGGGCGAAGCGCCCGTGCCACCGTCGTAGCCGGCAATCAGGATGGCGTCGGCGTGGGCCTTGGCAACCCCAGCGGCAATGGTGCCTACCCCCGCCTTGCTCACCAGCTTCACGTTGATGCGGGCGGCGCGGTTGGCATTTTTGAGGTCGAAAATCAGCTGGGCTAGGTCCTCGATAGAGTAGATATCGTGGTGGGGCGGGGGCGAAATCAGCCCGACGCCCGGTGTGGAGTGGCGCGTTTTGGCAATCCACTCGTCTACCTTGTGGCCGGGCAGCTGGCCGCCCTCGCCGGGCTTGGCACCCTGCGCCATTTTTATTTGCAACTCGTCGGCGTTGGTGAGGTAGTGCGCCGTCACGCCGAAGCGGGCCGAGGCAATCTGCTTGATGGCCGAGCGCATGGAGTCGCCGTTGGCCATCTTCTCATAGCGCATGGGGTCCTCGCCACCCTCGCCGGTGTTGCTCTTGCCCCCGATGCGGTTCATGGCAATAGCCAGGGTGCTGTGCGCCTCATGCGAAATCGACCCAAACGACATGGCGCCGGTGGCAAAGCGGTGCATGATGCTCTCGGCCGGCTCTACCTCGCTCAGCGGTATGGCTTTGCGGTGGTGGGCAAAGTGCAGCAGCCCCCTAATGGTGAAGGCTTTCTCGGTCTGCTCGTTGATGAGGCGGGCGTATTTCTGGTACGTTTTGTAGTCGTCGGTGCGGGTGGCATGTTGCAGCAGGTGCACCGTTTGGGGGTTGAACAGGTGCGCTTCACCCCGGCGCTTCCACTGGTAGAGGCCGCCTTCGGGTAGCAAATGCACCTGCTCCGGCGATTCGTCGTGGAAGCCGTGGTGGTGCTTGTAGAGGGTTTCGCGGGCAATTTCATCGAGGCCCAGGCCACCGATGCGCGTCACGGCCCCCGTGAAGTAGCGGTCTACTACTGCTTGGTTAAGCCCCAAAATCTCAAACACTTGTGCGCCGTGGTACGATTGCAGGGTAGAGATGCCCATCTTCGAGAAGATCTTGAGCAGCCCGTCGCATACGGCTTTGATGTAGTTCTTCTCCAACTTGGCGGGCTCCAGCTTGGTTTCCAGCTTGTCTTCGGCGGCCATCGTTCGGATGGTAGCCAGCGCCAGGTAGGGATTGATGGCCGTGGCGCCAAAGGCCAGCAGGCAGGCAAAATGGTGCACTTCCCACACGTCGCCGGCTTCTACCACCAGGCCCACCGCCCCACGGAAGCCCTTTTTAATCAGGTGGTGATGCACCGCCGACACAGCCAGCAGCGAGGGAATAGCCGCGTGCTCCGAGTCCAGCGCCCGGTCCGACAGAATCAGCACTTCAAAACCATCCTCCACTGCGTCCTCAGCGTAGCGGCACAGGCGGGCCAGGCCAGCTTCCAGGGAGCCCGGCTTGCCGTCGGCGCGGAAGTAGGTTTGCAGAGTTTTGGCGTTGAACAGGCCCGTGTCGATGCTGCGCAGCTTTTCCAGCTCGGCATTGGTGAGCACGGGCTGTTGCAGGGCCACGCAATGGCAGTGCATTTTGTCCTCGTCGAGGATGTTGCCATTATTGCCCATAAACGTTGCCAGGCTCATCACCAGCCGCTCCCGAATGGGGTCGATGGGCGGGTTGGTTACCTGCGCAAAGAACTGCTTGAAGTAGCTGCTCAGGTGCTGGGGGCGGTCCGAGAGCACAGCCAGCGGCACATCGGTGCCCATGGAGCCGATGGGCTCCTTGGCCTCCAGCGCCATCGGCCGGATCAGCGTGTCGATGTCCTCGCGGGTGTAGCCGAACACCTGGTGGTACTTGAACACGGCCTCCGCGTCGAGGCCCGTGAAGACCAGACGTGGCTCGGGCAACTCCTCCAGCCTGATTTTGTAGTTCTCCAGCCATTGCCCGTAGGGCTGCCGGGTGGCAATGTGTTGCTTTATTTCCTCATCGGTGATGATGCGGCCAGCCTCAATGTCTACCAGCAGCATCTTGCCCGGCTGCAAGCGGCCCTTGCGCACGATGGTATGCGCCGGAATATCCAGCACGCCGGCCTCGGAGGCCACAATCACGCGGTTGTCGTTGGTGATGGTGTAGCGCAAGGGGCGCAGGCCATTGCGGTCCAGCATCGAGCCGATGATGTGACCGTCGGTGAAGGTGAGGGCCGCCGGGCCGTCCCAGGGCGCCATCAGGGTAGCGTTGAACTCGTAGTAGGCCTTTTTGAGGGCGTCCATCTGCTCGTTGCCGTCCCAGGCCTCAGGCACCAGCATGGTCATCACCTGGGGTAGGGAGCGGCCCGAGTGCAGCAGAATCTCGATGATGTTGTCGAGGCACGCCGAGTCCGACTGGTTGTTGTCAATCACGGGTAGCAGCAGCTCCATTTCTTCCGGCGTGAAGTAGGCCGAGGAGATGGAGCGCAAACCGGCGTAGAACCAATTCAGGTTGCCAGTGAGCGTGTTAATCTCGCCGTTGTGGGCCAGCATCCGAAAAGGCTGGGCCAGCTTCCAGCTCGGGAAGGTGTTGGTAGAAAAGCGCGAGTGCACCATGCCAAACGCCGATACCACCCGCGCATCCGACAGGTCGGGGTAGTAGGAGCGCACCTGGTAGGTGGTGAGCTGTCCTTTATATACAATGACGCGGCAGGAAAGCGACGCGAAATAAAAGGCTTCGTTGCCCAGCTCTACCGTCTCATTCACCCGCTTATTAATAGCGCGGCGCAGCACGTAGAGCTTGCGCTCATAGTCGTCGTCGGTGGCCAGGCCGGCGGGGCGCCCGAAGAACACCTGCTCCACCTGCGGCTCCGCCGACAGCGCCGTTTCGCCAATACCGGCCGGGTTTACCGGCACGCGCCGGGTGCCTAGTACCGGCACGCCCAGCTGCTTGGCTACCTCCGTAATCAGGGCTTTGCAGGCGGCGTAGGTAGCAATCCGCTTGGGTAGGAACAGCATCCCTACCCCATAGTGCCCCGGCTCGGGTAGGCGCACGGCTTGGTCGATGCACTCATCGAGCAAGAACTCGTGGGGGAGTTGGAACAAAATGCCCGCGCCGTCGCCCGAATCGGAGTCGCAGCCACAAGCGCCGCGGTGCTCCATATTCTCGAGCATTGTGAGGGCATCGGAGATAGTCTGATGGGATTTTTGCCCGTCAATGGCCGTAATAAAGCCCGTGCCGCAGGAGTCGTGTTCGAATTCCGGACGGTACAGTCCCTGCTGGTTGTCACCGGTAAGTTTCATCGCGAAAGAATAGCCTAATACCGCAACCAGAAGTAGTGCAGCCTAGCTAAAAATTTAAGTTATAACAAAATGTTTGATTTGCCATACTCTTATCCGGTTTGAATGCTATTATTTGAATTATTTTTAATTAAAGTATGTAAATAATGAAAATAGTGTAATGAATTTTTAGGATTTACAGTTCGCTTAGGGCGCAGGTAGTTAAGCTGTGTTTGATTAGCAAAGACGGCGTACAAACAGCACCATATTGCATCGCAAGCTACTAGTCGGTTCAATCGGATTGTCGGATACCAGTCCAACACCAGAGACGGCACGCTGGTTGATTTGCTTTGTAGGTGCACATGGGTAAATAAAAAACGCCACGTAGCGCTGAGAATTTCTCAGGCCACGTGGCGTTTTCTAAGCAGAGTAGTGCTTTTAGTGCCTACCGAAGCTGCTCTATAACGAGTTTGCTCGGCACATTATAATAGTAAAAATTCGAAGAGGGAGTGGTACTGCTCACGCATAGCAGGCCGTTGCTACCATTCGAAAACAATCGGAAAGGGTAAGCCTTTGTCTTAATAGAACGTGTTTGCACGTAGTTATTGGTAGTGTAAACTTCTACACTCTTTGTCGTAGTACCCGCGTAAATATATTGCTCGGCAGGATCGACATAGAAACTAGTGTACACCAAGTTGCCCTTGGGCAAACTGGCCTCATATGCCAAGGTATTGGAATAGATAATGCCCGACGATGACGACAAGTATTTTCTGCTTGAAGGGAATAACTCGAAAATGTTGGCGTCTAAAGGGTAATTGCTGTAGCCTTGGAACTGACTAAGTAAGACCCCTTTAGAAGAAAAGCTGTAGTACTGGTTAGATGATCCACCGTTAGCTGTTATGCCGAGCAAATCAGTGTCCGTATTAGGAATACGTTTGAGGCGAGTTATGCTATTATAATCATTGGTCTGCGACACCAGCGTTTTAGATGCCCGGCTATATACCCTAAGAGGGCGATATGGCCAAGACGAACTATTAGCCGATATAAATAACAAGTCATTGTTGGCAACAACGCACGTAGCCGTCGATCCTACATTAAACTGATCAATCTTTTCCAGGGTCTCCGCATTATATATGAAAACCCACCCATCGTTACGCGGTACATATAATTCAGGTGTGCCATTATAAGTGGCAAAATCGCAATAGCCAATAGTGGCATCTGTCTTAATAGATTTAACTAATTGACTTTTATTAAGATCGTATTGAGATATTTTACCATCGCTTTCAAAGAAAAATAATACTTGACGCTGACTGTTAAATTGAACGTCAAAAGGAGTGGCACTAATAGTTTTTATATTCGGACGATTGTACGTAACGATGTTGCTACTAATGTTCTGGCCAGAAGATAATACACCAACTACCTGGTATTCAAGAGTAGGAACGTAGGGTACGGCCTCGTCTGTGAACTTGTTATTTGGTAGGGAGCCAATAGGATTATAAAATCTGGAGTTTAGAATGGTTTGCGGCCCATTTGCTTCCTCGCGCCTTATTACTTGATATTCCCTTAAGCTAGCGTCATCCAACTTGGACCACGTCAACTTAATTGAGTCGCCGGTAATTTCTAGGTCCTGCAAAACAATTTTATCAGAGAAACTTTTTGGCTCATCTGATTCTTCTTTCTGGCAAGAAAAAATCGTTAGCAGAAGTAACATAAAGGGTAATAACTTACGCATGGGTAAGAAAAAAAAAGTGGAATAATACTAAAAAAATTTTATAGCAAATATAAGACAGAATAGGTGTTAGTATACCATGTGTTTCAGTGATTAGGCGAAAAAGATATGTAATTATGGTGTCCAGGCATACCTGTTAAGATATGTTCGCGGGTAGGATAGCAGCTACTTTACCACCGGCAGCGTGAAGCAAAAGGCGCTGCCACTGCCCAACTCGCTCTCCACCCACAGGCGCCCGCCCTGAGCCGTGATAAACTCGCGGGCAATGCTCAGCCCCAAACCCGAGCCGCCCCGATAGCCTACTTTATCCGGAATCTGGGCGAAGCGCTGGAAGATGCGTTCGTGGTGCTCGGCGGCAATGCCGGGGCCGTGGTCTACTACCCGCACTTGCACAAAGCCGTCGGCCACGGTAGCAACTACAACCAACGTCTCGCCGCTGGGCGAGTAGCGGATGGCATTAGCCAGCAGATTGATAAGCACCCAGGTGGCCTTCTCCACGTCGGCGCGCACGGCAGGAAGGGTAGGCGGCAGGTGCAGGTCGAGGCGCAGTTGTTTATCGTCGAGTTGGGCGCGCACGGTGTTGGTGGCGTAGGCCACTACCTCGGCCACCAGGGTAGGGCGCACATCGAGTTGGATGCCGGCCCCGGCGTCCAAGCGCGACACGGCCAGCAGCTCGGCCACCATGCGTTGCAGCCGCTGCGTTTCCTGCCGGATATAAGCCGTCACGCGCTGGCGCTCGTCGGGGGGTAGGCGCTCATCTTGCAGCAGCTTGGTATTCAGGTTGATGCTGGATAAAGGCGTTTTCAGCTCGTGCGATACCGTGGCCAGAAAGTCAGATTTCACCTGATCCAGCTTCTTGAAGTCTGATACGTTGCGCAGAGTCAGCATCTGGCCCACCAGCTCGGTTTTGTCGGCGGCCTCGTTGTAGGAAATGAGGTCCTGCACCGCCAGCTGAAAAAACGCCTCCTCGCCGTGCTGCGCAATATGCAGCAGCGGAGTGGCGGCCACGGCGGCCGCTTGGTTGGGGGCGTCCAAGGGTAGGAGTAGGGTGTGCAGCAAATCGTTTTCGAGGCGTACCTGGGCGGCGGGCTGGCCTACCAAGCGGGCGGCGGGTAGGGCCAGTAGCTCGCACATCACGGGGTTGGCCAGCAGAATGCGGCGGTTTTCGTCGAGCAGCAGCAAGCCCTCGTCCAGCGTGTCCACAATGCTGGCGGCGCGGTTGCGCTCCGTAATCAGCTCGGCGGTGGTGGAGGTGCGGTACTCGCGCAGCTGGGCCAGCATCTGGTTGAAAGCCTGTGCCACCTGTCCAAACTCATCGTGGCTTTCCTGCGGAATGGTGGCCGAAAAGTTGCGCTCGGTGGCGTGTTGGAGGGCCGCCGTGAGCTTGCGCAGGGGCTGCACGGCTATTTCCGGCACGCTGCCCGCCAGCGCCAGCGCCAGCAAAGACGCCAGCGTGAGGCAGACCAAGAGGTTGCGGTTGGCCTGATCGGCACGGCGGTTGGCTTGCTCTGTTTTCTGATTCAGGGCGCGAGTGTTCAGGTCAATCAGCTGGTACGTAGCCTGCCGCAGCTGACGCAGGGTAGGGGCCACGCGGGCCGGAGCGCTGCCGTCAGACGCTACCATTGCCAAGGCTTGTTGCTGCTGTAGCGCCTGGGTCAGCCGGGTCATGCGGTCGGCTAGCTGTTGTTCTCCCGGCTCGGTAATGTTGCGGTTTTCGGCGCGGAGCAGGCTCGTAAAGGCTGCGGTGCCCACGGTGTCGGCGGGAGACTGTAGGGCCAGCTGATCGAGGCTGCGTAGCATGCGCTGTCCCAGCTCTACAGAATACAGGTTGGCCGTAAGCACATCGCGCGAGCTACGGTCGAGCTGCCGCAGCGCGTACCACGCGTAGCCCCCAATGCCGAGCACCAGCAGCAGCATGGCCAGAAAGCCCAGGTTGATTTTTGTCTTGAGGTTCATGGTTTTCTAGAGACCAGCCGAAAGGGTTGGCTCTGCGTTCTTGCGTTCAATACGTCACCAAATACACGTTTAAGCCGGTGGCATCCAAGGCCACGGCGCGAAGTAACGCATGCGTCACGCCGCGTGGCCACACCTGTTTCCACAGACCTTTCTCACGGGTAATACCGCACACCAATAAGGTAGCGTCTTTTTCCTGCGCCACCCGCCGAATAGTATCCACCACATCGTCGTGCTTCACACGCAGAATCTGGGCGCCCAGCTCGGTGGCCACTTGCAGGTTTTTCAGCAGGTGGCGCTGGGTAGCCAGATCAATGCGGTCGGCGCTTTCGTGGGTGGTTTGCACGTAGAGCACATACCACGTAGCAATTCCCAGCTGGTTGGCCAGGCGCGAGGCTTTCCGGATGATTTCGCGGGCCGCCCGCTCATTGGAGTTGATGCAGGCCAGCAGCCGGTCGTCGGTGCGGTGGGGGGCGCTGATGGCGGGGGCGCCGCCCGCGTCGGTGGCTACCTGCTGGCCCAACAGCTGCGCTACCTCGCGCACGGCCAGGCGGCGCAGCTGCAACAGGTTTTCGGCCTGGAAAAAATTAGCCAGCGCAGTAGGCACTTTGGCCGGGGGGTAAATTTTGCCTTCCTCCAGGCGGGTGCGTAGCTCGCCCACCGTGAGGTCGATGTTCACTACCTCGTCGGCTAGCTGCAATAGCCGGTCGGGGATGCGCTCCGTCACGTCGGTGCCGGTAATGCGCAGCACCTGCTCGTGCAGGCTTTCCAGGTGCTGCACGTTCACGGCCGTAATCACCGAAATACCCTGCTGCATCAGGTACTCCACGTCCTGCCAGCGCTTTTCGTGGCGCGAGCCGGGCACGTTGGTATGCGCCAGCTCATCCACCACCACCACTTGCGGATGGCGTTGTACAAGGGCTTCCAGGTCCATTTCTTCCAGCGACTTGCCCTTGTAGAACACCTGCTTGCGGGGTAGCAGCGGCACGTTGCGCAGCTGGGCCACGGTATCGGCGCGGTGGTGGGTTTCTATGTAGCCCAGCAGCACGTCCACGCCATGTTGGTGCAGGTCGTGGGCTTCCTGCAACATGCGGTAGGTTTTGCCTACCCCGGCGGCCAAGCCCAAGTATACCTTTAGCGTGCCGCGCCGCTTGGCCTGCACCAGCCGCAGAAACCGCTCGGCAGAAGTGTCGCGGGGGTCTTGGGTAACCATGTGGTCTGACGTGGGCCTCACCCTCGGTTAAAACGACAGCGCTACGCTGGTCGTCAGATTGCCGTAGTTGCGGCTGAAGCCGTCGTCGTGCTGAAAAATGGCGTTGCGGGCGCGCAGGTAGCGGCCTTCTACCCGAACGGCCACGTTGGAGGTAGGCAGGTAGTCGAGGTTGAGGGAGCCGCCGCTGGTACGGAAATCGACATCAGTACGGGCCGGCGTGATGTTGTTGATGAACACGCCGCGCTCGGCGTAATAATACTCGCCGCGTAGGGTAGTCGAGAACTGGTCGCTGAGCTGGTACTTCACGAAGGCCGCGCCGGTGTGCCAGGTGTCGTAGCCGCGGCGGCCCTGGCTTTGCTGTTTGCCCACATCAAACACGCCCGCTAGGCTCAGGCGGCTGGTAGCGGCGTAGGTGAGGTAAAAGTTGTGGAAATAACGGCGGCGAATAACGGAGTCCTGGGGCTGCTCGTTGCCGTAGAACGTGCTGCTATTGAGGAGCAGCTTCTCCGTAGGTTTCCACTGAATTTGGGTGCCCAGGGCTTTTGCCTGGTTGGTTTCGCGGATGTTCTGCCAGCCGTTGAGCACCAGCCCCGTGAGCGTGAGTTGCGGTGCCACCTCGTAGGTGAAGCGGGCGCCAGACTCATAGTAGGGCGAGTTCTCGGCCATCAGTGAGCGGGTCAGCGTCCAGTTGTCCTTACTCAAAGCCGACTCAAACCCGATGTGTGAACCAAAAATACCCACATCGAGCCACGCCTTGGCAAACGGCCGGAAGCCCGCGTATGCCTCAAATACGTGCTTAAGCACTTGGTCTTCGGCGGCGTAATTGGCACTTACGTAGGTGCCCGCGTGCAGCCCCACAGCCCCGCGTACCCGGTCGTTGTTGTAGCGCACGCCCACCAGCGCCTGGTTGATGGTGAACTCGTTCTGGCGGTTGTGGGAGTAGAGAAACGCGGGGCGGTCGTGGGTAGCGGCGTGGTCGAAATCGTAGCCGTAGTAGCCATCCACGAAGCCGTAGTAGGTGAGAGGGGTAGGGGCCGGCGTAGCTTGGGTAGTATCCGTCTGAGCCAGTGCGGCGGTGCTGCTCAGAGCGGTAGCCGCTAAAAATGCGAGGTATTTCATGGGGTGATTTTGCGCAAGGTAAGGCGCAGTTGAAGTAGGACCGGAGGTGAGGTCCATACAAAAGAAGATATGCGTAGGCTATTGATTAGCCAGCGAGTCGAGCGCCAGATTTAGCTCCAATACATTGACGGTGGCCGGCCCGAAAAACACTACCAGTGGCTCGTGCACGTGGGAGGCTACCAGCGTCCGCACGCGGGCTTCGGGCAAGTTGCGCAGGCGGGCAATGCGCCCTACCTGAGCATACGCCCCGGCCGGCGACAGGTGTGGGTCGAGGCCGGAGCCGCTGGCTGTTACCAGCTCGGCGGGTACTGAGCCTTGCTGGGTAGGGTTCTGGCGCAGAAACTCGCCCACGCGGGTACGCACCGTGGCGAGGTACTCGGGGTTGCTGGGGCCTTTGTTGGAGCCGCCCGAGCCATCGGCGTGGTAGTCCACGGCCGAGGGGCGGGAGTTGAAATACTCGGGCCGGTCGAACTTCTGGCCCACGTTGGCGAAGCCCACCACGCGGCCTTTATGCGAAACCTGTACGCCCGCGCCGTGGCCGGGCGCCGCCTGCGCCACTGCCCACACCAGGGCCGGGTAGCACACGCAGCATATTATAAGAAGTATTAGGGTAAGACGGAAAGCGGGAAACAGATGCGTTTTCATGGTTGTCAATGTTTATTGGGACTATTGTCCGTCATGCTGAGCGTAGCGGAGCGAAGTCGAAGCATCTCTACCGCTTCGTCTGGGCCGATTGGAATTACTGGCACGGTAGAGATGCTTCGACTTCGCTCCGCTACGCTCAGCATGACGTTCTTATTTTCTTCAGTTCAGCTATACAAAAAGCCCTACTACCAAATCAAGCAGCTTGATGCCGACGAACGGCACTACCATCCCGCCTACCCCATACACCAGCAGGTTGCGTCGCAGCAGGGCCGCGGCACCCAGCGGCTTGTAAGCCACGCCTTGCAGGGCCAGCGGCACCAGGGCCGGGATGATGAGGGCATTGAAAATCACCGCCGATAGAATAGCCGATTGCGGCGAGTGCAGCCCCATCACGTTGAGCGCGCCCAGGGCCGGAATGGCCGTCATAAACAGGGCCGGCACAATGGCGAAGTACTTGGCCACGTCGTTGGCGATGCTGAAGGTGGTGAGCGTGCCGCGCGTCATGAGTAGCTGCTTGCCAATCTCCACTACCTCAATCAGTTTGGTGGGGTCGTTGTCGAGGTCTACCATGTTGCCGGCCTCTTTGGCGGCCTGCGTGCCGCTGTTCATGGCCACGCCTACGTCGGCTTGGGCCAGGGCGGGCGCGTCGTTGGTGCCGTCGCCCATCATAGCCACCAGCCTACCCTGCTGCTGCTCGGCGCGGATGTACTGCATCTTATCTTCGGGCTTGGCCTCGGCAATGAAGTCATCGACGCCCGCTTTCTCAGCAATGAACTTGGCCGTGAGTGGGTTGTCGCCGGTCACCATCACCGTTTTGATGCCCATAGCCCGCAGCCGCGCAAACCGCTCCTGAATACCGGGCTTGATGATATCCTGCAACTCCACTACCCCCAGCACCTGGTCGTTTTGGCTCACAACCAGCGGCGTGCCGCCGTTTGCCGCCACCGCTTGCACCCGTTCGGCTACCTCTGTGGGGTAGGCGTGGCCGGCTTTTTCGGTGAGTTGGCGGATGGCGTCGGCGGCGCCCTTGCGGATGCGTGTGCCGTCGGGCAGCGTCACGCCGCTGCTGCGGGTTTCGGCGGTGAAGCGGATTAGCTCGGCACCTTCCAGGCGGGGTTGCAGCTGCTCGGGGCTGATCTGCTGCTCGCGGGCCAGGGCCACAATGCTCTTGCCCTCAGGAGTTTCGTCGGTGAGCGACGACACGGTGGCGCCTTCCATAAACTGCCGCGCGTCTACCCCTGGCGCGGGCCAGAAGTGGGTGGCCTTGCGGTTGCCGATGGTGATGGTGCCGGTTTTGTCGAGCAGCAGCACGTCGATGTCGCCGGCCGTTTCCACGGCTTTGCCGCTCTTGGTGATGACGTTGGCCCGTAGCGCCCGGTCCATGCCCGCAATGCCGATGGCCGAGAGCAGCCCGCCGATAGTGGTCGGAATCAAGCACACAAACAGCGCAATGAAGGCTGAAATGGCGATGGGCGTGCGGGCGTAATCAGCAAACGGACTTAGCGTAACGCACACGATAACGAACACCAGCGTGAAGCCGGCCAGCAAGATGGTGAGGGCAATTTCGTTGGGTGTTTTCTGCCGCGAAGCGCCTTCCACCAAGGCAATCATCTTGTCGAGAAACGACTCGCCGGGGGCCGTGGTCACCAAGACCACAATGCGGTCCGACAGTACCGTGGTGCCGCCCGTGACGCTAGATTTGTCGCCGCCGGCCTCGCGTATCACCGGCGCCGACTCGCCCGTAATGGCCGATTCGTCGATGGTCGCCAGGCCCTCCACAATCTCGCCGTCGGTGGGGATGATTTCGCCGGCTTCCACCACGAAAATCTGGCCTTTTTGAAGTTGTGCCGAGCTGACTTGCTGCGTCGTGCCGTTGTCGAGGCGCAGTCGGGCGGGCGTATCCTGGCGGGTTTTGCGCAGGGAGTTGGCCTGCGCCTTACCCCGCGCCTCGGCAATGGCCTCGGCAAAATTGGCAAACAGCAACGTCAGCAGCAGCACTGCAAACACCGTGAAGTTGTAGCCGAAGCTACCCTGCGCCGCGTCGGGCCGGAACAGCAGGCTCAGCGTAACGACGAGCATCACCACCGTGCCCAACTCCACGGTAAACATCACCGGGTTGCGGAACATCGTGCGCGGGTCGAGCTTCACGAAGGCCTGTTTTGTGGCCTCGGCTACCAGCGCGGGTTGAAAAAGAGATTGGGATGAAGAAGACATGGGGAAAGACTGAGGGTAGGAGTTTTCCTCCTTTTTTAAATGTCGCGTATCAAGCGAGTGTTGGTGCCCGAAGGGCGGGGTGGTTCAATCGTTGTTTCATCAGACCGTCATTCCGAGTAGCTGGGTCGTTATTCCGAGCAGTTGGACCGTCATTCCGAGCTTGTCGAGGAATCTCGTGTGCTGACGCCAGATAGAAATTACTCACGAGCGAGATTCCTCGACAAGCTCGGAATGACGGTCCAACTGCTCGGAATGACGTTCTGCTGTAGTCGTTCTTGCCAAACAACATCAGCAACGAGTCAACCACCCCCGTTCAGCCTGGCGGCTGAACATCCCCTCCTCGGCTGAGGAGGGGAGTTTCGTTCTTACAGCGTGAAATGCTCGGCCAGCGGCCCTAGCGCCAACGCCGGGAAAAAGGCTAGGGCGGCAATAATCCAGATGACGAAAAAGACCATCAGGCCGAACGTGGCCGTGTCGAGGCGAAGCGTACCGGCTGATTCGGGCGTGTACTTCTTGGCGGCCAGCAGCCCGGCAATAGCTACCGGCCCGATGATGGGTAGGAACCGCGCCAGCAGCAGCACCACGCCGGTAGCAATGTTCCACCAGGGCGTGTTGTCGCCCAGCCCCTCGAAACCCGAGCCGTTGTTGGCGGCCGAGGACGTGAACTCGTAGAGTATTTCCGAGAAGCCGTGGTAGCCGGGGTTGTTCAGCCAGCCGGCGTAGGAATCGGGGTTGCTGGCGTAGAGGTGGGCCGAGAGGGCCGTGCCGGCCAGAATCAGCAAGGGATGCAGCAAGGCTATGATGACGGCAATTTTCATCTCGCGGGCTTCCACTTTCTTGCCCAGCAGCTCCGGCGTGCGCCCCACCAGCAGCCCCGAGATGAACACGGCCACGATGATGAACACGAAGAAGTTGAGAAAGCCTACCCCCACGCCGCCGTAAAAGGAGTTGGTCATCATGCCCAACATGGCGTTCATTCCGCTCAGAGGCATCAGCGAGTCGTGCATGGCATTCACGGAGCCGTTGCTGGTGACGGTGGTGCTGATGGCCCACAGCGCCGAGGCCGGCGCGCCCAGGCGCATCTCCTTGCCTTCGAGCGCCCCCCGGCTTTGGTCGACGCCCATGGCAGTGAGGGCGGGGTTGCCGTGCATTTCCAGGTAGAGGGTAGGGAGCTGGAGCAGCAGGTAGCCGGCCGTCATCACCCCAAACACCATCCAGCCCAGGCGCGGGCGGCGTAGGTAGTAGCCTAGCGCTAATGCCATTGCCATCGGGATGAGCAGGATGCCCATGTTTTCCAGCGCATTGGTGAGGTAGGTAGGGTTTTCGAGGGGGTGAGCCGAGTTGACGCCGAAGAAGCCGCCACCATTCGTGCCCAGCTGCTTGATGCCGATAAGCGCCGCGGCCGGCCCCCGGCTCACCGCCGTGGTGTCGCCCTGCACCGTTATAAGGGACATTTTGCCTTCCCACGTCATGGGCGTACCCTGGAACACCAGCACCAGCGCCAGTACCAGCGACAGGGGTAGGAGCACCCGCGTGATGCTTTTCACGAAGTAGCTGTAGAAGTTGCCGAGCTTCTCGCTGGTGCCTTCGCGCAGGGCGTTGAACACCACCACGCACGCCGCCATGCCGCTTGCGGCCGTCACGAATTGCAGAAACATCAGGCAGAACACCTGCGAGAAGTACGTCACACCCGACTCGCCGGAGTAGTGCTGTAAGTTGCAGTTCACCAGAAACGACACCGCCGTGTTAAAGGCCTGATCGGCCGGCATCGAGGGGTTATGGTCGGGGTTGAGGGGTAGGATGCCCTGGGTTGTCAGCACCAGCATCGCCCAGAAAAACCACAGTAGGTTGATGGTGAGCAGCGCCACCATATGCTGCTGCCAGCGCATTTCGCGGGTGGCATCTATGCCAGCCAGCCGGAACAAAAGGCGCTCGAAAGGCGCCAGGAAATCCGACCAGCTTTTATCGCCGCGGTAGATGGTGGCCAGGTAGCGCCCCAGCGGTACGGCCAGTAGCATCGTAGCACCCACTATCAGGAGGATGCCAAGAAGTTCGATATTCATTTCGGTTGAGAGTTGGAAGTCGCTAGTTGCCAGGATGAGTTGTAGCGTAGGTGACGCGCAACTCACAGCTGGCAACTGGCAGCTGAATTAGAATTTCTCCGGGCGCAGCAACACGTAGCTGAGGTAGGCGAACGTAGCCAGAGAAAGCAGGAGCAGGGCAAGCATCATGGTAGGGTAGCAATAGAAGTCAGGGCGCACTTCAGATGCGCTCGAAAAAGGAAATGGAGCGGCGAAATAGCCAGAAGCCGGCGCAGCCAGTAGCCACGAGAAGCGGCAGAAGCAGGGGAGTAGGCATATGCTTTTTGCGTGTATTGGTGATGCCAACCACTCAGCAATTCCCAGCCCTACCTCTGTGTTAGGTATTGATTTAGTAGATTAAGTATCTGATAATCAGATATAAATAATATAAATAGCGTTGCGCGCACGGCCCGCAACTCGTCTGCCGGACTAGCGTTTTGCTAGTCCGTTGTGCAGAATGCTAGTAAGGTCGACTACCGTTCGGGGCGTATGGTAAGGGTCGGACCAGTAGACGGCCAACTGGCCCCAAACGCAAACGGCCCCGCCGGGTAGGGCGGGGCCGCGAACAGCCGAACGAAATCTTAGGAGTTGCTTGAGTCAGTCTAGCGCGGTGTAGAGACGCATACTTGCGTCTCTACGTTGAACGATTTGGGTGGCGAACGTCCAACGATGAGACGCAAATATGCGTCTCTACACTGTTCGGGCGGCCCAGAAGGCGTGATGCAAACAGTTTCTTACAAACCGTATTCCTGCAACTTGCGGTAGAGCGTGGTGTGCGCGATGCCTAGCACCCGCGCCGCTTCGGCCTTGTTGCCGCCTGCTTCCAGCATCACCCGCTGAATGTGCTGCTTCTCGGCGTTGCGCAGGCTGCGCGGGTCGTCCGTAGGGGTAGGGGAGTGCATGGTGGCCGCCAGCTGGATTTCCACGGGCAGGTCGTCAACAGTGAGGGGCTGATCGGGAGGCGTGAGGATGGAGGCGCGCTCCAGCACGTTCTTCAGCTCGCGCACATTGCCCGGCCAGGCATACTGTTCCAGCGCCTGCATCGCCTCGGGGCTGAGCTGCAATGGCTGCCGGCGGAGCTTGGCTGCAAACTGCTGGGCAA